>Ga0302321_100002833_pt1 | contig 14901 bp, 14 predicted proteins | sample Fen_T0_1_FD_202505 | JGI IMG/M metagenome (GOLD analysis project Ga0302321, IMG submission 202505) | Peat permafrost microbial communities from Stordalen Mire near Abisko, Sweden - Fen_T0_1 | ecosystem: Environmental > Terrestrial > Soil > Wetlands > Permafrost | place: Sweden: Abisko...
AGTAGAGGGGGAAGAACGGCAGTATGGTCACCCAGAGCTTATCCCGTTCGGGGGTCATGTACAGACCAATGAAGGCCGCTCGCCAAGAGAACTCAATGCGTTCAAACCTCATAGGTACCGTCCATTGTTAGCGTTACGTCCCGCTCGACAGTTCTCGTCTGAGTCCCTTGCGTCAGCGCCCAGTTCATCACTACAAAACGGCATGGCAAACAAAGCTCCAGTTGAGGTTGTCGCCTTCGATATTGATGGCGTCCTGGTCGAGCCAAAATTCGCCACGGTTTTGCCGAATCTCCTTAACCGTCCTGCTTCGGAGATTGCCGAATTTTTCGGCGGCCCCTTCAAACAGTGTCTCCTCGGCCAAGCTGATCTTCTCGCTGAGCTACCTGTTGTTCTACGCCACTGGGAGTGGCAGGGCTCGGTCGAACAGTTTGTTGAATTCTGGTTTGGGGTTGAATCTAACGTCAACCAAGCCATGCTGGCATTCGCCGATGCGCTTCGTGCGAACGGAATCCGGTGCATTCTCGCATCCACCCAGGAGCGACACCGTGCTCGCTGTCTTGAAGCGCTCTTGGGTGTCGGCACGCGGTTCGAGCGCGCTTTCTTCTCCTGTGATGTCGGATTTCAAAAGCCGAGTCCCGAATTCTTCACCGCCGTTGCAAACACCATGAACCTCCCTCTTGATAGATTTGGCCTTATTGACGATGTCGCTGCAAATGTGGAAAGTGCGCAAAGCTTGGGGTGGAGAGGAGCTGTTTTCCGAATTGGAGGCGATGTTGAGTCGGTTGCCGAAGCGCTTGGGGTCCCGTTCGCCGCCTAATTGGGCGGTGAACATAAACATCCCGCGTGCGCGGCTTCGCCCGAGTCGCGAGGCAACGGTTCGTCCCCGCCGCGGCCCGCACGTTGGTCTGTTTCAAATCTCGGCATAAATTGCATGGCCCTGACCATTCGCCACTTCTCGCCTTCTGACTACCCCGCCGCGCGGAAGCTATGGCAAGCGACGCCGGGTGTCGGCCTGAGTGCGGCGGATGAGTGTGCGCCCATTGAGAAGTTCCTGTCGCGAAATCCGGGTCTGAGCTTCGTTGCCTACGACGGGGACGAACTTGTGGGAACGATCCTATGTGGTCACGACGGGCGACGGGGTCTAATTCATCATCTCGTCTCAGCCCAGAGCCATCGGCGCCGTGGCCTCGCGAGGCAACTGCTTCAATCCGCCCGCAAAGCCCTGCGAGGTGCGGGCATCGAGAAATGCCACCTGCTTGTGTTTCAGTCGAATCGGGATGGTCTAGCGTTTTGGCGCGCCGTCGCAGCGACCGAGAGGCGCGAACTTGCTCTCTTCTCTCTTTCAACCAGCAGTGACGCCTAAACCGGTTCCACCAGGCGCTCCGCCTTGGGCACCTTGACAACTTACGTACCCGCGTTGGCGCCAGGCTAATCACTGTTAGGCAACCGAACGACCGAATGCCCAAGCAGCCAAATGCGAAGTCCGTTGCGCAGCGCTTTGCCTCGCTTCTGGATGGGAATGACATTGCCGCGGTGGGATGTCTTCTTACCGAGACCTGCGAGTACAAGACGAGGGCTGGAACTCTAGTTGGCCGGGAAAGTATTCTGGAATCGTACCGGGAAGCAAATGACTGGGCCGAAGCGAACCTGCACGAGGTAATTTATGAGAGCAGAGTCATCGAGGTCAATGTCACCTCTGCATCGATATTATTCATTGACAAGCTTCGACATAAAGGACTCAGCCATACCTACGAGTGCGTGCAACGAGTCACTCTCAACCAGCGAGGCGTTATCGAGCACATCGAACACATCGAACTGCCTGGTAGGCGTGAAGCGCTTTCCGCTTTTTTGCAATCCGTTGGCATTTCCAGGCCATGAAGCGCGCCAAATGACCAATCAGCCGCCTGACCTTTGTATGGACCTTCCCGAGAACGCAAGAGTGGTAGGCGTTGACGAGAGATCAGTCTGAAGATCTGTATGCGGCGGTGTTGGGTGATCGAGTCGCGTCCGGGCCATGCTAGGAGCCGCGCCAAGCCCTCATTCGTTCATCAGCCTCGTAGTGCGACCGACAGAATAGCCAGATGCACGCAGTGTCAGTCTGACCATCGTCTTGGCTCTTCTTACCCGCGGTCGTCGGAAGTGCAACAGGACGAAGATTCCGCGCTGAAGTATCATCCCAGTGGCAATCACTTTAGCCGTGAGCGCCAAGATTCCAAGGACGAGCGGGAAGCTCACGGCTTGGACCCATGGCGCGAAGGTGGAGGGGACCAAACGCTTGACATGAGCGGCAGCTACCGGCTAGCCGATGGTGGTTCGTTCAATGAAGGGCATGCATGCATTAGGCATGCTGCGCGCATCTTGATGTAGTCCTATTGAGTCAATGGGCTCAAACGCGGCGAGACAAGCGAGGCGCGCTGAATATTTGACCAAGCTATCGACAAGGCGGGAGCGAAACTGACAAGTTGCGGCCATGACGGATCACCCCAAGGATGCCAATCCAGAAGTCCCAGTATCCGGTGCCAACATGGACCGGGTCGTGGCACGTCCTCGTTACTTGCGTGCAGTGAAGCTTGGCGTCGTTGGCCTGATTGTGGTTTTGATCGCGCTTGGTATCTGGATGGCGATACCACGCGGTCTTTCCGTAAAATCAGCCGACCTACGGATTGCTGCCGTAACCAAAGGCGATTTCCGAGACGAAATTCTATTCCGCGCCAATACGATACCGTTCGCATCGGTAATGCTCGACGCGACCGAAGGCGGACGTGTCGAAGCCGTACCGGTGCGGGACGGCAATTTGGTCAAGCAGGGTGACCTGCTGTTCCGATTGTCAAATCCCCAAAGGGAGCAGGACGTGCTGGCCCGCGCGTCTGATGTGGCGCAGCAGGTGGCGAACGTCGCAGCGCTACGCGCCGCGCTCGTGGCAGCGCGTTCAGATCATCATCGCCGGATCGCCGATCTTGAATATCAGGTCGATCGCGCGCGCAAGAACCTCGCGCGCAACGAACGTCTAGCAGAACAAGGCTTCTTGTCGGCGGCGGCCATTGAAGAATCGCGGGACACCCTGCAGCAGCAGGTTCGATTGCTGGCCGAGGCTCGCATCGACGCGGCTGAGGAAAATGCAACGCGCCAACGAGCCATCGCCGACATGGATCGGGTTCTTGCCGGTCTCAATCAGGGCCTCACGCTGGTACGCGCAACGACACAGGCGCTCGTTGTTCGCGCACCGACGGCCGGCCGGCTGACGGACTTTCGACTCGAAGTCGGCACATCGGTCAAGCAAGGCGATCACCTCGGACGTATCGATACACCCGAGCGCTACAAACTCTCCGCACTGGTTGACGAGTTCTATCTAAGTCGCGTTGCGCCGGGACTTGCAGGTACGGCCGAAATCGGCGGGAAGAACGTGCCTGTGGTGCTCACCCGGCTCAATTCACAGGTCAGGGATCGCCGCTTCGAAATCGAGCTGGAATTTAGCGGGGAGGCACCGGAAGGCTTGCAACCCGGGCAAACCATCGACACACGAATCACCATGGGCAAGCCCGCACCAGCGACTTTACTTCAAGACGGCGCATTCTTTACCGACACCAATGGCGCGTGGGTCTTTGTCATGGCCCCGGACGGCAAGTCCGCCGAACGTCGAGCCGTGACCTTCGGGCGGCGCGGTGCAGGCCAGATCGAAGTGCTTTCCGGGCTTGCTGAGGCCGAACGGGTCATCGTTTCAACGTATTCTGGCTTCGGCAATGCACTCCGCCTACGCGTGGGTGAATGATCGGCAAATAGGTGGTCAGTCCGCTCCTAAAGTAGCGCTCGTTTAGATTGGACATTTACTCATGCTCAAACTGGATTCCGTTACCAAGGTATACCGTGCTGGCGACATCGAAACCACGGCGCTAGATCATGTCGACCTCAAAATCGACAAAGGCGAATACGTTGCCATAATGGGCCCGTCCGGTTGTGGCAAGTCGACTCTGCTGGGCATCCTTGGCCTCCTCGACATACCAAGCCAGGGTGACTATCGTTTTGCTGGCCAATCCGTCGCGGGCTGGAACGAGACCCAACTTTCGCAATTGCGGCGAGGACGGATCGGGTTCATCTTTCAGAGTTTCAATCTGCTGGACGAATTGACCGTTGCCGAAAATGTAGAACTTGCGCTGGAGTACGGGGACGTTCGGGTCGCTGAACGGAAACCGCGGGTCGACGCCGTACTGGCAAAGCTCGGTATCGACCATCGTGCCGGACATCGCCCATCGCAGCTTTCCGGCGGCCAGCAGCAGCGGGTGGCAATTGCCCGTGCGCTGGTTTCGCGCCCCGAGCTGCTGCTCGCCGACGAACCGACGGGCAATCTTGACAGCGCGCATGGCGATGAAGTGATGCGCATCCTGCGCGAAATCAATGCCGAGGGTACAACGCTGGTCATGGTCACCCACTCGCCAGTCCACGCCGCGCAAGCCTCCCGCACCGTGCGTTTGCTCGACGGGCGGGTCCAGGTTGATGCGCCCTCGGCCGGCGGAGCCCTCTAGTGAATATCAAAGACATTAGAATCGTCGGGCGCCAGCTCGCCGCCGACCCAGGTCATTTTGCCGTGCTGATTCTCGGCCTGGCGCTTGCATTTGCCGCGCTCATGTTGTTGATGTCCTACCTCGACACCACGCTGCGCGCCGACGCGAGTGTGCCCGAAGCGGAGCGTGTTTTGCGGTTAGAGTCGATGACCCATACTCCAGGCGCCGACAAGGGTTGGATTCTTGGCACGCCCATGGCCTTTCACGATCATTGGACCGATGCCGGCGCACCGGTCGCTGCGGCATCCCGATATTTCACACGGGATATGTCGGTGCGCGCTGGTCCGCGTCTGTTCTTGTTCAAAATTGGCTTTGTCGATCCCGGTATCGTCGAGGTGTTCGGTCTGCACTCGGTAGCAGGCGATCTCGTGGATGCCCTAAAGCGCCCGGACGCCGTGGTGCTGGGTGAGAGCACTGCGCTCAAGCTGTTTGGGCCTGGCAACGTGATCGGCAAGACCGTCGAAGTTGCCGGCAAGACCTTGACCGTACGTGCGGTGATGCCGGACCGCCCGAGCGCGAGCGCACTTCCGACCGACATCCTGGTCGCCATTACCTCACCTGTTATGCCCGACCCGTTCCGCCTGACGGCGTGGTTCAGCATCCGCGGCACCAATTTTGTTCGCCTTGTGCCCGGAGCAAGTTCGGCACAACTGGTGGAGCGCGCCCAGACCTATTTCGAACAGACGCCAGCCATCAAGGAGCTTCCACCTGCCTTTGGCAAAATCGCGACCTTCCGGGCTGTGGCACTGCCCGACATTCCCCTCTTCGGCGCGGAAAGCGATACCACGCGTCGATTGGTCACGGGCTTGAGCATCTCCTGTCTCTTCATCACCTTGTTGGCAGCGATCAACTACGTGAATCTGAGCGTGGTTCGTACCATCGGTCGCCAACGCGAGATCGGCATTCGTAAAGCCCTCGGCGCGACTCCCGCGCGCATTGCGGGGCAATTTCTTCAGGAATCAGTGCTGGCGTCGCTGCTCGCCTGCGCGCTCGGTCTGCTGCTCGCATGGATCGCGGAACCCATGGTCAGCGGATGGGTTAAGCAACCGCTCGCCGCCGCCATGTTTGCCCCCACCAAGCTTTTCGTCGCCGTCGCCTTCAGCGTCATCTTGGGACTCATCGCCGGCGCCTACCCGGCCTGGGTTGCGATGCGTATCGACTGCGCACAATCACTCGCCGGGCGCGGGCATTCGGAGTCTCCAGTCGGGCTGTGGCTGCGTCGGGGCCTTACGGTGTTGCAGTTTGGCGCAGCGATGGTGCTCGTCAGTACGACCGTCGTGGTGTTGTGGCAGACGCAGCATGCCTCCCAAGCGGACCCCGGCTATGACACTGCGCCGCTGCTCGCGATTGATGCGCCAGTTGACCTGACCGACCCTCGCCTTTCGGCCCTGCGCGAGGCCATCTCACACTTGTCTGGCGTACAAGCCGTCGGACTCGCATGGGACATCCCCGGGCGGTTCAATCGCAATACGACGACCGAATTAGTGACACCCAAGGGCCAAAGCCTGTTGCAGGCATTCAATTTTTCCGGACCCGGTTTCTTCCAGTCGTATGGGGTTCGGCCCGTTGCGGGACGGCTTTTCGACCCGGAACTCGACAAGCAGGGCAACAAATCCATCGTCGTCATCAACGCGCGCGCCGTGCAGGAAATGGGTTTCGCGTCTCCTGAAGATGCCGTTGGGCAAAAGCTGCGCATGGACGATCAGGTGGTGGAAATCATCGGTGTCGTTCCCAACATCCGCCAACGCAGCCTGCGTGACGCCACGGGCGGCGTGATCTATGCCATCGGCTCACCACGAGGGGTTTCAGTGCTCAGTGTGTACAGCAGCGACCCGGTAAAGACGCGGCAAGAGATCGAAAAGCTGTGGCCGACCCATTTCCCGAATGAGATTCTACAAATCGAAACCGTCCAAGCCCAACTCGACCGCCTCTATGAGGGAGACTTGCGGCTCGGCAAAATGATCGGGGCAGGCAGCCTCATCGCTCTCTGCCTGGCCGCGGTCGGCGTCTATGCACTATCAGCCTATATGGTGCGCCGCCGAACGCCGGAGATCGTGTTGCGCAAGCTGCACGGGGCCCGGCGACACCATATTGCGCGGATGTTGACGCGGGAATTTCTGGTGTTGCTGGCGATTGGCGCGCTGATCGCGCTTCCAATCTCTGCCTGGCTGGGCGAACAATATCTTTCCGAATATGTGGACCGTGCCCCGATTGGAGGTTGGGGACTGGCGATTGCGCTCGGCTGCACTGCGCTCATCGTGGCGCTGGCGGCCACGCGCCACACTCTGCGCGCCATGGCGATCTCACCGCTCCAAGCACTACGGGCCTAGGTATTCCCGGGACGTATACGCGTCTTGCTTCGTGACGAATCGCATTGTGAGGACGTAACGCCATGGCTTATGGCAAGCCGCCCGATTGCACTTGAGTTCCCGCCGGCAAATGAACTTCTCGCGTAGGACGCGAACCGTACAGTTTTGTGGGAGTTGAATGTGCGCCTCGGTAACCCATGCTGATCGGGCGTTAGTCCTCAGCTGTCCGTCTGAAGCGACGCCCAGGGCGTGGGCAACTCAATTTGATACATTGCGTTTGAGCCAACAGCATGCATACGACACGAACCGTTGTATTGACCATCCTTACCATTTGTCTCGTCATTGGAGGGGCGGTCCACGTTCTCGATATTGTTCGGGGTGGAGTATTTCCCTACCGGTTTGCGCCTCTGCCCGTTAATGTGTACTGGACCTCGTTGGCGGCGCTGGATTTGCTCGCCGCGTTCCTATTATGGCGGCGGCGCAGGTTTGGGCTCACACTCACCGTCGCGATCATGCTCTCCGATGTGGCGGTGAACTCTTACGTAACCTATGGCCTCAACCTCGCCGCCAGCTTCGCGCCGCTACAGTTGCAGACGCTGTTCTTAGGGTTTGTGTTCGGTTCAATCGGCTTCCTTTGGCCGCTCGACGAACCCTTTCCGGCTCTCGCCGCCCGCCGACCATGAAGAAGTTCTGGCGCGTTGCACGCTGGGTCGGCCTGATCGGGCTGCTCGTGGTTGGATACGGTACCTACCGAACCATCTGGGGCAAGCCGTTCACGCTCAACATGCTGGCCAACCGACAAGCCATCGAATATCTGATTCAAAATCCGGAGACTTTTTCCCAGGTCGGCATTGTCGATGGCACGATTTTCGACCGCCATTCGGACCAGCTCGCCGCTGTCGGCGTCGCCAAGCGCGATCAGGACTATGCGCAGCTCCAGCGGTTCCGCGACGAACTCCATTGGTTCGACCGGTCGGGGCTGGACCGCCAGGATCGCATCACCTTTGACATTCTGGAGGACCAGTACCAATCAGCACTCGGCTTTAAGCGCTTCGACTGGATGTCGTCCGAAGGTCTCTATCCCATCGCGCCAATGTGGGGCGTCCAAGTCGGCTTGCCGAACTTCTTACTGTCCGGGCATGTCATCAAGAACGAAAAAACCGCGCGCAACTACGTAAAGCGCCTGGAGGCCGTAGGCGACAAGCTCGATTCGGTCACCGCGGAAATGGAGCGGCAGTCGAAGCTGGGGGTCGTCGAGCCGATTTCATTGCTTGAACGCGCGTTGTCTGGTATCGCCGACACGGTCAAGCCGGCGCCGGAGGATAACCCCCTGGTCAGGACATTCGTCGAACGCATGGACAAGGTGCCCAACCTTGACGGTGCGCTCAAGGCCGATCTCAAGCAGCAGGCGGTGGCGGCGCTCACCACAAGCATCTACCCGGCTTACGCCAGGATGTCGTCGGCCCTGGATGCGTTGAAGCCCGAGGCGGCCAAGCAGTCGGCCGGTGTGGATCGGCTGCCCGATGGTGCCGCGTTCTATGCCCTCATGCTGCGACAAATGACCACCACCGATTACACGCCGGAACAGGTCCATGCGCTCGGACTCAAGGAGGTGGCGCGCATTGACGCCGAGATGGACGCCCTGCTCAGGGCGCAGGGCCTGACGGAAGGAACGGTCGCCGAGCGCATGCAAGGCTTGGCCAAGGACCCGCGGTTCCTGTTCCCCAATACCGATGAGGGCCGCGCCCAGGTTATCGCGCGTTACCAGCAGATCCTCGATGAGGTGAACGCCCGGATGCCGGAGTACTTTCGGACCGTCCCGTCCGGCAAGCTCAGCGTGGTACGCGTACCGGCCGCGGCAGAGAAGGGTTCGGCCGGGGCCTACTATCAGCCCGCCGCGCAGGACGGCTCACGGCCTGGCCAATTCTTCGCCAACCTGAGGGACTTAAGCGAGATTCCCAGGTGGAGCATGAAAACGCTGGCCTACCATGAGGGCATTCCCGGGCATCACTTCCAGGAGTCGATTGCCATGGGGCTCAAAGGCATGCCGTTGATCCGCCAACAGACGCTCTATGCCGCGTATTCGGAGGGTTGGGCGCTCTATGCTGAGCGCCTGGCAGCCGAGATCGGGATGTACCAGGATGACCCTTGGGGGGACTTGGGACGCATGCAGGCGGAGTTGTTCCGCGCGACCCGGCTGGTGGTCGATACGGGGATGCACGCCAAGGGGTGGTCGCGAGAGCAGGCAATCAAGTACATGGTCGCAACGACCGGATTGCCCGAAACCGCAGTGGTGTCCGAGATCGAACGCTACATGGGTCTGCCCGGGCAGGCCACGGCGTACAAGGTCGGTCAACTCAAGATTCTCGAGCTGCGGGACAAGGCCAAGGTCAGCCTGGGGCCGCGCTTCAATCTAAAGGACTTCCACACAGTCGTTCTGGAGAACGGCGGAGTTCCACTGTTCGTGCTTGAACAACTGGTCGACGAGTGGATTGCCGCAGTGCAGGTCCAGCAACAGTAAGCAAATGGAGGCCACGGCAACGTTGATCATGGTCACCTTCAAATGCACTAGATTTTGTCTGCCCGGCCCATCATAGGGTGGAGACCGAGAACCTGCCCACTTACCATTGCCCACAGTTCAATTGAAAATTGCCAAGACCATTATTCGACTCCGCTACCTCGCCTTGATGTTCGCGCTGATCGCGAGCGTTGGGCGGGCCCAGGTGGGCGATCTGGTCAATGGTGGAAAGGTTGGAGACTTCCTTCCTCCGCATACCTGGCAATACCTCCAAGGACATCCGCTACCCGGTCGCCGTCTCATGGTGCTTGATTTCTGGGCTACTTGGTGCGCCCCCTGTCGTGAGTCAATTCCTAAGCTCGATGATGTAGCCGCTCGCTACTCGAACCAAGCGGTTGAGGTGTTGGGGATCACCCGAGAATCCGAGGCCGATGTGCGCCCCTTTTTGCGCAAGGTTCCGATGAAATATGCAGTAGCCATTGATGTCGAGGGCAAGTTGCATCGTGCCTTGCCAATTACCGCGATGCCGTATTCTCTAATTCTCAATGGAGCGGACAAAATCGTATGGCGTGGGTCGCCGGACAAAATTAGCGACGCCCTGCTGAACAAGCTACTCACCAAGAGCCCGGATTAGTGGGCAATTTGCGGCTACATGTGATTTTGCAGAAGTGCTTTGACTCCTCGTGCTTGGACGACCCGCAGGTCGGGCGGCGCCAAGGTAACGGGCCGCCCAACAGGTTGTCTGGTTAGACCGCAAAAGTTGCCACACCCCCTCGTCTTCAATGAGTTGGCCCGTGCGGCGAGTGTCGTCGCGCAAATCCACCATTCCCATGGGATCAAGGCGGCGGTCGCGCTCTCCCGCTTGGCGGACCAATTCCCGAATTGGTCGGAAGACTTCTGGCTTGCGGCCTTGCGGCGGGCGGAGTGGCAACGTGAACCGCGAGTTTCTACCCCGGTCGTCACGCCCCGCTTGCGGATGACCCGGCGCAGTGCCGTAGTTCTGCTCTCCCGGTCAGTCATCCCCGCCTCGTATGGCGCCGTGCGTGAGTGGGCCAAACTGGCCGGAGTAGAAGGAATCATTCTTCATTATGCCGATGAAGCGTGCTTTGATCCCGGCTACCTCGGGCACCGGCTCTCCGTGCTTCTGGGCTTCCTCGAAGGCTGGTCTCTGTATCGCAACGGCCCGTACGAACCGCTGTTCCTTGATCGCTTAACCGAGTTTCTGTTGGCGGCCAAGTTCTTGTCAGTTTTCGATGGCGCGCCGCGAGATCCCCAGCCAATGGATTTGGCGATTCGCCTGGCAGTGCGCCGTCCAGGATTCTTCGGGCATCATGTGATTTGTCTTGCCTGGCTCCTTCGCCACCGATCTTCACTCTCACCGACCCAAGTCTCCAATGCCTTGGGCTGGGTGGTCGCGGCGTCATCGACCGACTACCCAGACGCCGCAGACAATGTCAGGATCGAGCCGTGCGACGACAAGCCAACGACGCTAGGCTCACTTGAGGAATGCCTGCGAGACTTGTTAATCCGTGGAACACCAAACATTCACTTGCTTACACTGGCCGATGCCCTCGCGAGCCTTTGGCCGAACGTCGACGAGCACACCCAGCGCCATGTGCTGGCGATCGCATCACACTTTGCCCATGATCCTACAGCCGAACCTGGCGCGGAACACGGGCGCCCACGAGGCAGACCTCGCTACCCTAACGCAACTTGAGGAAAACATGTGGCGTGAGGAAACACGCTTCGACATGCCGTTCATGGAACGAGCCCTCGCTCCGGACTTTTCGAATATGGACGCTCTGGTCGTACGTATACGCGCGAGCAGACTTTGGCGGTGCCGCGGGAACTGATAGAGGCCGTTCTTCCGCTGCCGAATATGAAGATCCGCCTCATCGATAAAGACACCGCGCAACTCACTTACGATAGCGCCGCCACTTATGATGGCGCCGTCGAGTACGCGCACCGGAGTTCGATCTGGTCACGGACTTCCAGCGGATGGGTCATGCACTTTCACCAGGGGACGCCCTATGTTCCATGAGTCTGTTAGGCGGCCGTCGATCTCGTTGGAATGCTTGGCAAGGGCCGCTTTTGTTCCAGCTTGTAAGCCGCTATCCGACCGACCCTAACGTCATACCGTGACCCGCGGCATCATATTCGACCTTTTTCACACGCTGACTGCGGCTGAGTCTCAGTGGTCGGAAATGCCCTGGACTTCTGATGTCCTTGGGATTGAGCGTCGAATTTGGAACGACGCGCTGACGCAACACTCACGGTGGCGACTGTCCGGAGAGGTTAGCGATCCCGTAGAGATTGTTCGTTCGCTTGCGCACTCCATCGACCCAACAATCTCCGAGGAGGTTGTTGTTCGGGCTGCGATGTACCGGCAAGAGCGCTTTCGCAATGCCTTGGGAAACATTCCATCCGGCAACCTGCATTTGCTCGCCGAATTGCGCCAACGTGGCTTTCGCCTCGGCCTTCTTTCAAATGCCGACGCCTCCGAGGTGGCCGCTTGGCCCGAGAGCCCGCTCGCCGGACTGTTCGATGCGGAGATTTTCTCCTGTCAGGTCGGTTATGTGAAACCCGAGCCGGCTATCTACGAGGAATGCCTGAGGCGGCTCGGGCTCGTTGCCGGTGAGTGTATGTTTGTCGGCGACGGAGGTTCGAACGAACTCCAGGGCGCGCGCCAGGTCGGCCTATATTCCGTGTTCTTCTCGGGGGTCATGCAGGAACTGTGGCCGGAACGAATTCCGGGGCTCGCCGAAGTCGCGGATGTGCATATCGGCGTATTGCAGGAGTTGCTTTCGCTACCGGCCATGCGCAGCAGTGCTGCGCTCGCGCCTAGGATTGCGCCTGATGCTGCTTAGTCGCGCCGTGGCCCGAATTGCCTTGCGGCAAAGATGAAGCGTTCCGACCTCATCCGTGACCTGGTTGGCGCCATTTGTGACGTGGTCCGTGATCGCCCCACACGAGTAGCCTTCGACGGCATTGATGCGGCAGGCAAGACGACCCTCTCCAACGAGGTCGCGATTGCCTTGGATAACTGCGGCCGCCAGATCGTTCGCGCGTCTATCGATGGATTTCACAATCCAAAGATCGTCCGGCGGCGCGATGACTCCGCGGAGGGGTACTTTCGATGTTCGTTCAACTATCCGGCGTTGATCGACAGCCTGCTTGCTCCGCTCGGGCCAAACGGTTCACGCGCGTTTCGGCGGGCTGTCTTCGATTTCCGTGCCGATGCAGAAGTCGACGCAGCGCAAGAAGTCGCGGCTCCCAATGCCATCTTGTTATTTGACGGCGTTTTCCTGCTGCGCCATGAGTTGCGAGGTTACTGGGATCTTGCGATCTTCGTCGAGGCTGACTTTGCGACGGCGATTGCTCGGGCCGAAGTCCGCGACCGTGAGCTGTTCGGCGATGCAACTGCCATCCGCCAGCGCTACGAATCCCGGTACGTGCCAGGGCAGAAACTGTACCTTGAACAGGAGCAGCCGAAACAATTCGCTGATTTTGTGGTAATCAATAATAGCTTCGACAATCCGCACCTGGAACGCAAGACCAGACGCACAATTTCAGGATAGCGGCCAAACCACGCGATTGGCCACACTGTTGAGCTATGACCACAATTCATCCCGCAGCGCTGCAAGGGTTTTCAGCCGAAGCGCAATCCTATGCGCGGGGACGGCCCGATTACCCTGCCGAATTGCTGCATTGGCTAACCGACAATCTGAATGTCGGCGCGGGCAAAGTTGTCGTTGATCTCGGTGCAGGTACTGGGAAATTCACAAAGCTGCTCGTGCAAATGGGCGCAGACGTGACCGCCGTGGAGCCTGTGGAGGCGATGCGGGCGCAATTGGTCAACGGCCTGCCGGGTGTCCGGTGCCTTGCCGGAAACGCCGAAGCCATTCCCTTGGAAACTTCTTCGACCGACGCGGTGGTCTGCGCGCAAGCGTTTCACTGGTTTGCCAACAAAGAGGCACTCAGGGAAATCCATCGCGTCCTGCGCGCCGGCGGCATGCTTGGCCTGGTGTGGAATGTCCGGGACGAATCTGTCGATTGGGTCGCGGCAATCACGAACATAATTAATCCCTACGAGGGCGATGCGCCGCGCTTTTACAAAGGGGACTGGCGCAAACCTTTCTCTGGCGAATATTTCACCGCTCCGGAAGGCTCGTCCTTTGGGTATCAGCATGTCGGGACACCGCAGGAGGTGATACTCGACCGCTTCTTGTCGGTAAGCTTCATTGCCGCATTGCCGGAACCCGAGAAGGCCGGGGTCGCGGCACAATTGCGGGAGTTGATTGCGTCGCATCCCGCGCTTCGCGAGCGGGACACGATTGCCTTCCCCTACCGGACCGAAGCCTACCGGTGCAAGCGCATGCAGGAGCCAGTGGCACCCGCCTGAATGTCTACCTGCCCAGAATTCAACCTTCGCCCACCGATCCCGTCAGATGCGTCGCTGTTCCATCGCGTCATCGACAAGACGATGCGGGGTCTTATCATCGCTACCTGGGGTTCATGGGATGAGGAGCGAGTGCAACGGGAAGCCACCGAATTCGCTCAATCGACTAACGGCAAGGTCATACAGATTGGCGACTCTTCGGCAGGGATTCTGGTAGTCGATAGGGAGCCCAGGCAGATTTGGTTGCGTCAGATTTACCTCTTGCCGGAACACCAAGGTAAGGGTGTCGGCAGGCGTCTCGTCAAGGACCTTCTCGCGGAAGGTGCGAGCGCAAATGTGCCAATTCGCCTTCGCGTGTTGGCGCTCAATCCAGCACTGGCATTTTATGTGAGGCTTGGCTTCGTTGTTACCGAGACCACACCCGACCTTGTCTATATGGAGTGCCCGGCCTGACTATTCGCCTCTCCTGGGCGCCTCGCGCGTGGGTGCGCGGCGAGCTTTGACCAATGACTGCTATGAAGCGCAAAGCGCTACGACCGCAGTTGGCCGTCCAGAGACTGTCGCCCTTTAGGTCTCGTGTCCCCGAAGCCGCCGTTCGCCACATTCGGGAACCGACCCTGAGCAGCCCGCCTATCTTCCCGAAAGCTGACCTTTGACGGTCAAGAAGCAGTCATTTAACCCGGTGCGTTAGCACCTGCGCGGCAAGAAAGGCCGTGGAGAACGGATATTGGCTGTCAATCTTGGATGCATCTTCACTAACGAGACAGCCATCCCGAGCAGCATTGGATGCCGCATCATTCAACGACGCCTAAATCGGCGGGGGCGGAGTTTCAGGTACAGCACGCACGGGAGACCGACGCCCCCCGCCAACGCGGGCCTCCGTACGGGTCAGCGGTCAGAACTTCCAGTTGAAATTTGCGGCGAAGAAGAAAAGATCGACCCTACTGAACGAACCCACTACGTCGCCACGCCCGCCGAGCGCGACAGGCGCGCTGCCGGTAATGTCCGAATGCAGGCTGCCGCCATACAGGTATTCGAAGCTCCACCCCCAGTTGAACGTCGAAGACACGTCGTTCTGGCCGCCTACGCCGAAGCGCCAAGCGGCATTGGCAGGCA
>Ga0302321_100002834_pt1 | contig 14901 bp, 16 predicted proteins | sample Fen_T0_1_FD_202505 | JGI IMG/M metagenome (GOLD analysis project Ga0302321, IMG submission 202505) | Peat permafrost microbial communities from Stordalen Mire near Abisko, Sweden - Fen_T0_1 | ecosystem: Environmental > Terrestrial > Soil > Wetlands > Permafrost | place: Sweden: Abisko...
CACGGCCTATCAATGGCAATGATTCAACGATCCGTGTTTTTAATACGGGCGCTAATCCAGCCTACATAATCAGTTACAACAGTATTAATGGTGCTCAAGTTGCTTCAGCAACTAAAGGGACATATATCCCTATTGGCATGATGTTTATGTTCACCAAGGCGAATAGTGCTGATACATTGAGCGCGTTTAGTACGCTAGGTACAACTTTGGAGCTAATGACAGGCTGCGAGGGTTTTTAGTGAAAGTCGGAATAACATCCGGTATTTATTCAGACAATGACGGGGAGTATAGAACAGCTTATCCCGTTAACCTAGTCCCTATCGCCGTTGATAACGGTATTTCAAATGGCTATTTAAAACCTGCATCCGGGATAAAGCTTTTTTGTGATGTTCCTGGTGTGGATCGTGGCGGTATTAATGTCCGTGACGTACTTTATCGAGTAACCGGCTCAAAGTTTATCCGTGTTAACCGTGATTCAACCATTGTTGTACTTGGCGATGTGGGATTTGGCAATAACCAGGAAGTATCCCTATGTTACAGTTTTGATAACATTGGGATTGCTTCCGGAGGGAAACTATTTTACTGGAATCTTGCAGGATTAACGCTAACGGAAGTCACTGACGTTAATCTAGGCGTTTGTCTCTATGTTAACTGGCTGGATGGTTATTTCGTTTCAACCGATGGGACGAATATTAGTGCTTCAGATATAAACGATCCTTTAGTGTGGAATCCTTTATCTTATGGATCATCCGAAGTTCTACCAGATGACATTAAATCATTGCTGGTATTACGTAACCAGCTCTATGCATTAAACAGGTATTCAATTGAGGCCTTCCAAAATATAGGTGGACAGTTCTTCCCTTTCCAGCGGATTGACGGCGCTTATATCCAAAGAGGAACCATTGGAAACTTCGCTAACTGCATATTTGAGGAAAGATTGGCCTTTATTGGCGGCGGTCAGAATGAATCCCCAGCGGTATGGTTAGGGCTTAATGCTCAAACAGAGAAGATCAGTACACGCGAAGTCGACACACGCCTTCAAGCCTTTTCAGAATCAGAGCTTTCTTTAGTTGTACTAGAGGCCAGGATTGATAAAGATCAGCGCTTGCTTTATATGCACCTGCCTAATGAGACGCTTGTTTACGATGCCTTTACCAGTACGGTATCGGGCACGCCTATATGGTATTCACTGATAAGCTCCATCGATTATACAGGACGTTATGCGGCCATAAACTTCGTATGGGCTTATGATAAATGGATAACGGGAGATCCGACTAACACCAGACTTGGTGTATTGGATCATACGATTGGAAGCCATTATGGAAAGACAATTGCTTGGGAATGTTCCACTAAAATAACTTATAACGATGCCAATGGCGCTATCTTTAATGAGATAGAACTGGTTGGCTTATCGGGAACCGTAGCGCCAAATACAAGTCCTGTTATTTATACATCCTACAGCCTTGATAATGGAATAACCTGGTCAGTACCCAAGGTAAGGACAGCCGGTAAGCTTGGACAGCGTGAGAAGCGCCTTAATTGGCTACAAAATGGCGCTATGAGTTTCACTAGGATACAGCGCTTTAGGGGAAATTCAGACGCGCACTTATCATTTTCCCAGCTTGAAATAAACCTTGAGCCTTTGTACGTGTGACCTATGCCAGCCAATGATATTTTATTCAAACTGATAACACCGCCTAACCAGCAACAGCTTAGATCATTCTTGCCTACGCAGGATTTGATTAATCAGTTTGAACTTTTATTCCAGATCGTAGCGTATCTGCAATTGCATACGATATTTTTTAATGAAGTTGTATTCCATCCGCCAAGCGCAAGCATCGTTATTGTAAAACAGGGTAAGTTAAATGTCTGGGAGGAAATCATACTCACTGCGAATATAGCTGCATTAACCATTGTTTTACCTGCATCGGGTATAGCTATTAACGGGCAGTTGGTAAGGATAACATCTACGCATACGATAACCACTACGACCGTAACAGCGACAGGAAGCACAGTACTGGGTGGTAATCCAGGGTTAAGCGCAAGTAACTCAGTGTCTTATCTGTACTCTAGCGATAATAACACCTGGTATCTAACCTAATGGCGATGAAAGTTACTAAAAAGGTACGCAAGCAGATAAGACAACAAGTCATCCAGGTTAAACGTGTCCAAACAATCGAGGATTTTATTGTTGATCATGTTGATCCTGTTGAGTGTCCAGTTAAGCATCATTTCACTGAAAATGAAGGTGACGGGCTTAACATTTGTTGCAGGGAGTTTATGGTTCCAGCGGGAACCGTTCTAACGGGAACTATTTATAAGATTGAATGTTTCTGGGTTATGGTTAAAGGACGCATGCGATTAGTTGAGGGAGATCATACCCGTGAAATTGAAGCTCCATGCCTACTAAAGAATGTCGTTGGAATTAAGAATTGTGGCTATGCGTATGAAGATTGTCTCTTCTATGGGTTTGTTCCTAATAAAAGCAATTCACGTGATCTTATTGAAATATTAAATGGATTTAGTGCGTTAGATGCTAATTTAATCCAGGGTATGCCTGGTAACAAACAACAATTAAACTATGAAAGGAGATTAAGCCATGCGGCTAATTAATTTATTTATATGGATGGTTACTGGATACCCACTACACTTTGCTGGGATTTCTGCCGGTACTGCCGCTGGTATTGCAGTGGCAGCAGGTGGCGCTATTGCTTCCGGCGTAGGTTCTTCAAATGCGGCGGGAGCGGGTAGACAGGCGGCGGCTCAATCTGCTTTCTGGCAACAATTAGCTGCACGTGCTACTTATCAAGATCAGATGAGAGCAAACCAGCAAGTTAATGACATTATGCGTCCTGTATCGCTACAAACTCAGGGTATTAATGAGAAGGCGCTACAGCAAGGGACTAATATTAACCGGTCTACCCAATATAATCTTTCAAATAGAAACCTTACCACGCAAAACAGACAGTATGCAGGGCAACAAAAAGCACAGACACAAACGCTTGGACTACAAAAGAATAATATCAACAATAACTATGGCTATCAGGTAGGGGCTGCACAAGCAGGTCAGCAATATGGTATTCAAGGCGTTAATGCGATGCAAAACGCTTCTAACCAAGCCTATAACGCACAGATAGGCGCTTTGGGCGGCATGGATACCCAATATCAAAACGCCTATAACGATATTCAAGGTCAATATCAGCCTTATACATCGGCTGGAACCAGTGCATTGCAAAACCAACAGGATTTAATGGGGTTGAATGGGCAGGAAGCCTATGACAAGGCGATGCAGCCTATACAAGGCGGTCAGTATGGCGCTTTGGCTAAACAAGGTGAAAATGCTTTGCTACAAAATGCAGGTGCTACAGGTGGCGTAAGAGGGGGTAATGCAGCGGCTGCACTCGCTCAATTTAGACCCCAGATGCTTCAGGGACTCATTGATAAACAGTTCAGTAACTTAACGGGCGTTAGGGACTTGGGCGCTGGCATGACACAACAGCTTTCAGGCTATAGAAATGACTTAGGCCAGAATTTAGCGGCTACTCAAGGCCAACGAGGCCAGTATGGAGCCACTAATGCGATGAACCAGGGCGGTTATGGTCAGGATATTGCGAATATTCAAGGCCAATACGCGCAAAGAATAGGCGACTTGAAAAGCGGAAGAAGCCAGGATTATACGAACGCCATGACGAATGATACACAAGTTCGTCTTCAAAATTATATGAATAACTCCAGTGGCGTTAGAGATATAGAAAACGAAAAGGCATTAAAACTAGCTGGTATTGATCTTAACCAATTAAAGGGCGCTACTGATTTACAGACGGGTGGATTAAGAGAGCGTGCAGGTCTTGACGCTAATAAGATAATGCAGGATTTTAACGCTAACCAAAACCTTTATAACTCCTATGCAGGTCTTCAAACACAACAAGCGCAAACGATGGGTAATATCAATGCTAACCAGTCACTTGCTATGGGCAATATGGCGGGGTCTTTGATAGGGGCAGCGGGTAGCGGATTACAGGCTTATTATTCGCAACCCAGGTTTCAACCACAGCAACAACAGCAACAATATGGATTCCAGGGATTAAGGAGTCAAGGGAATGGCTACTCGCCTTACAACCAAGGCAATCCACAACAGAATTTTTGGGGATAAGTAAATGGCTGAGTTTAATCCAGAATTATTACAAAATGCTAACCAGAATGTAATGAGTTCATTAGCTCAAGGCTATGGACTCGCTCAAAAGATAAGCGGAGATATTCAACAAGGTCAAGATAATAGTCAGATGCAAGCGGATATGGCTGATCTTGCAGCTAACCACGATCCAAAGAAGATAGCTCAAATGACATTGAAATACCCTCAAATGGGTGGAACAATAAAGCAAGCTATGGCAGGAATGGATGCTCAAGAGAGAGAGCAAAAAGTTAATATGGTTATGCCAATTTATGCAGCGGCTCTAAATGGCCGTATTGATGTGGCTAAAAAGATTCTACAGCGCCAACTTGATGCGGCTACCAATAGCGGCGCTGATCCTAAAGAAATTGAGGCTCTAAAAGGACGGATTCAACAACTTGAAGATGACCCAGAAACCTTTAAGAACCAGAGCGCAATGATGCTTTCTTATGCGATGGGGCCAGAAAACTTTAGCCGGACATTTGGTGATCTTAATAAGTCTGAAATTGAGACTAAGCAAGCTCCTTATGAGCAAATGTTAACTACGGCTAAGTCAAGAAAAGAAATGGCCGCTGCAAGTATCGATGAAGCGACAGCGCCATACGCTGGTGAAACTGCACGGGCCAAGATGGAGGCGGCACAACTAGAGCCACAAAATATATTGGCTGATAATGCGACTAATCTTATGACCGCCAATGCGGCACAAGGCCTTAATGCATTAAAGCAACAAGAATTAAGCCAGAATTTATCTACTCAACAACGTGATTCGGCACAGAAAAAGATTGATTCACAAATGGCGTACCAGAATGGCATTAATGCGATAGATAGTGCTAAATTAACAATTGCTAATTTACTTAAGCATCCTGGTTTAAACGCTTCACCAAAAGTCAGGGCATTTGCGAATAATCACCAGGATTTAATGGCTGGAAGTGATAGCGTTGACTTTATTAACCAGCTTAAAACATTGGGCGGTAAGAACTTTGCAACGGCCATGGAAAGCATGAAAGGGTCAGGATTGGGAACAATGTCTGATAATGACGTTAAGAATTTACAGGCTAAGATGGGTTCTTTAGACCCCGGTATGAGCAATAAGGCTATTGAGAAGACGCTTTCTGAAATGCAAGACATGATTAATAAAAGTCAGTTAGTACAGCAGAAAAAAGGATCATCACAAGAAAGAGTAGGTATTGTCCCACGTGGTACAGTAAGAATCCCAAGGCCACCAGACTTTGAAGCTTTCTTAAGAGCAACAGGAAGATAGTATGGCTAATTTACCTGTTAGTTATAAAGATAGCGCTTATGATTCACTGGATCAGAAAGTTGAGAATAAGCTTGGGATAACCCCAGGTTTATTGTCTGCTATACGGCTTCACGGTGAAAAGAGTAATGCTGATCAGGTGAGTAGTGCGGGGGCTAAATCTGTTTATCAGATTACGCCAACAACAAGAAACCTAGTATTGAAAAAGTATGGCGTTGACGCTTACCTTAACCCTGAAAATGCAGCGCTGACAGCCGGATATTTACTTAAAGAAGGGTTACAAAGGAATGACAACAACCCAGTATTGGCGGCAAGAGAATATCATGGCGGTACGAATAGAAATAATTGGGGAGCTGTTAATGAAGGGTATGGGAAACGCATAGCCAAGGCTTTAAACGCGTTTAACCCTATCAGTACCGCGAATGCAAGCGATGAGTTCATAACTCAGGAGCAGAAGGATGAGTATGATTCCTGGAAAGCCAAGCAAGCTCAAATAAGCCAAGATTTAGCGAGTATTCCGCCTACGGATATTCCAGATCAAACGCCTATGGATCAACCACAACAAGATCAAGTTTCACAAGATCAAGTTTCACAAGATCAACCGACTCAGGCGCCAGATCAAGGTATTATTATTCAGCCCAAAGAGAATTTACCCGTACAACCACAGGCTAAAGATGATGGGACAATATCCCAAGAGGAGTTTGATGCTTATAATGCTTGGAAAGCAGCGGCTACTAATCAACAAGCGTCTACTAACCCTGTAGCGCCTAATCCTGTAATACCTGCCATTCAACAACCGGTTAATCAACCACCTGCTAATGAGCCAAAAAGCCTTCCGTTTGTAGATTCATTAGTTAGTGGAGCGGGTAATCTACCCGGTGGGCTTTATGACATGGGCGCTAGTTTTGTTAATGCGGCAAAGCATCCTATTGATACGGCAACTGGATTAGGTGATATAGCTAGGGGAGCAATGCAAAAGGCTATACCTGATAAATTCGTTAACTTTTTAATAGCGCACGGTATAACGCCAAAGGATGACAGACCAAAAGCGGAAGCTTTCGCAAAAGATTATGTTAACGCTTACGGAGGCTGGGATAACATTAAAAACACGCTAGCAAATGATCCAGTGCGCCTTCTATCAGATATAAGCATGTTCGCAGGTGGCGCTGGCATGGCTTCTAAAGCGGTGGGAGCCTCAAAGATAACATCTGCTCTTGAGGCCTTATCTTCAGCGACAGACCCTATAAAAGGAATTTCAAGGATTGCTTCCAAAGCAGGAAGTAGCGCAATTGATCTGATCGGTAATGCAGGTACACATACTGGTGGGCAATCTATAATTGAAGCGGCTAAAGCAGGGATGGCTGGAGGAAGTAAAGCGGATGCCTTTCTTGGAGCGGCTAATCGGGGAGATGACATAGCGAGTGTTATCGCACCATTAAAGTCTGCATTATCTAATATGAGAGCTGCAAGAGGTGAAAATTACCGCGCAGCTATGAATACTATTAATACTGACCCTACTATATTAGATATTAATAAAGTTCAAGATGTCGTTAAAAATGCTACGCTTGGTAAGTTTAAGGATTATGTTTATAACAAAAAAGCAGCGGGCGTTCAGGGAGAGATTTTAAAGGAAGTTGAGGATTTTAAGAATCTTGATCCATCTTTGTATCATACTGTTGAAGGCTTTGATAAGTTAAAGCAGTCTATTGGCGATATACGCGACAGCACAGAATTCGGTAGTCCAGGACGTGTAGTAGCGGATAAGGCTTACCATGCCGTAAAGAATGAGATAGTTAAGCAAGCCCCTCAGTATGGCGCGGCTATGAAGGATTATGAGACTTTATCAACTAAGTTAAAAGAAATTGAAAAGACGTTTAGCTTAGGTGATAAAGCAAGCGCGGATTCAGCCATAAGAAAGATGCAATCAGTCCTACGCAATAATGCCAATACTAATTATGGAAACAGAGGCTCATTGTTAAAAGAACTTGAAAGCTATGGCGCTGAAAATGTTTCTCCTGCTTTGGCTGGACAGTCTATGAACACCTGGACACCAAGAGGGTTAGGCTCTCCTGTTATCGCTGGAAATATTGGTTATGGCCTTGCTAATCCATTGGCGTTAACAGCCGTTCCGTTCCAGTCTCCTAAATTAGTTGGTAATGTAGCTTATGGAGCCGGGTCATTAGCTCGGCCGATAGCGAAAGGATTAGATAAATTCCCATTAAATGCAGAGTTAAAGAACTTTATATCAGGGTTATCAAAATCAGAGTTCGCTAAAATGTTCCCTAATATTGCTGCACGGTATCAACGAGATAATGAAAACAAAAAATAAGGTATTTTTATGAGCATATCAATTGTTAGTCCTTTTATCCCTTATCTTGACCTCCTTGGAAACGCGCTTCAAGGCGGTTCTATTTATTTTGGCCAGACTGGATTCATCGCTCAAACTCAGCCAATAACCGTTTATTGGGATCGTGGGTTATCTCAACCTGCTGCACAACCATTGCCCACGATAAACGGGAATATATCCAGAAATGGGACGCCAGCGAATGTATTTATTGCTAGCGGAGATTACTCCATAACAGTTATGGATAGCACCGGTAGACAGGTTTTCGCTACGCTATCAGCATTTGAGTCAGGTTTTATTGATGAAGTTGGAGCGCCTGTAGCAATATCTGTATCTGTCATTAATATTCTCCAGAATACCAACTTTGAAAATAACAGTTTAGGTCTTATAAGCCCTGTTGTCTTAACAGCAGGTAAAACAGGCCATGACTTATATGTGGCGGGGAGTGGTGGAGCTACCTACAGTTTTTCAACGATTGATAATGTAACAACTATCAATATTACGGCGGGGACATTAACACAAACAGTTTCCTATGAAATACTTAATACCGGAAGTTATGTATTAATGTGGGAAGGAACCGCGCAAGCACGATTAAATGGCGGCGCTTATACCAATAGTCCTGCTATCGTTAATGTAGTTGGCGGACAAAATATAGTTTGTGAGTGGACAATTGGAACCGTTAAAAAAGTTATGCTTTCACAAGGAACGTCTGCTCCTTCACAATGGATATATGGTATTAATTATTACTTATTTATTACCTACACGCTTGTAAATAATACAATAATAAATCCTGATATGGCGGTTAATCAGGAATCCCCTGCAATCGCTATTGACATGTACATTGTCGATCAGTGGCAAGCACGGTGGCAAGCTTTATGGGCTGACATGAGCTGTGTGGTAGATACTGTTAACGTACCTACTGTAACGCAAGCAGGAAAACTTATAAAACAAAGCATAAAATTAACTGCGCCAACAGCGCGTCCAGTACTAGGTGTTAGTGACTTTGCCGTATTCCAAACTTATATTGAAGGCTATAATTTTGTTGCTATTGCTCAAGTAGCTTCACGTCTAACATTCTGGATTTCCGTATCTATAGCAGGGACTTATTGTGTATCATTAAGAAATAGTGCATTAAATCAGACATGTATTCTTGAATTTAATGTATCTGCTATAAATACTCAGACATTTATCAATTTATCCATACCGCCTACACCATCTACAGGAACATGGGACTATACGAATGGAACGGGAATATCTTTAACCTTTTGTTTTGCAGCGGGGGCAAATTTAAAAAATTCGACAGTAGGATCATGGACAGCAGGTAACTTTATAGCTTCAAATAATCAAGTTAATGGGACTAATATAGCAAATTGGGCAGTGACATTAACAGATGTTAACTTAGGCGCGGCTTCAAATGATTCTATTAAATTTATACAACGAAGTTATGGTGAAGAGCTTGCTTTGTGTCAAAGATATTTTCAGATAGTTGAGGATTATGTAAGTACTTATGGTGCAGCAGGTTTCAACACGTCTTATTCTTTAGGATTGCCGGTTCCAATGAGAATAAATCCTGCAGTTGCATTAAGAACTGCAGGGGCTCTTGTTAATTGCACAGCATTGACATGTACATCAATTAATAACAGTGTTTTAGTATTTAATGCTGTTGTAACTGCACTAGGAACGGTAACTCATTCAGGAAGTAAATTTAATGCCAGTGCCAGAATGACTTAACCTTTATTTGCACCTGCATTAGCCATTATTTTATTCTTTAATGAGGGCGTAGCAGGTTCTAAAACATAGTCATAAGTTATTTTGTTTCTAGGAAATGTTCCAAAAGTTTCTTCAGTGGGAACCAGTCCGCCATTAATAGCATTTAATGAATCGCTTATATGATTGCAGCTATTTGGGTTAAAGTAAGTTGCACTAGGGGGCGTTGGAACACCATAAAAAGCGTCTATGGCTTGTGACTGATAAGCTGTTTTAACGCTATTATCAAAATAGTTACCTTCAGACAGGAAGTCTGATCCAGAACTTATCGCGCAGCCTACTTCAACCCAGTTAGCGATATAATTATTCCAGGCATGAACCAATACGCCGGTTCCATGTACCCTTGGGTTTCTGGATGCCGTTCCATCAAACCAGTTATGATGGAAGCTTACCCGCATTTGGCAGTTAACCGAGTCTGGGCTCTCCCCTACAATAGCGCCTTTTATGTTTGGCGTTGAAAACTTGCACCAGCTACAGGTAATTCCTGTAAATCCAATTGTTTGTCCACGTCCCCATACTGCAAATCCTTGTCCTGTATATTCTCCACGGCTGTTATCAATAAACGTGCAATGATCAACCCATACCCGTGTAGAACTATACTCGATAGCAATAGCATTTCTATCATTGTATGTTCCTTTAAATGTAAGGTTCTTAATGATGACATTGTTAACCGGTTTTGCTTGCGCTGTTTGTACGGATAATGACATTCCAGAAATAGTAATATCTGCACCAGCGCCATCAATCGTTATGTTGTCATACTGGATATAGTTAACCAGCTCCCACTTTATCGTACCGGTCAAGCCAGGCGTAAATGTGATTATCCTGGGTGAGTTAACCGCTATAGCAGCCGATAGGGAGCCCGTTCCACTTGCATTGGTATTCGTAACGACAATTGAAGTTCCACCTTTACCACCGGTAACATTATCCGCTTTGGCAAAGCCTTGTACGGTATCTGTAACGGGTGGGTCAACGGGAGGGATAGGAGGGTCAATAACTTCACTTGGAGGAATAACCAGGCTATTGGTTTCAGTCAGCGCGATTAGATAGCTTCCTTCCTTAACCGTAACGGTTTCAGTAGCGTTGTTTTTAATGAACTCCGCTAAAAGTTCTTGGGGTGTTTGAGTTGTCATTTGTAAGCCTTAAATTTTATGTTTTAAATTGCAATCGTCATAACTGAATCGACTGTATCTTAGCGCTGGCTGGCAGAAAAGAATGTGCATCAACAGTTTTCCAGAATAAACAAAGTTAGCACGCTTACCCTTGATATTGTAAACATCTTCAATATTTTCTTTTTTAATGGGAGGATTTTGTTGCTTTAACCTTAAACTTTCCATTCTTTTATCAAAGTCCTTATAACGAGTATGACGAATCGGATTAGTTTTTGCCCATTCCATAAATTCAGCACGATCATAAACAATGCGTTTCTGTCCGGTTTTATCAGAAACCATTTTTTTAGATGCACAAGGTATTCTTCCCGATGCGTCCATTCTTATAATACAATTTCTTGAGACACCTAAAACTAAGGACGCCTCATCCCTACCAATATATATTTCATCGTTCATTTTATTACCAGTCTAAACCCAGATTCTAAGTGGCAACCAGGAATTGTATCACCTGATTTAATAGCATTTGATATGTCCTGTTTGGATACGATACGTACATGTTGTTCACGGAAGTATTCGTCCGGTATTTCATCCTCGTCATCAACAATGACTTTACCGGGTAGATTAGCGATAGAAAGCGCAATGTCGCTTGCAGAAACCTTTGTAAATCCAGTGTTAAACATTGAATTGATAAGATAGTCCCTTAGTTTTTCTGCTTTATTTTCAAGTGAAATACGGCGGTGTTTCTGCTTTGATTCATTCTCTTTTATCTTTTCCGCCATGCTTTCAATTGAGTCAATGAAGCGCCCTACATTAAGCATTTTATCCTGTAGAGTACCTTCTAATGACTCTAGCGTATCGGCTATGGTTATATCGTCTATTTCGTTCTCAGGGTCAGTTATGAACTCCATGGCGACCTGATATTCGTTGGTTAATTCGTAAAGCGATAAGTTCATGTTAGTCTCCGGTTGTTCAAAAGTTATTAAAAAATCAGGAAGGTAATAAACAAACTTATCACCTTCCTTATGCCAGTTTTTATCGGGTAAAAATCCAGCAGGATATTTCATCAAAAATCAATATCGTCGTTAAAAGACTCTAATTCCTCCATATCCTTCATTAACTTTGAATAGTTGTTAACAGTTTCCTTGTGTTTCGGGGTAACTTGTTTTTTGGGAGCTAATTGGCAATCTGTTTTGTCTTTAGGATCGCTATTTAATACTTCAGGTTCACTATTTGATGATAGCGGATAATATCCGGTTATGCTTGTTCTCATAACTTTTTCACCGGTATTAAGCTTATCTGTCGCATATTCATCCAGCTCAACCTTAACTTTAATGGACAACGACTTATCGCATATTTGAGAAGTATCTTTTAAGTCAGTTATACCGATAGCTTCACAAATTTGAGCAAGTTTTGTTTGAGCTATTGATTGGGCATGCTTGTTTTCATGGACAACGCAGAGGTTATCAAATAGTATTCTGTTAGCAAATAGTCCGGTTTCAATAGTAACCTTAAGTGTTAGATTTACACCGGTATTGTTTTTATTATCGGCTAATTCTGTTTTGGTGATTGCCGCGCGATAGGTTCCTTCTGGAATCGTTGAAAAGTCAGTATTAACCCTGTCAACTTGTGAAGGATTAAAGCCTTTATTATTGAATAAATGTGTTAAGTTGTTCATTTTTAGTTTCCTGTTTGTAAGTTTAGTTTTTCTTTCATTTTATCTTTTACTTCGACATAATTCAGACGTTCATTAGGCTCCATTTCACGCCAAAGTGTTGAGAGTTCATCAAGGCTTGTACAGGCTTCCAGGATAGCTTTCCAGTCTGGAAACTCATGGGTTTCAACTTCATCACCTGTTTTAACTTCGACTCCAGTATCTAGCCAGTATTTAAGTGTTTCACCTGTTTTAACCGTTATTGGCTTTGGGTCTTTATCCACAAATAAACCGGTACGGTCTTTAGATACTGTTGCATAATGCCCTTCATGGATAATATCCAGGACGACGCTGAACTCATATTCTGTACCGTCCCTTGCTTCGCTTTTCATGCCTAGTTTAACTACGCTCTTTTTCCCCTGTATATTTTCTTGTTGTGCGGTTTCTGTCTTAGAACGCATAGTGCAAATAATGTGAAGAGGAGATTGCAGCATAACGTCAATAAACGCACGGTGGCGCTTGGTTGTGATATTCCAGGCTGACCACGTGTTACCCTTAAACCGGCTTTGTGCGATCTCATCGTTGCTCTCCAAACAGCCACCACTACCTGTCCATTCGTTTGTTATGGAGTCGATCACTAATGTATCATAGCCAGCATCTTCAGCCATCTTAATAGCTTCGATGTACCTTTCTGGAGAAAAAGGAGGCTTAAGCTCAAGAACATCAAACTTATGAATATGCTCATAAATAGAAGCGCTCCCATGCTCAGTATCAACCACAGCGCAAGCGCCCCCAAGGCCTTTAGCCAATAACAATGCTGAATAGGTTTTCCCACTTCCTGATGCTCCCGTTAAGCCAAGTCGTAGCTTTGATTTCTTTCTTTTAGCCGGTAAGAATTCCATCTAAATCACCAAATAGAAGATTATTATTACTGCAACTAACGCCAAAAGTACCAGCATGGCTTTAACGCCATCAATAAGATAGGAGTCCGCTTTAGAGTCGTTATTCACATCATCAATACCCAGCGCTTTGTAATCGTCTAACCATTTTTGTTCGTGTATTTTCATTTTATTAGCCTCATTTTATTTTATTTAACTTATCCAATATTAGCCATCACCATAACCAGAACCATCACCAAACCCTGAACCTTTACAGAAACCATAACCGAAACCATAACCAGAAACGTCACCGTAACCAGAACCGAAACTATTACCGAACCCGTAACCACAACCATCATCGGAGCCAGAACCAGAACCAGAACCGTAACCAGAACCATAACCTTCACTGTAACCGTAACCTGAGCCGCGACCTGATCCTAAACTGTAACCTGAACTTTTAATATTACCCATAACTAAAACCATCACTGGATACCCAAGCGTTATCGAATACCCAAGCGTTACCGGATACCTTAGCGGAACCGGATACCCAAGCGCTACCGGATACCTTAGCGTTATCGAATACCTCAGCGTTACCGGATAACCTAGCATTACCGAATACCTTAGCGTCACCGGATACCCAAGTGTTACCGTATACCCAAGCGTCACCGGACACCTCAGCGTTACCGGATAACCTAGCATTACCGGATACCCAAGCGTTATCGAATACCCAAGCGTTATCGGATACCCAAGCGTTATCGGATTGACTTAGATTTTGCTCGGATTCTATAAAGCCGCCTAATTCCCCCGCTTTTACTTCGCCAAAGTCCTTTAACGACTTTATTCGGTAAAGGGTAACTCCATCGCGTACTAGGGTTTCCGTCGTTAATTCAAATTTTTTCATGTTAAATTGTCCTATTCACCTGTTATGGATGATACCCAGAAAACTGCCCGTAGCGTTACCGAATACCCAAGCGTTATCGAATACCTCAGCGTTACCGGATAACCTAGCATTACCGGATACCTTAGCGTTATCGAATACCTCAGCGTTACCGGATAACCTAGCATTACCGGATACCTCAGCTTTACCGAATACCTTAGCGTCACCGGATACCCAAGTGTCACCGGATACCTCAGCGTTATCGGATACCTCAGCATTACCGAATACCTTAGCGTCACCGGATACCCAAGCGTCACCGGATACCCAAGCGTTACCGGATACCTTAGCGTTATCGAGTACCCAAGCGCTACCGGATACCTTAGCGTTATCGAATACCTCAGCGTTACCGTATACCCAAGCGTTACCGGATACCTTAGCGTTATCGAATACCTCAGTGTTACCATATACCCAAGCGTCACCGGACACCTCAGCGTTACCGGATAACCTAGCATTACCGGATACCTCAGACTTACCGGATACCGTAGCGTTATCGGATACCCAAGTGTCACCGGATTGACTTAGATTTTGCTCGGATTCTATAAAGCCGCCTAATTCCCCCGCTTTTACTTCGCCAAAGTCCTTTAACGCCTTTATTCGGTAAAGGGTAACTCCATCGCGTACTAGGGTTTCCGTCGTTAATTCAAATTTTTTCATGTTAAATTGTCCTATTTTTAAATTTATTACCTTAATAGGTAAACTAACTTATAACTTATGCCTTCCATATAGCAACCGATTCAATAGATTCTTTTGCTTTATCAGTAATTGGTGTTATTTCTATTACTTCAGTAA
>Ga0302321_100002835_pt1 | contig 14901 bp, 9 predicted proteins | sample Fen_T0_1_FD_202505 | JGI IMG/M metagenome (GOLD analysis project Ga0302321, IMG submission 202505) | Peat permafrost microbial communities from Stordalen Mire near Abisko, Sweden - Fen_T0_1 | ecosystem: Environmental > Terrestrial > Soil > Wetlands > Permafrost | place: Sweden: Abisko...
CTGGGGAACGGCGTCCAGCAGCGTCGCGTAGAGCGCGGCGCCGGCCTCCGGGTCCTGCTGATCGGCGGACGTCCTGAGGTGGTCGCGCAGGTCGGCGAGGCGGCGGTCGACGGCCGCCGGGAGCACCTCGTCGAACAGCGTCCCAAGCAGCGCCAGGTACCGGGGGAGATCGGTCCCGTCGACCGTCGTCTGCGTTGCCAGGCGCGCGGCGAGAGCGCCCGCGAGGGCGCGGGCGGTGTGTTCCTCGGGGACAGGTGCCTGCTCGCCGTCATCCAACGGGGTGAGCCAGAGGGTGAGGCACCGATCCAGCTCGCTCGCCCGATCGGGCAGTGGCCAGGTCACGTCGCGGCGGCGGGTGGCCTCGTCCAGAGCGGCATCCAGCACCTCGAGCGCGGCCGCACGGCGAGGATCGTCGTCCGCTGACTCCGCGACGACACCGCGCACGACACCAATCTCCCAGACGGCGTTGTCCAGTGACGAGGGGGTGGACTCACTACCGAGTGCGGTGAGGAGCCGGTCACGCACCTGTTCGGGCTCGTGGGGGAGTCGGCACAGCGCGAGCCGCCAACGGCGCCCGGCCTGATCGCTCGGGTCGGGCCGCCAACGCCGCAGCGCCTCCTCTGCCTCCGTGAGTCGTCCGAGCCGCAGCAGTGCGAGCGCGCGTTCCCCGTCCTGGGCCTGCCCTTCGCTGGCAGCGACGATCCCCTCCAGGGTGGAGCGGGCGTCGTCCTCCTGGCCGAGGAGCACGTAGGCGCGCGCCAGGCCGCTGCGGTACCAGAGCTGGGTACCGTCCTTCTCGACGAGCGGAGCCAGGATGTCCCGGGCGGCGGCGGGCTGACCGATCTCCGTGATCGCGACAGCTCGCGCCGCGGACAGCCACTCGCTCGCCGGTCGATCGCCGATGATCTTCGCGGCGGTCTCGGAGTCGCCTCGGTTCGCCGCCAACAGGATGCGTTCCTCCATGAGCCCGTCTTCGTCGACACCCTCGGCGGCGGCTCTGTCCACGGCGGCCGTGGCCCAGGCCCAGAGGTCCAGGCGCCGGAAGAGCTGGGACTGCTGGATCCACGTCCACCTGCTCGCGCTACCGTCCAGAACGGAACGCTCGAGTTCGATCGACCCCTCCAGGAGGAGGCGCAGGGCCTCCGCGGGACGGCTGCTGGCCTGGGCGTCCCGCAGGGAGGCGGCGATCCGGCGTTCCCACTCCGCGTCCGGGGGCGGACCCTGTGTGGCCTCGCGCGCTGCGGCGAGGTGAGCGTCGGACTCGGCGAGCAGCTCCGCATCCGGCGGGGTGCGGGTGCCCGCCAGGACCCGTAGGACGTCGGCGAGCAGAGCGAGCCCGGAACGGTGCTGCGGTTCCCGACGCAGCACCTCCTCCGCCAGCTCTCGGGAGAGCGTCATGTCGAAGCTCGCCGCCAGGGTTGCTGCGGCGTACAGATCCGCCACCGGGTCGGGACGGGGGGACTCCTCGTCCGGCCGGTCCGCCTGCTCGTCCGCGAGGTCGGCCCGCAGCCGGAAGGCCTCGATCCGTCGTCGCGACGAGTCCCACTGATCCTCGGCGACCATCGGCGGAGTGCCCTCGGCTGTGAGCAGCCGATCGAGCGCCTCACGCGCCACCTCGGGGCGGTCGCTGCGCGTCTCCTTGGCCAGAGCGAGCAGGATCTCGTCGGGCAGCCCGCCGACGAGGTCGGTGAGGGAGGCGAGCGGGTGCCTACGGACGGCGGCCGCCCGGACTGCGGCCTGCACCGCCTCGGACGGATCAGAGCCCACGGCCGCCAGGGCCAGGGCCCGCTCCACCTGGGCCCGGGGGTAGCCGGGGTCGAGGCCTGTGGCGTTGGCGGCGGTGTCGTGGGCGAGGCCGAAGTCGTGCGACGCGCGCTGCACCTGGGCCAGGGCGGTCTCGAGCCGCGCGGACGTGCCGCCGTAGCTCTGCGCGAGCTGGAGGTACCCCTGACAACGCTGCGGCGCCGACGCGGTCGCCATCCAGACCCGGGCGGCCAGTACCGCGACGGCACTCGCCGCGCGCAGAGCCTCCGGGGCGAGGCGGTCCTGGCCGACGAGGTGCCCGAGCACGTAGTCGGGCAGAAGCCTGCCCTCGACCCAGTCGCCGGTGGCGGCGGCCCGAGCTGCGGCGACCACCGATGGGGGAATGACGTCGGGCGGCTGATGCGCGAGGTCCGCGAGCTGCATCGGATCGGCCCGGTCGACGGCTGCCGCGACCTCGGCGGCCCAGCGGTCGCGGGGATCCGCTGGGGGTCGCGGCGGGCGAGCCCGGTCGACGGTGGTCGGCCCGGTGATCGGCCCGGTGATCGGCCCGGTGATCGGCCCGACCGTCAGCCGGTCGAGAAGCTCGCTGGCGCGCAGGACGTGTTCGAGGACGGCCCGGACGTCGGCGGGTCTGGCGTCGGCCTTCTCGGCCAGGCCGTCGCCGGAGGCCCCAGCGGTGTCGTCGAGCCTGGTGATCGCGCGCCGCAGCTCGGCGACGAGGGAACGGCCCTCGAGGCCGTCGTCAACGGGCATCGGATTCACCCCCTGCGGAGGATCCGCTCCGGAAGCTGTCCGGAGCGGCGCCGGAGCCGGCCGACGTCACCGATCCGTGCGGCAGCCGGGCGGTGGGTGAGGGGCCTACCAGCCTGGTGATCCCGCCCCCGGTGCTACCTCGAGCCTCGGCGGCATCGCCTGCGGGCCGCCGCTGCGCCTGCGTCAGGATGTTGCCCATGTCGCCGCCCATGAAGAGGACCGGGCAGACCGGTCCGCGCCCGGCGGTGCCGCTGCCACGCCAGACCGCGACGCGCGCGGCCTGGACCGCCTGCGCCACCGGCATGGTGGTGACCCGCTGGTAGAACACGCTGCTGAACATCGATCCGGTGTCGGGCCTCAACGGGTACTGCATGGCGACCACCATGGGGATCTGCGCCTTGATGAGCAGGTAACCGAGCTGGCTGAAACTGGCCCTGGTCAGGTCCAGCGGGCCGCTCGGGCCGGTGATGCCCCCCTCCGGCCCCCGACACAGGTGCAGCATCATCACGGTCGGTCGCGCGTTGTCGTCCAGGCCTCGGAAGAACTCGTCGATCTCGTCGAAGGAGACCCAGTCGGTCCCGTCGTCGTCGTCGGTCTCGAAGGCGACGTACCTCCCCAACCCGCCGACCCCGGCCATGCCGGCGTGGCCGATGAAATGGACGACGTCCATCCGGCGGGCCGGCGCCGTCGAAGCCTCGCCGGTGCCGAAGGCAGCCATGAATCGGGCCCAGGTCACCTTCCGGCGGACCCCGCCCGGATCGTCCTCCGGCCGGTCGAGCTCGAAGACGTGGATGCGCCCCTCGCCGGGGGCAGCCGACGGGGGAGGACGGACCGCTGCCGGGGGGCCGACGTCCGGGCCGGACTTGCTCGGCGCGGAGGCGCCGATCGCGGCGCGGATACCGGCGATCACGCCGTCGTACCCCTGGCCGACTTGCCGGACGAGCTCGGTCGGCTGGACCAGGGCGACGAGGACGTTCAGCTCCTCCAGGGGCTCCCAGACGCGGGGCTGGAGCTGCCCGGGCTGCCGTTCCGGTCCCCTGACCAGGGTCACCATGTTCCACGCCGACAGGTGGCCGTTCGAGGGGTCGAGGAGCAGCTCCCAGGGCAGGTCGTCGAGGGCGATCTGGTTGATCGGCCGGTACAGCTGGATGAGTTCCTTCTTGATCCGCAGCACGATCTCCATGGGAGGCCACTCGGCGAGCCGGTCCGCCGAGGCCAACTGCTTGCGCAGGTTCTCCTCGTACGCGAGGCCCTCCCCGTAGAGTTTGAGGACGTCGCCGCGGAACACCGCGTCGAAGAGGACCCGGCCGGTCTGCTGAGCGACCCGCTGGCGGAGCGCGGCCCGTTCGTCGCCGTCCGACTCTCCGCGAATCCACTCGTCCAGCAGGGACAGAGTCTCCAGGACGACCTGGGTGAGCCCGCACTCCCCGCCACGTGTCTGCGGGGCCTGCTCGCCGTTTCTCAGGGTCGCCCGGACCCTGTCCTGATCGACGTCGACCACGAGGACGGCCGGCCGGGGCGAGGGGGTCACGGCCGCTGCCTCCGGGGCCACCGGAGCGAGGCGGGCCAGGAAGGGGGCCAGGTCGGCCGGCGACGCGCCGTAGCTGACCTGGGTGATCTTCTCGCCGAAGAGCTCGTCGCGGGTGGCCGGGTCGTCCTCGTCGGCGTGGACCAGGCGGAAGTGCTCCTGCCCTGCCTGGCCGAGGACGTCGGCCAGGTAGCTCCGCAGCCGGGCGAAGTTGGGATCCTCCAGACCGGCACCGAGCCCGACGAACAGCAGGCTGTACTGGCTGGCGACGGACCTCCAGAGCGCCTGGCTCGCGGAATCTTCGAGCAGCCGCCGGTACTGGTCGTCGGTCAGGACGACCGACGCCGAGTCCGTGTAGGTGCCATGGATGTGCAGGACGTACTGGTCGGGGTGGTCGACGGCCTGCTTCCAGCCCTCGGCACTGCGCCAGTCCAGCGGCCGCCGCGAGGTGACGGTCTCCAGGACGGCGTCGAAGTTGGTGGTCAGGATGGGACGGCCGAGTTGGTGCAGCGCCTCGGGCACGTCACGATGGGTGACCCGAAATTCCTCCTGGCCGAAACACGACTGCAGCCAATCGCCGAAGAAGTTGGCCAATCCCTCGACGACCAGCCCGGCTGCCTTCTCGTACCGCTTCTTGGCGAGCAGGGACCTGGCGTAGGCGATGTCTTCCGCGTCCAGCTCGCGTTGCTGCATTTCCTGAATGCCCGACGCCAGTAGCCCCGGCCAGGAGGCGTTCGGATGGGGGGTGCCGTCGGCCTGCAGGGTCGCGCCAATGGACACCCCAGCGCCGACGACCACGACGACCCTGCCGTCCTTGATGCGCTGGGCAAGGCGCTGCGCTCCGGCACTCATCCACTCACTCCGCCCACCACGAGAAGACATGGCCAGCCTAAGCGTGCGCACGGCTCCTTGCCAGGGTTGACGGCGCCCCGCGAGTCGCAGGATGTTGGAGTTTTCGAGAGCGGTGTCGTGTCCGAGGGCTATTTCCGCGATCCGACGGCATCAGGCCCCGACGACGCGCTGTTCCGGCCGGATCGGCTGGACCGCTCGGTCATCTCCCTGCCGCTGCTCCAACAGTTGTCCGACCGCAATGACGAAAATTCCGTCGGTGTCGTGTTCGACCTCAACCTTCAGTTTCCGTCAGGAGGGAATGCCTCAGGTCTGGACGCTGCGGGGCGGCGGGTGCATGAGCTGCTGACCGAGTGGCACGCCGCTCGGCCGGAGCTGCCGCACCGGGTGGGCCCGCATCAGCCCGGCAGCCAGTACGTGCTCACCCGGCTCAGCCCGGTGTTCGTCCGGCAGGTCGTGATCGACGATCTCGAGAACCGGGTGGAGGGTCACCGGGCGATCTTCTACGACGCGGCCCGCGCCTCGTTCGCCGCCGTCGGCCGGGGCATCGTCTGGGGCCGTGCTCGACTCCGGCGTCGACGCCGATCATCCCCATGTCGCCCGGCACCGGAACTGCCGTGACCTGCCGGCAGGTCTCGAGCACCGGAATCTCCGCACGGACGAGCCCGCGGACGAGGATCCGTCCGGGCCCGGGACGCAGCTGGCGGGCATCATCGCCGTCGAGGCCGGCGTCGGCTTTCTTCGCGGCCGAGCTCGACCGGCCCGGTCACTGATCGTGCAGTTCATCCGGGACCACGCAGACCGCCGTCAGCCCGTGGCTGACGGCGGTCTGCGCTGGGGTGTCGAGCCGATCTGCGCCGTGCTGAGCGAGCACGGCCTGAAGATCGCCCCGTCCACGTGCACGAGCACCTCGCTGCAGGCACGGCGACGCCCATCGCGGGCCGGCCGCGTGACGCCTGCCCGTCTTGGTCAAGGGCCCAGACTCTCCGACGAGCCGCTCTCCTCCACAGTTCACCTCCAGGTGAGCATTGACCAGGTGGTGAACTGGGCCAGCTCCGAGGAGGCCCACACCGGGGCTGCCTCACATCACTGATCTGCCGACCCGGTGAGAGCCAGGGTCGGCAGGTCAGTGGTCGTGACACGGGTGCTGGACGGGTGGGGCTTCGGTCAGCTGGTGGCGGGGGAGGGCTTGAAGCCCTTGATCAGCATGTAGAAGCCGATCGACAGTTCCCAGGCCGCGACGGGCAGGGTGACGAGCATCGTCCATCCGCCGGTCTGGGTGTTGTGGCCGAAGAACGTCAGCAGGTTGGCAGCCAGCAGCAGGGGAGCGCCGACGAGTCCCATGGCCGGAATGATGCGGGGCACCAGGCGGGACCGGTACAGCAGGGTGCCGAACAGGACGGCGTTGACGCTGACCATGAAGCCGGGGCCGAACAGGAAGGTCCAGTCCCGGGCGGCGACGAGAGCATGGCCGGTGGTGGTCAGGGCGGAGGCGTCGGCCGCCGACCCACCGACGTCCTGCCGCAGCGTGACGACAGTGAGCAGCGCGACGACGCCGATCAGGATCACCGCCGCCTCGACCATGCGGGACAGCACGAAGCCGAGCGCCAGGGACTCGTTGACCCGCCGGGCGACCGGGAAGACGGCGACGGCGCTGCCGATGGCGGTCACCGCGTTGACGAAGTCCAGCAGGCAGCCCCACAGCACCTGGGTGTCGTGACCGCTGCCGAGGATGTAGGCGGGGTCGTTGAGGACCGGACCGATCAGCAGGAGCGCGGGGATGGACGACGCGAAGGTCAGCAGGTAGAAGATCCCGGAGGCGCGGACGTTGGCGCGCCCGCTGTCACGCGTGGACGCCGAGGTGGGCGACGGGTGGGTCGTGGTGGTGGCCATGTCAGTCTCCAGTCGGTTCGTTGAGGTGGGCGGTGTGCCGTGGACCAGCGGGGTGGGTCCGGGCGACCGAGATCAGGGGCAGGCCCAGGTCGCGGAGCTGTACGAGCAGGCCGTGGAGTGCCGACTGGTCCACGACGTGGCCGTGGAGGACGGTGATGGTTCGGGTGCCGTCGATGTGGTGCGTGACGTCCATCCCGTCGAACCAGGCGGACCACCGCGGGTCGAGGCGCCCTTCGAGGCGGATCTCGTACCAGCGGTGCTCCAGGGGCTGGTCGGTGGCGCCGGTGCTCACGGGTGGCTCCTGTCTGCTGGGTCGGACGGTTCACCGGGTGCTCCGGCGGACCGTCGTGACCCGAAAGGTAGGAGCGGAGATGATGAGCCGACGTCATCAGGAGTGATGAGCAAGGTGATGATCGTCGGCCCTCATCAGCGCACCGGCGGCCCGGCGAGATCGTTCCTCGGTCAGGCGAGGGCCGGACGGGAGAACAGGTTCAGTTGGTGGGCGCGATGGACCGCCGAGCGGCGGTTGGCGACGCCGAGCTTGGTGTAGATGTGCTGGGTGTGGGTGCGGACGGTGGTCAGCGACACCCCGAGGTGCCGGGCGATGGCGGGCCCGTCCAACTCGGTGGCGAGCAGCCGCAGCACGTCGAGTTCACGGTGGCTCAGTGGGTCCACCAGCGTGGCCTGCGGCGGTGAGCCGGCGCGAGCGTCCGCCCTTCCGCCGGTCGGTGAGCCGGTCGCCGCAGTGGTCGGGTCTGTCATGGCTGCGAGCAGGCGCTGTACGAAGGACGGGTCGCGGCTGGCACCCGACAGTCGCTTCAGCAGCTCGATCATGGGCTTGCCCTCGTCGATGAAGATCCGCGTGTAGCCCTCGGGCTCGGCCAGGGTCAGCGCCCGATCCAGCGACGACAGCGCCTCGTGGTGCGCACCGCGGGCCTCGTGGGCGAGCACCCGCAAGGTCATCACCTCGATGGTGGTGCCCGTGCGGCCGCCTGCCTCGGCTGCCGTCAGGAGCCGGTCGAGGAGGCCGGCGGCCTGGCTCAGGGAGGTGGCGCTGCCCGAGGTTGCGTGGTCGGCGAGGAGGATCCGGGCGAGCGTGATGTGCTCGTACTCGCGCAGGTAGGCCGGCTCGTCCGTGGCGGACACGCCTCGCCGGTGGACCCACGTCCGGGCCCCGTCGAGGTCTCCGGCGGCGGCCATCATCCTGGCGCGGGTCGCGGCCACCGGCCGGACGTCCGGGTTGAAGTCGCCGACGTAGACGCGCTCGGCGTCCTCGAGCAGGCCGAGGGCGGTGGCGACGTCGCCTTCCGCCTGCCGCAGCTGGGCCAGCGCGACGCGCCAGCGGTACGGGTTCAGCGGCAGGCCAGATTGAACGCAGAGCTGTACCGATCGGCGCAGCAGGTCCGCAGCGCCGGCGAGAACGCCGCGATCCCTTGCCACCCGGCTCAGCCCGACGTACATGTCTGCGGTGCCGCGTAGCGGGGAGCTGCCACGAGGGATGAGCGCCAGAGCCCGCTGGAAGGACCTCTCGGCGTCGCCGAGCCTGCCCTGCGTCAGTTCGATGTCGGCCAGCGTGATGGTGCAGCCGAGGACGTCGGCGAGGTGCCCGGTGCGTTCCAGACCGTCCGCGGCGGCCGAGTAGGCCCGGTGGGCCACGTCGAGGTCCCCTCCCGCCCAGGAGGCCAGACCCAGGATCGCCGACGCGGACGCCGGGGTGATGCGGTCGTCCGCGGAGGCTTGGCCGAGCGCTTTCGCGGCCCGGCGGACGGCGCCGGAGAGGTCACCGCCCACCAGGGCAAGTGCGGCGCGGTAGGTCTCCACCTGGGCGGGCAGACGCGCCAGCTCGTCGTGATCGGCGATGACCGTGTCGTCGCCCCGCGCGGCGAGGAGCCGTTCGACGTCGCCCAGACGTTGCTCGACGCCGTCGAACTCATTGCTCGCCATGAGGGCGCCGACGAGTCCGACGGCGAGGACCGGTCGCCTGCGGACGACCTCGGTCGGCAGTTCGTCGACCCATCGGCGGATCACCGCCTCGCGGCGCTCCCGGCGCAGTCCCGGGATGGCGATCTCGACCCGGTCGGCGGCCGTGCCGACGTCCCCGGCGGCCAGGGCGTGCCGCACCGCGGCCTCCACCTGCCCGGCCCGGTCGTACCAGTCACCGGCGCGGCGATGGAGTTCAGGCAGGTCTCCGGGGCGCTCGTCGAGCAGGTGCGCGCGCAGCACGTCGGCGAACAGGTGGTGGTAGCGATACCAGCGTCGACGCTCGTCGAGGGGGACGACGAACAAGTTCTGCCGCTCCAGCGACGTCAGCATCGCCTTCCCGTCGCTGCGGCCCGTGACCGCGTCGCACAGCGAGCCCGTCAGCCGGCCCAGGACGCAGGTGTCGAGCAGGAAGCGGCGGACCTCGGACGGTTGCCTGTCCAGGACCTCGTCGCCCAGATAGTCCACCACGAACCGGTCGTCGCCGGCGAAGCCAGAGATGAACTGCGCCGGGTCGCTGTGACCCAGCAGAGACAGGGCCGCGAGCTGCAGGGCGGCGACCCACCCCTCGGTGCGGCTCTCCAGGGCCGCCACGTCGGCCGTCCGCAGGCCGAGAGCGTTGACGTCGTTGAGGTAGGCCGTCGCCTCCTCGCCGGTGAACCGCAGATCGGCCGCCCGGATCTCGACGAGCTCGCCGCGGGCACGCAGCCGTGCCAGGGGCAGAGCCGGGTCGGCCCGGGTACTGATCACGAGATGCACCTGGGGCGGCAGGTGGTCCAGGAGGAACACCATCCCGGGCCGGACGTCCGGACCGTCCGCGAGGTGGTAGTCGTCCAGGACGACGGTCAGGTCCTGCGGCAGCACGCTCAGCTCGTTGAGCAGTGCTGCCAGCACTGCGTCGATGGGTGCCTGCCCGGCCTGGAGCTGGGCCAGGGCGGCGGTCGCCGTCCCCGGGACGGCGCGGTCGACGGCGAGCAGGACGTAGGTCCAGAACGACAAGGCGTCGCGGTCACGCTCGTCCAGCGACACCCACCCCGTCGCGCGGCCGCCCGTACCGGCCGCCGCCCAGACACCGAGCAGGGTGGTCTTCCCGAACCCGGCTCCCGCAGACAGCAGCGTCAGGGGCACGTCCGCCCCGCGCCGCAGCAACTCCTCCAGCCGGGGACGGGCGACGGCCCGCGCCCGCACGCGGGGCAGGAGGAGCTTGGTCTCCACCACGAGGTCGGGCATCGTCGGCGCTCAGGCCTCGTGCGGGTCCGAGTAGGGCCCGTCGCCCTCGCCGTCCACTGCTCGGACGAGCATGCGCTCGCCGGGCCGGCCGAAGATGCTCAGGACCTCTGCAGGGCCGTCGCCGGTGCTGCCGAACCAGTGCGGCAGGTGGGTGTCGAACTCGGCCGCCTCGCCCACGCCCAGGACCAGGTCGCGGTCGCCGAGGACGAGCCGCATCCGGCCGGACAGGACGTACAGCCACTCGAACCCGTCGTGCGTGCGTGGGGCGGGCGTGGACTGGGACGCCGGAACGACGATCTTCCAGGCCTGCACGCCACCGGGCCCGGTGAGCGGCAGCACGGTCCGGCCGTTGACGTGGCCGGGCTTGAGCCGGATCCTCGGGTCACCGAACTCCGGCGCTCCGACCAGCTCCTCGATCGGGACCCGGTACAGCTGCGCCAGAGGCAGCAGCAGCTCCAGGGTCGGGCGCCGCTGCCCGTGCTCCAGCCGCGACAAGGTGCTCTTGGAGATCCCCGCCTGCCCGGCGACCTCGGTCAACGTCAGCCGGCGCTGCTCCCGGGCCCGACGCAGCCGCGGGCCGACCAGCTCCAGCGCCGCGGCGATGCCCGAGGCGGCCGTCGGCGCATCGCCGGGCCGGCCTGCCGCGCCGGGGTTCGTCGCTGCCGTCACCAGGCCATTGGATCGTGCTATTCCCCGGAACGGCAACAGACGTTGTCGACCGTCCCCACGGCAACGAAGCTGCTGCACATGAGCAAAGACATCGAGTACGACGTCGTGGTCGTCGGCGCAGGCGCCGCCGGGCTGACCGCCGCCCTGGTCCTGACCCGCGCCCGACGCCGCGTCGCCGTGGTCGACGCCGGGCACCCGCGCAACGCCCCCGCCGCCCACATGCACGGCTTCCTGGGCTCCGACGGCCTGCCACCGGCCCAACTGCTGGCCACCGGACGCGCGGAGGTCACCGGCTACGGCGGCCACCTGATCTCCGGGTCCGTCACCCGGATCACCCCCACCGACGTCGACACCCACCCACGCTTCGAGGTGACCCTGGCCGACGGCTCGCGCCTTCGCGCCCGCCGCGTCCTGATCACCACCGGGTTGCGCGACGACCTTCCCGACCTCCCGGGCGTGCGTGAGCGCTGGGGCCGCGACCTGCTCCACTGCCCGTACTGCCACGGGTACGAAGTCCGCGACCAGCCCCTGGCAGTGCTCGGCGGCAGCCCCGAGGCCGTGGCGCACGCCCACCTGGTGCGACAGTGGTCCGACGACGTGGTGTTCTTCGCCGACGGTGCCACGCTGTCGACCGAACAGCGCGACCGATTCGCCGCCCGCAGCATCGACGTCGTCGACGAACGCGTGGCTCGCCTCGTCGTCGAGAACGACAGCTTGACCGGCGTCCAGCTCGTCTCGGGTCGGGTAGTGCCCCGCGCTGCGGCCTTCGTCCGCCCCCGCTTCGTGCCCAACGACACCCTGCTCACCGGCCTGGGCTGCACTACCCACGACAACGGCTGGGTGATGACCGACCCCACCGGGCGCACCAGCGTCCCGGGTGTCTGGGCCGCCGGCAACGCCGTCAACCCCCGCGCCCAAGTCATCACCGCCGCCGGCGAAGGATCTGCGGCAGCCATCGCCGTCAACAACGACCTCGTCGAGGAGGACGTGGTCACCGCTGTCAGCGGCGTCCGCACCGGCCTGGCCCGCTGACGCCCACCTTTCCCGACCCGCCCACCCTTCCCGACCCGCCCACCCTCCCTGCCAGGAGTCCACCATGTCCGACACTCGCTCCCACGACGGGTCACCGACGTGGCGCCACCAGCGAAGCGACCCTGCCTGCCGGGGCGTGGGCTCGGCGGCGCTTCATGGGGATCCTGCTGCGTCCCGCCGGCGGGCCGGATGCTGCCAGGACGACGAATCGGCCCGTGTTCAGAGCCCGAGCAGGCCGTTGCGCACGGCGTCCACGGCGGAGTGGGCGAAGGCGGGCCCGGCCAGGTTCCCGCCGCGTCGCCAGGCCAGCGAGAGTGGGATGCCGACGAGGCAGTGCCACCCGACCAGCGAGCCGACGAGGAGTGGGAGTGGCATGCCGTCGGCGACCGGGAGGTGCCACAGCCCCCAGAGCACGGAGACGAACAGCGCGGAATGCCGGCCGCGGCCCTCTCCCGGGTGGTGGACGTGTGAATCCAGCGCCCCGCGGAAGGCGACCTCCTCGATCACGAACGTGGCGGGGAAGTAGATCACGAGCCACTTGAGCACACTGCCGACCGTTCGCAGGAGGTCGACGGACGTGCCGTCGAGCGTCTGCACGGCGCCGATGACGATCACGTTGCCGACCACGCCGACCACCGTGGGCAGCGCCGCCGACCGGAGCATGGCGCGCAGCGAGGTGGACCGCAGGGCGTACGCCGCGGCTGCCGCGCCGAGGACCGCCGCGGCGTACCAGCCGATGACCACCGGTTTCCCACCGTCGACCAGGTGCAGTCCCGAGTAGACGGGCGCCGCCGCGAGCAGCCCGGTCACGGCCAGGTCGCGCCGCACGAGTCTGGAGCGCGTCGGACCGCGGACCCATAGTTCTCGCAGCGGGCGACGGCGCACGACGACCTGAAACAGGACGGTCAGCGGGATCCCCACGAGGAGGTAGGCCTCGGCGCCCCCTGGGAGCAAGCAGCCGAGACCGACCCACACGGCGATGAAGGCGAATCCCTCAGCGAGGCGACGAGAGCGAGAGCGCACGGGGACCGTGGGCCGGGGCGCGCTCCTCACCGGGTTGACGCTGGACATGGCCTACCTCCTCGGGGCTGGTGCCACGGTTCGTGGACGCGACGAGTCAGTGCAGGTGCAGGCCGGCGCCGCCTCCGGCTGCGCGGGTCGCCGGCATACGGACCAGGGCGAAGACCGCGCACAGGCCCGCGATCACCGCGGCGGCGACGAAGCCTCGGGAGAAGGCGTGGCCTGCGCCGTCGTGGGTGGTGAGGGACCCGGCCGTGGTGGCGACGGCGGACAGGACGGCGACGCCGAGGGCGGCACCGATCTCGTGGCCCGTCATCAGGAATCCGGACGCCACGCCCGCATGGGAGTCGGGGATCCCCGTCATCGAGGTCACCGAGACGGGGACGAACACCATGCCGACACCCAGTCCGAGACCCACGAGACCCGGCAGCAGGTCAGCGACGAAGTGGGCTTCGGCGGGCGCCGTGGACAGCAGGACGGCGGCAGCGAGGGCCAGCACCAGGCCGGAGGCTGCGATGGCGCGGGGACTCAGGTGAGCCAGCAGATGCCGGGCCACCACCGTCCCGGCGGTGATGGCGAGGGCGAAGGGCAGGAAGGCCACCCCGGTACGGAGTGCGGAGTAGCCCATCACGGTCTGCATGAAGATCGATGTCAGGAAGACCGCGCCGACCAGGACGCCGGTGACGCCGAGCATCACGGCGGTCCCGGAGACCAACACCCGCAGCTTCCAGACATGCGGCGGGAAGAGGGGCTGGGCCGCGCGGCGCTCGATCCTGAGGAAGGCGATGAGGAGTGCCAGCGAGGCGGCGAGGCCCACCACGGTGAACGCCGACCACCAGCCGTGGGTGTCGGTCCCGCCCAGGACGTAGACCAGCGTCGACAGGCCGGCCAGCACGGTCACCGCGCCGGGGAGGTCGAAGGCGGCGCGCTCGGGGCGGACGACGGCCTCCTCGGCGATGATGCGCCGGCCGACGACGAAGGCGACCAACCCTACGGGGCCGTTGATCCAGAAGATGAACTGCCAGCTGGACCAGGTCGTGACCGCGCCGCCCAGCAGGACCCCGGCGGCGACCCCGAGACTGCCGACCGCCCCCCACAGGGCGAGAGCGGCCCTGCGCTGCGCCCCTGAGTAGGTCGTGGTGATGAGCGCGAGCGCGGACGGGGTCAGGAGGGCAGCGCTGAGGCCCTGGACAGCCCTGGCGCCGATCAGCTGTGCGCCGTTCTCGGCGAATCCGCTGGCCAGAGACGCCATGGTGAACAGGCCCAGGCCCGTCAGGAACACCCTGCGCCGGGACAGCAGGTCGCTGATCCGGCCACCGAGGAGCAGGCCGCCGCCGGACATCATGACGTAGGCCGTGACCAGCCACTGGAGGTCGCCTCCGGCGAGGTGCAGGGAGCGGCCGATGGTCGGCAGGGCCGTGTTGACGACCGAGATGTCGAGGACGACCAGGATCTGTGCGGCCAGTGCGACGGCGAGCAGGGCCCAGGACCGGCGTTCCGGCTGCTGGTGGTGGGTGCCCGGCCGGGCGTGGACGGTGCTCTCGAGGTGGGGGGCGTGGTGGGACATGGTTCCTCCGGGGGATGGTGGACGGGGGAGGGGGATGGAACGGGACGGTGGCGGTACGGCGTCAGCGCAAGGGCCGGCCGGTGCGGACGCTCGCGACGACGGCGGTGATGGCGCCCGCCGACTCGATGGCGGCGTGCGCGTCGGCGACCATGCCTTCGTGGCTCGACCGCACCGTGCGGTGGAGGCGGTTGTCCGACAGCTGCGCGAGCCGGTCCTGAGCGGTCCGCCATCCCTCGCCGTCCAGCGACTCCGAGGCGGTGAGGACCGTCAGCGGACGACCGGCCAGGGAGGTCAGTGCCTGGGACTGCTCGAAGAGGGTGGGGACCATGGAGATCTCGTCGCGGCCGTTGCGCAGGGCGCGGGCGGTGCCGGTCATGGCAGCGGTCTCGGCGCCTGCGTCGCCGGGCAGGTCGGAGCCGGTGCTGAACACGGGGCCGAGGCCGAGGCGCACCAGGGTGGGCAGGACGGCGAGGCCGCGCCGCATGAGGGCGTACTGGCCGGGGTAGGCGGGGATCTTGGACATCTGCTGAGGGCTCGAGCTGTCCAGGAGGACCATTCCGGCGATCTGTTCGGGGTAGCGGGCGGCGTAGGTCATGGCGTACGGGCCGCCGATGGA
>Ga0302321_100002836_pt1 | contig 14898 bp, 12 predicted proteins | sample Fen_T0_1_FD_202505 | JGI IMG/M metagenome (GOLD analysis project Ga0302321, IMG submission 202505) | Peat permafrost microbial communities from Stordalen Mire near Abisko, Sweden - Fen_T0_1 | ecosystem: Environmental > Terrestrial > Soil > Wetlands > Permafrost | place: Sweden: Abisko...
ACGAAGGGGCAAGGCCCAAGCTCGGACGCTCGATCCCTGGCGGCGGAACGACGCACACGAGCGCGGGAAAGACGTTTGCTGATCAGCCGTGTGCTTTTCGATTCGCAGACAGGCCATTTGTCGTGAGCTGAATTGCAATCCGCGCTCGCCGCGTGTCTGCGCACGCGTGACGCGATGACACAGGCGTGCGCACGCGCGCCGGGATGGCCGAAAACGCGCGCCAAGGCTACTTTAATGGCTCCAGACCGCCCTTTGGCTTTCGCGTCGAGAAGACTGCTACCTCCGCCGGACAGAAAAACAAGCTCGTCATCGAGCCGACTGAAGCGGAGCTCGTGCGCGAGGTTTTTCGCCAATACCCAGCGGGCAGCGGCGCGAAGTCGACCGCCCGCCACATGAACCAACGCGGCCTGCTCTATCGCAAGCGCCTCTGGACTCGCGATCTGGTGCTGAGGCTGGTCAGTGACACCGGGGTCGTTGGGACGTACAACTGGGGCCGGCTCGATTCCCGCGGCAACTGCATCCGACCCGAGAGCGAGTGGATCCCGATCGCCGTCGAGCGCATTGTCGACGACGAGATCTTTCAAATGGTGCAAGACCTGCGGCTGCGCCGCGACCCTGGCCGGAACTCTGGCCGCTTGCCCTCCAGCCCGCAGTTCCTGGCGGGGCTGCTCCGGTGCTCGCTTTGCGGCGATAGCTGCCAGCTCGAAAGCTCCGGCAAGCTCGACCCGAACCAGCAAGCGCCTCGAGCGCTGATACGAGCGCATCGAAACGGACTCTGAGCTCGGCGATGTTGGCGCCGAACGCCTCCGTGAGCTCAAGGCCAAGCGCGACGAGGTCGTGCGCACGCTGGCCAAGCTCAAGCCTATGCACTCGGTGCCGCCCTACCTGTACAAGCCCGAGACCATCCAGCGGTTCCAGGCTCGACTTCGCGAGGCGTTCCTTGGGGGTAACCGCGCAACTGCCCGCGTCTACCTGCAAAATCTCGTCGACCACATCGTCGTCGGTGAGGACGAGATCATCATCGAAGCACGCGCGGGCGCTGCTCTCGCCATGATGTCTGCGTCAGGCTCGACGCCTCCCGAAGCCACCAAGGGGGAAGTTCTTGCACACGTCGTAGATTGGCGCCCCCAGCAAGAATCGAACTTGCGACCTTGGCTTTAGGAAAGCCCAACTCTCTTGCGCCCCCCCGACAAAGAAAACCCCAGGTCCCCACACTGGGACCCGGGGCCTTCAACATACCCAGACAGAAGTGCACCGGCGCGTGGGAGGAACGCGCCGCTACACCAAGCTCTTAGAATCGAGAATCAGCCACCGGCGCGACGCTGAAACGCCGGCACATCCCAATCCGTATCCATATTGGACGGGAAAGTGATGCGCTCGCGCACCGGGAGCGACATCTGCGGATCGCGGCTACCCGCAGTGGTCGCAATCGACGGCGCTTGCGGACGGCGCGTCGAGTATGCCGGCACGGGCGATTCGAGGCGCGCCGGAACCTGCGAGCGAGCGACGGAAGGAGCAGCGCTCTCACGCGCCTCCGGACGAACCACCGTGGCGCGACGAGCCACCTCCACCGGCATCTCCTCGTTCGCGTGCTGGAAGCCCGTGGCGATGACCGTCACCTTCAAGGTGTCGGCCATGTTCTCGTCGATGCTCGCACCAAAGATGATGTTCGCATCCTCGTGAGCCTGCTCTTGAATGAGCGAAGCCGCCTCCTGGATCTCCTTCATCTTCATGTCCGGTCCGCCAACCACGTTGATCAGCACGCCAGTCGCGCCGTGAACCGAGATGTTGTCGAGCAGCGGTGATTGCACCGCTTGCTCCGCGGCGAGACGAGCACGTCCCTCGCCCTTCGCGCAGCCCGTGCCCATCAACGCGCGGCCCATGCCTGCCATGACGGTCCGAACGTCGGCAAAGTCGACGTTCACGATGCCGTCCAAGGTGATTAGGTCGCTGATCCCGCGTACGGCCTGGAACAAGACTTCGTCGGCTTTGCGGAATGCTTCGACGAACGTCAAGTCGTCGTCTGCGAGCATCATCAGCTTTTCGTTCGGGATCGTGATCAGCGTGTCGACGTGCTCGCTCAAAGCGGCCAAACCCGCTTCGGCACGACGCGAGCGCTGACGCCCTTCGAAGACGAAGGGCTTGGTCACGACGCCGACCGTGAGCGCGCCCGCTTCTCGCGCGAGCTGGGCGATCACCGGCGCTGCACCGGTGCCCGTGCCGCCGCCCATACCGGCGGTGACGAACACCATGTCGGCGCCCGATACGATGTCTTTGAGTCTTTGCACGTCTTCCAGGGCAGCCTTGCGACCGCGCTCTGGATCTGCGCCGGCACCGAGGCCGCGGGTCACGTTTTGACCGATTGCGATCTTTTCGGCGGCTGAATTGGAATTCAGGGCCTGCGCGTCCGTGTTCACCGTGATGAACTCGACGCCTTCGAGGCCGAAATGGATCATGGTGTTGATGGCGTTTCCGCCGGAACCGCCTACACCGATGACTTTGATACGCGCGTTGTAAGTACGCGTTTCGTCGGCGAACTCAATGGAAAAACTCATCGTCCCATCTCCCGGATTGGTAGCTGTGGCGCGTCGTCATGAATCCGGGTCTGCCTTCCCTTGCCTGCTCGCTCCGTTTCGGGAGTGAGCCCGCGTGGACTCGTGTCGTCGCTCTAGAAAGTGTGTCGTGTCGCTGCTGGGTATTCGTGTCTGAAGCTAAGTAGCTGAAGTTGGCGACGCGGGCTTAGAAAGCGGCGCGGAACCAATTCCAAAATCCATTTTTCTGGCCGGTCGGATCGGCGGCTGCAGCCGCTTCGACGCGACGATCTTCGTCGCTCGCGCGGAGGCCACGCGGCTGTGCGTCGGCGAGTTGCGAGGCACCGTAGCGCACGAGGCCCACGCCGGTCGCGTATTGCGGGCCTTGCACGAGTTGTACGATGCCTTTGACACCCACCGGAAACCCGAGGCGCACCGGCATACCGAGGATTTCCTCGGCACATTCGATCATGCCCTCCATGAGCGCCGCACCACCCGTGAGCACGCAGCCGGAGCAAAGTTGCTCGAGCAGGCCGGTTTCTTCGATGCGGCGGCGTGCTTCGCTGAAGATCTCTTCCACGCGCGGCTCGATGATGTCGCTCAGCAAGCGTCGCGCAACGCGGCGGGGGGCATGGCCACCAACGCCCGGAACTTCGATTTCTTCGTCGTCGGAAATCATCCGGCCCAGCGCGCAGCCATAATTGCGCTTCAAACGCTCGGCCTCGGCCATTGGCGTGCGCAAACCGGCGGCGACGTCGCTGGTGATGTTGTTTCCGCCGGCAGGCAAAACACTGGTGTGCGCGATCCCGCCGTCCACGTACAGCAGCAGATCCGTGGTCCCGCCGCCGATGTCGATCACGGCTACGCCGATCTCTTTTTCGTCTTCGGAGAGCACGGCGTCCGAGCTGGCGAGGGGTTCGAGCACCACGTCCGCGACGTTCAGGTTGCAGCGCTCCACGCAGCGGATCACGTTCTGCACGCAGCTGGTCGCCGCGGTGACCAAGTTCACGCGCACCTGCAGGCGCACGCCGCTCATGCCGATCGGGTCGCGGATGCCGTCTTGGTTGTCGACCGCGTACTCGCGCGGTAGCGCGTGCAGGATCATGCGGTCGGCATCGACGGGGATGGCGCGGGCGCCTTCGAGCACGCGGTCGAGGTCTTGGCGGGTGACTTCACGGCCGCTGATGGCGCACACCCCGTCGGAGACGTGGCTCTTGATGTGGCTGCCCGCGACGCCGGCGTACACGGTCTTGATCTCGACGCCAGCCATGGTTTGGGCGGCCTCGACCGCTTCGCGGATCGAGCGCACGGTCCATTCGATGTTGCTGACGACGCCCTTGCGCAGTCCACGGCAGGGCACATTGCCCACGCCCAGGATGGTGATGCCATCGGCATCGACTTCGCCCACCACGGCCGTAACCTTCGTGGTGCCGAGATCGAGTCCGACGACGATCTCGCTGGAAGTGAGGGAGGATTTCATGATCGTTCAGCGGCTCCGTTTGCAGTCTGGAATGCAGTTCGAGACTCGGCCGACGCTGCCATGCTGGGTTGCCTGGGGCCAAATTTTGGCGGGTGGTTTCCGCTCTTTTTTGGGTGCTTCGTGCACGAAGTACCGTTGGGCGACTGGAGGGCGCTCATCGCATCCTCACCACGACGCGGTCAGGGTGCGCTTGGTTATCCAGGAACACGACCCCCGGAGTTCGGCCTTTTTTGCGCAGTTCGCCGACCACTTCTTCGGCCATCAGTAACTTCTTGCGCCAGGGGCCGGTGCCGAGTTCGAGGCTGACGCCGTCTTTGCCGCAGGTCAGGGTGACGTCGCCCGCGTCGGCCAAATGCACCTCTTCTGCCGGATAAACGCGGCTCAGCGGCACGCGTTCGAACTGGTGCAGGACTTCGAGGCCGGTCTGGATGCGTTCGATTTCGCGCTTTCGGTCGCGCTGCAGGTTCTCCGGGGACGCGCCGGTGATCAGCGGCATGTCGTACGGATCGCCGGCCGAGATTTCTTTGAACGGCACGCCTTCATGGGTGACCAGATACAGGTGCTCGCCCAGGGCCACGACCGCGCTGGCTTCGCGCTCGCTGAGCTCGATGCGCAGCGTGCTGGGTAGGCGGCGGGTGATTTTCACCTCGGAAATCCAGGGATTTTCCAGCAATTTCCGTTCCGCGACGTCGGTGTCGAGGGCAAAGATGTTGAGGCCCACGGCGATTCCGGAATCGGTCTTGAGCTGCTCCAGGGAGGTGCGCTTGGCGCCGACTAGGTCGACCGTTCGGATGGCGAAGCGAGGGCTGGTCAGGGCGTAGTGATGCGCGCTCCAGGCCACGGCTAGCGACATGCCCACCACCACGGCCAAGCCCGAGGCCAGCTTGAGCGCGGACCAAAGCAGCGCCATGGCCGAGCGGGCACCGGGCATTTCGGGCTCGGAAATGCGGCCGTGGGGCACCTTGGCTTGTACGGCGCCCGGCGCGGGGCTCGCGCCTGCGGCAAAGCCTTCGTCGGGCGCGACCACGCCGCTGCCGTGGGTTCGATGCTGCTGCCGACTCATGGTTGCTTCCCGCTGGCTGCTACCCGGGCGCGCAGCCCGCTGCCCACGACGCTCAGGATTTTGTTGATGTCACCCGCGCCAAGCGCGATCACCACATCGCCGGGCTTGGCCGAACGGGAAAGCTCTGCGGACATCGCTGCGCGATCGGGCGCGTACTTCACGCTGTGATGGCCATGCTGGGCGATCGCGTCGGCCAGGTGCTGCGAGGTGATACCCGGGATCGGCTTTTCTCCGGCCGCATAAATGTCGGTCAAAAACAGCTGATCGGCGTTGTTGAACGCGCGCGTGAACTCGTCGAAGAGGTTCTGGGTGCGCGAATAGCGGTGAGGCTGAAATGCGACCAAGATCCGGCCGTCGTACGCGCGGCGGGCTGCGTTGAGGGTGGCTTCTACCTCTGCGGGGTGATGGCCGTAGTCATCGACCAGTGCCACGCCGTCGATTTCATCGACGACCGTAAAGCGACGGGCCACGCCGTGGAAGGTGCTGAGGGCGTCTTTCACGACGTCCAGCGGAACTTCCAGTTCATCCGCCACGGCGATCACGGCCAGGGTGTTCAGCACGTTGTGCTGGCCGGGCATGCGCACCGTGAACTCGCCGAGTGGTTTGTCGCGGTTGAAGGCCACGAAGCTGGTGTTTAGGCCGCGATAATTGAGCGCTCGCGCGTGGTAGGTGGCCTGTGGGCTGAGGCCGTAGGTGACGTGCCGGCGTTGAATGCGCGGCAATAGATCTTGCACGTGCGGGTGGTCCAAGCACAGCACCGCCAGGCCGTAGAACGGCACTTTTTCGATGAACTGCACGAACGCGTCTTTGAGGATCTCGTGCGTCTTGTAGAAATCGAGGTGTTCGGGGTCGATGTTGGTCACGACCGCGATCGTGGGCGTGAGGCGCAGGAACGAGCCGTCGCTTTCGTCGGCTTCGGCGACCAGCATGTTGCCTTCGCCTAGACGCGCATTGCTGCCGAGCGCGGCCATGCGGCCGCCGACCACCACCGTCGGATCGAAGCCGGCCGCGCGCAGCACGGTCGCCACCAGCGATGTGGTCGTGGTCTTGCCGTGTGAACCGGCGATGGCGATCCCGTATTTCACGCGCATCAGCTCGGCCAGCATTTCTGCCCGAGGGATGACCGGGATCCCGTGCAGGCGCGCTTCGCGGACCTCCGGGTTTTCGTAGTCGATCGCGCTCGAGTACACGACCACGTCCGCGCCATGGACGTTGTCGGCGCGGTGCCCGATGTCGATCCGTACGCCCAGGCGCTCCAGGTTTTTGGTGTTCTCGCCCGCACGCAAATCGGAGCCGGAAACGTCGAATTCCAGCGTGCGCAGGATTTCCGCGAGTCCACTCATGCCGATGCCGCCAACACCGATGAAGTGCACATGGCGCACGCGACCGCGGAACATCTAAAGGGCCTCCGCGAATGAGAGCGACGGGCCGAGCGACGGGCTGAGCGAGAGGGGGGGCTCGATGGACCCGGCGCTAGCTGGGCTAGGAGCTACGCGACGCTCATGGCTCGCCAGGCCCGCTAACCCCAAAAGATCGACCGCGATTGCCTGAGCGGCTCCCGGTCGGCCAAGTGCGGCTGCGCGCGCGGCCATCTTGATCAGGCGTGAGGGATCGTTCAAAAGGAAGGCAATTTCAGCCGCAATTCGCGCTGGGGAGGCCTCGGCAATGGGCAGGCAGAGCGCGGCTTCGGCGCGCACCAGCGAATCGGCGTTCACGCGTTGATGATCGCCCGAAGCGAACGGATACGGAATCAGCACGCTCGGTCGGCCGACGGCGCAGATCTCACTCACTGCGCCCGCACCCGAGCGACCGATCACCAGATCCGCGCCGGCCAGCGCGGCCGGCATATCTGAGATGAAGGGCACGACCTCGGCGCGTTCGGCGAGACCGAGTTGGGCGTACAAGGCCCGGGCCGCGGCTTCGTGCGCGGCGCCGCATTGATGCAGCACGACTACGTTCGGCTCGGCTTGGGCGAGCGCGTGCGGCACGGACTCGTTCAGAGATTTAGCGCCTTGGCTGCCACCCAGCACCAAAATGCGCAGCGCGCTGAGCCGCGGTTCGTATGGAACCGGCGAAAAACCCGCGCGGATAGGCACGCCCGAGCGCAACACGACGCTGCGCTTGAAGTGCCGTTCGCTCTCCGGGAAGGCCGTGTACGCGCGCTGCACCAGCGGCGCGATCAGGCGGTTGGCCAGGCCGATCACGCTGTTCGGCTCCATCAAGGCCACAGGCACCCCGAGCGAGCGCGCCGCGAGCGACACCGGGCCCGCCGCGTAGCCGCCGATGGAGAACACTGCGCTCGGCGCGAGCCGCTTGATCAGCGCGCGCGCTTGCGGCACCGAGCTCGCCGCGCGCGCAATGCCGCGGAGGGCGCCGCTGACGCCCGCGCCGCGGATCGGCAGCACGCCGAGCAGTTCGAGTTCATAGCCGCGCTCGGGCACTAGGCGCGTTTCCATGCCCCGCTCAGTGCCGACGAACACCAGCCGCAGCTCAGGCGCGATTTCGCGCACCGCGTCTGCGACCGCGATCATCGGGTAGACGTGGCCGCCGGTGCCGCCGCCTGCGAAGAGCAATGTGCCAGTCACATCGCCTCCTTGGGCACCGTTGGCAGGCGCGGCTTGCGCTTCTCGGTCGTGCGTGGACGCGCACGCGGAGGCGCTTCGGGCGTGAAGTTCGCTTCGGTCACGAGCATGGCGCTGGCTTCGGGATTTGGACCGGAGTCGCCGCCGATAAACGCTACGCGCGCGTTTCCAGAACCCGATTTGCGGGAAATACTGAGCAAAATCCCCATCGCGGCGGCGCACACCAGGAGCGACGAGCCGCCGAAGCTGACGAACGGCAGGGTCAGGCCTTTGGTCGGCAGCACGCTCATCGCGACCGCCAGATTGATCAGCGCTTGCACGCCGAACAAGACCGAGATCCCGAACGCAATGTACGCGCCGTATTCGTCTTCAGCGGCCAGGGCCGTACGCACGCCCCGCGCCACGATCACCAGGTAGACCGTGCACAGCAGCAAGATACCGATGAAGCCGAGCTCTTCGCCGATGATCGCCGAGATGAAGTCGGTGTGTGCTTCTGGCAAGTACAAGACCTGCAACCCTTTGCCCAAGCCCATGCCGAACAATTTTCCGGAGCCGAAACTCATCACCGATTGAAACGGCTGGTAGGCGAGATCTTGTCGATGCTCGCTCATGTTGAACCAGGCCACCATGCGCTCCCAACGGTAGGACGTGAAGCGCACGGCCCAGACCGCGAACACCGAGCCCAGCATGGCCAAGCCGAGCAAGTAGCCGAGCCGCGCGCCGGCCACGAACAGCAGCGTGAAGGTCAGCAGCAAGAGCACCGAGGCGCCGCCGAAGTCCGGCTGCTTGAGGCACAGCACCATCAAAAAGCCGGACATCAGCAAATGCGGCAGCATGCCGATGGAGAAGGATTTGACCCGTTCGCGCTTCTTTTCCAAGGAATACGCCAGCCACAGCACTAGGCCGAGTTTGGCGGTCTCGGACGGCTGAATGTGCACCGGCCCGACCGAGAGCCATCGCGCGGCGCCGCCACCGCTGTGACCGAAGCCGATCACGCTCAAGATCATCATCACCGTGACCACGCCGATGATTGGGTACGTGAGCGGACGGAGCTTGCGATAATCGATGCGAGAGACGCCGAAGATCAGGATCAGCGCGCCAATCGCGTAAAAGCCTTGGCGCTTCAAGAAGTACTGAGGATCTCGGAACACGACCGTGGCCTCGATCACGCTCGCGCTGTACACCATGACCACGCCGAACCCGAGCAACGCCACGGCCAAGGCGGCCAGCACGACATCGACCGGACCGCGATCGGGACCGCGGCTGAGCAAACTCTTGAGCGTGATCATGAGCTGACCTCAACCTGGCTCTGGGCCAAGCGCTGGACTGCGGACACGAATTGATCGCCGCGATCGGCGTAGCTCTTGAACATATCGAAGCTCGAGCAGGCCGGGCTGAGCAGCACCGCGTCGCCGGCTCGAGCCGCGGAAAAAGCCTGTTCCACCGCGTCGTCCATACTTCGTGCGCGAAGTACCGGAACTCGCGCGCCCACCGCTTCGGCGATCCGATCCGCTGCTTCACCGATCAAGACCAGCGCGCGGCCTTTGGCTTCGAGCGCGCTGACCAACGAATCGTACGCGCCTTGCTTGTCGCGCCCGCCGGCGATCAACACGCCGCGCGCTTCGGACAAGCCGAGCAGCGCGGTGACCGAGGCGCCCACATTGGTGCCCTTGGAATCATCGTAAAAGGTCACGCCGCCGAAGTTCGCGACGCGCGCCATGCGGTGCGGCAAGGGCCGAAACGCGGCCAACGCCTGGCGAATGGCGCTCGCTTTCAAGTCGAGCGCGCGCGCGGCGGCGATCGCCGCGGCGGCGTTCTCCAAGTTGTGGCGGCCGTATAGCGCGCTGCTCTCCAAATCGAATACCTCGCCCGAGCGCGTCTCCGTGACGCTGCGGCCGGAGACCACGTAGTCGCCGTAGCGGCCGAAGCAGAGCACTTGGCCACGGCCGCGCTTGGCTTGCTGACGACAATCCGCATCGCCCTCGGGCACGATCGCGTAATCATCCGGGCTTTGCTGGACGAACGCATTGCCCTTGGCTTCAGCGTAGGCCAAAAAGCTGGGGTAACGGTCCAGGTGATCTTCGGTGATGTTGAGCAGCACGCTGACGCGCGGCTGGAAGCTCGGCACGCGCTCCAGCTGAAAGCTGGAGACTTCGAACACCACCACGTCGTAGTTAGCGCCCACGGCTTCGCAGCAGGGGATCCCCAGGTTGCCACCGACGAACGCCTTCAGACCGCCCGCGGCGAACATGTCACCCACCAGAGTCGTGGTCGTGCTCTTGCCGTTGGTGCCACCGATGGCCACGATCGGGGCATCGATGAAGCGCGAAGCGAGTTCGAGCTCGCCGATCACTTCGACGCCCGCGAGCTCGGCGCGCGTCAGCGCGGGGAGCTGAGGCACGCCGGGCGAGACCACAATCAGCTTCGCGGTCTCGAACTTCGCGCCCTCGTGACCGCCAAGCACGAGCTCGATGCCGAGCGCGCGCGCTTCTTCGGAGGTCTGATCCGCAGGTGCGCTATCGGTGCCGACCACGTGCGCGCCGCGCGCCAGGCACAGCTTCGCCGCAGCGACGCCGCTCTTGCCCAGGCCGACCACGACCACGCGTTTTCCGGCTAGGTCGGGACCTGGGCCGGGAACGGGCGAATATTTCGAAACAATCTCCATCAGCGTAGTTTCAGTGAAGAGAGCGCAACCAATGCCAACAGCACCGAAATGATCCAAAAGCGGACGATGATGCGCGGCTCCGGCCAACCCTTCTTTTCGAAGTGGTGGTGGATCGGTGCCATCAGGAATACGCGCTTACCGAAGAGCTTGTATGAGGTGACCTGCGTGACCACGCTGGCCGCCTCCACCACGAACACGCCGCCCAGTACCAAGCTCAAGAGCTCGGTTTTGGTCAGCACGGCCAGCATGCCGAGCCCGCCACCGAGCGCGAGCGAGCCCACGTCGCCCATGAACACTTGCGCGGGGTAAGTGTTGTACCAAAGAAAGCCGATGCCAGCCCCGATCATCGCGGCTGCGTACACCGCCAGTTCTGACATCTCGGGGATACCCGCGATGTCCAAGTATTGCGCGATCGGACGACCGAATAAAATCGCACCGGCGACATACGCCCAGACCATGTACGCGCCCGCATTGATCATCACCGGGCCAATAGCGAGGCCGTCGAGCCCGTCGGTCAGGTTGACCGCGTTGCTCATGGCGACCACCACGAACAAGGCAAAGAACAAGTAAACCGGCAGCGGCAGCGAGATCGGATACTTGTGGAACGCCAGGAACGGAATCGCGAGCCGGGTGCGAATCGCCAGCCAGCCAGCGGGCATCTCCGGCGTGTTCAGGAACACATACGAGAGTGCGAAGCCGCCGATCACGATCTGCGCCAAGAGCTTGTAACGGCCGGGCAGACCGCGGGTGTTGCTGCCCTCGATCTTCAAGCGATCATCGAGGAAGCCAACCGCGCCGTAGCCTGCGGTGACCGCGGTGACCGCCACGACGAAGATGTTGCGCACATCCGCCCAGAGCACGGTCGGCACCAACACCGAGAGCAAGATCAGCGCGCCACCCATGGTCGGCGTGCCGCGCTTCGCGTAGTGCGAGGCCGGCCCCTCTTCGCGGATGATCTGGCTGATCTGTTTGCCGCGCAGCTTCTGAATGAACCAGGGCGCCACGAAGAACGACATCAGCATGGCCGTGATCGTGGCCATAATCGCGCGGAAGGGCGTGTAGCGGAGCACGTTGAGCGCGCCGGCCCAGGCGTATTCGTGGCTCCAAGGGTAGAAGAACTCGTAAATCATGCCGCATGCCCCTTGGCATCGCAGAGCCCGCGCACCAAGCGTTCGGCGCGCACGCCGCGCGAGGCTTTGACCAGCACGACATCTTTCGGCTGTAAGCGCAGCAGCAACAGCTCCAGTGCCAGCTCGGCATTTTCGGCAAAATGTACCTCGATTCCGGCGCGTTTGGCGGGCTCGAGGAAGAGCTGCGCGTCGCCCATGACCGCCACCAGCAGCGCGCCGCCGCTCTCGGCGAGCCAGCCGCCCACCTCGGCGTGTTGCTCGGCCGCGAGCGCACCCAGCTCGCGCATTTCGCCGATCACCAGCACCAGCCGGGCCGAGCGGGCGTGCGCGATTTCGCGCGCCGTGGCCAGGGAACTTTTGACGCTTGCGGGGTTGGAGTTGTAGCTATCGTCGAGCACCACCGTGCCGTCGGCGAGTTCGATCGGAGTCAGCCGACCCGGTTCGCCAGCAGCCGCGAGCGCAGTCGAAACCAGCGCCGGTTCGAGCGCGGCTTGGTTCAGCCATTCGCCGACCGCGAGGGCCGCGAGCGTCGCGTAAGCGCCGGCCTCACCGAGCAGCGCGGTCTCGAGGCGAATGGTATCTTGAGCGAACGAGGTGCGGCGTTCTATCTCGAGCAGTGAGCCGCCGAGTGCGCTCGGCGTGCGCGAATGCAAGCGGTAGTTGGCGCCTTCGGCGTAGCCGTAGCTCAGCGAGCGGATGTGGTCGATGGCTTGCAACGTCCGTTGCACGCGGACATCGTCCGCGTTGGCGATCGCCAAACCTTCGGGCCCGAGGCCGCTCCAGATTTCGCCTTCTTCGCGCTCGATACCCGCCAGATCGCCGAGGCCCTCACTGTGTTCGATGCCGATCAGCGTCAAAACCGCCAGATCCGGCGCCGCCATCGTGGACAGCGCGCGCACTTCACCGGGCGCGTTGGTACCGATTTCGACCACACCGATGCGGTGCTCTGGGCTCAACCCGAGCAGCACCATGGGCACGCCGATCAGATTGTTCAGGTTACCCGACGCGAAGTGCACCGCGTTTGGATGGAGCGCGCCGAGCAACGCGCTGATCGCACTGCGCGTGGTGGTCTTACCCGCCGAACCCGCGACACCCACAATACGCTTTGCCCAGCGCTGACGGTGCGCAGCGGCCAACGCACCCAGCGCGCTCAAGGTGGAATTGACCACGACGGCCCGAGGAACGCCGGGCAGCTCGCGTTCGATCAGCACGCCCGCAGCGCCTTGCTCCAGTGCCTGCACCGCAAAGTCGTGACCGTCGAAGCGCTCGCCGCGCAGGGCCACGAACAGCTGCCCACGCAAATCCGCGCGCGTGTCCGTTGTCACTCCGAGGCACTCAGCGTCCGCGCCGAGCAACCGGCCAGCGCCGATGCTGGCGACCTGAGCCAACGAGAACGCCGCGCTATTTTGCGGGATCAGGCTTGCCATGGGCCCCCGCGTTGACGGCGCAGCTGGAGCGCGCGGCGCGCCTCGATGCGGTCGTCGAAGGGCAAGGTTTGGTCGCCCATCAGCTGGTACGGTTCGTGGCCCTTGCCCGCGATCAACACCACGTCCCCTGCCCCGGCCCGGCTGATGGCGCGCTCGATCGCGCGGGCGCGGTCGAGTTCCACTTCGTACTTGGCGTCCATCTCACGCAGCCCGACTTCCACTGCGCGCGCGATCGCGGCCGGCTCTTCCGAACGCGGATTGTCGTTGGTCAGGTAGGCGTAGTCAGCCAAACGACCCACGGCGGCGCCCATCCGCGGTCGCTTTTGCGGATCGCGATCGCCGCCGCAGCCGAACACGCACACGACCCGCCGTTGAGTGAGCGAGCGCGTGGCGACGAGCACGCGCTCGAGCGCGTCCGGCGTATGCGCGTAGTCGACCAAGACCAACAGATCGTCGCCCGCTTCATCGCAGCGCTCGAGCCGACCCGGCACCTGCGGAGCTTCACCGAGCGCGCGCACCGCGCGCGGCAAATCAACGCCGGAAGCGTGTAAAATACCGAGCGCGAGCAGCAAATTCTCCAGATTGTGCTCGCCCACCAAGCGCGACTCGAGCGCGACATCACCCGTCGGAGTATGAAACACGCCGCGGATCCCCCGTGCGTCGACAGTGACCTGCTTCGGGAACAGATCCGCACCCGGGCGCTTGCTCACGCGCGTAACCTGGCCGGCCGCGCGCGCCGCGAGTTTGGCACCGAATGGATCGTCTACGTTGAGCACGGAGGCTTCGGGTGCAAGCTCGGTGAAGAGCTGCGCTTTGGTCTCGCCGTATTCCGCGAACGAGCCGTGGAAGTCCAGATGATCTTGGGTCAGGTTGCTGAACGCCGCGACTTTGAAGTGCAGCCCGCGCACGCGCTCGAGCGAGAGCGCAATGCTCGACACTTCCATCACGAAGTGCGTGCCGCCAGCGTCGCGCACGCGCGCCGCATAGCGCGAAATGTCGTCTGCTTCCGGCGTGGTCAACGCGGAATCCACGCTCTGTCCGTCGAAGGCAAAGCCCACCGTGCCCAGCCGCGCAGGCTTTTGTCCGGCTCCGGTCAAGGCGCGCTCCACCAGCCAAGAAGTCGTGGTTTTGCCGTTGGTTCCGGTGATACCGATCAGCCCCAGCTGTTGGCTCGGATTGCCGTAGACCGCTTCGGCCGCGAGCGCCAAGCTGCGCCGCGCATCCGCGACCTCGATCATTGGCACTGAAACCGACGGCAAGGGCGCGCCGCGCTCCACGATCAATGCCACAGCGCCGCGCTCGACGGCGGCTTCGGCAAACTGCGCGCCGCTCACCTTGCCGCCAGTGCGCGCCACGAACAGATCTCCCGGCTCGACACGGCGCGAATCTTGACGCACGCCGGTCAGCCGCACGTGACCGTCGCCGATCAAGCGGGGCGCTTCGCGTTCCAGCACGCCAAGCAAGCCGGACACTGGGTAACCGGTGGCCAGCGGTGCGCCGAGGACGGGTGCAGCGGGAGCGATCATGACGCGGGCTCGAGCACCAACAGCACTTCCGAGGCGTTGTCGACCACGCTGCCGGGCGGAGGCTGCTGGTTGACGATCAGACCGCTGCCCTTGAGCCTGGGGGTCAGGCCGAGCAAAATCATTTGCTTGAAGGCTTGGCGCGCCGGCACGCCCGTCAAGTTCGGGATGCGCACTTTGCCGGCGGGCACCACGCCGGAGGGCAAGACTTCTTGCACCGCGGGCTTCTTGCCCTGGGCTTCGCGCAGCGCCTCGTACGCGATATTGGCCGGATCAGGCGTGCGTGCCAGCACCGCGACGTCGGTCTTGTCCGTCGTGCGCGGGGTCAAACCGGCTAATTTCAAGCTCATCTGCGCGACGCGCCGGAAAATCGGCGCGGCCACCACGCCGCCCGCGTGCTCCAGCATCGGCTCGTCGAGCGTGACCGCGATCGCCACCACCGGGTGCTCGGCGGGCACGAAGCCCACGAACGAGCCAATGTACTTGTCGATCGAATA
>Ga0302321_100002837_pt1 | contig 14895 bp, 10 predicted proteins | sample Fen_T0_1_FD_202505 | JGI IMG/M metagenome (GOLD analysis project Ga0302321, IMG submission 202505) | Peat permafrost microbial communities from Stordalen Mire near Abisko, Sweden - Fen_T0_1 | ecosystem: Environmental > Terrestrial > Soil > Wetlands > Permafrost | place: Sweden: Abisko...
GGATGAAGCGGCCAATGCTGTTCCAACAGGGCAAGGATTTCAGGTGCAGGAACCACTTGCTCGAGTTGCCAGCCATTCGTCTGCCCCACGTCCATGAACTCGATGAATCGCAGAGTGAGCCCCTCCTCCCGCGCAAAACGCGCCATGGGGAGAATGGCGTGCTCGTTGACACCACGCTTGACGACCATGTTCAGTTTGATTGTGCGAATACCCGCTTTTCGTGCGGCGTCAATGCCCGAAAGAACCGTACGCACGGACGTACGACTGTCCGACATACGCTCAAAAGTGACGTCATCCAAGGCGTCCAGACTCACAGTGATACGACCTAGCCCAACGTCGACTAAGGACTTGGCTTGCCGCGAAAGGAGTGAACCGTTCGTGGTAAGGCAGATGTCTTCAAACGACAATCGCGCCGCGCGCCCTATGATTTCCGACAGATCTCGCCTAACCAGGGGTTCGCCACCTGTGAGCCGCAGTTTCTTGACACCCAGTCGAACGAACGCGTCAAGAATCATTTCAATTTGGCTTACGTCCAGAAAGTCCGTCGATGAATTGCTAGTTGCTGGCGCGCCAAACTGTGCACGGGGCATGCAGTAAACGCAGCGGAAATTGCACCGATCAGTGACGGAAAGGCGCAAATCGCTGAGCGGCCTACCCAACCGGTCTTGCAATCTCCCGGATGGCACTTCCGTGTTGGGTACGGATTGTCTCGACAACGCAACAACTGCCTTTGCGTTCTGCCTCAACGACACAAGTCGACTGATTGGGACCAGGGCGTTCGTCACGACGGATTCCGTAGCACAACGACTGTTAGCGGCAGTTTCCGACACCTCTGTCATGGCTCAATCTCCGTCGAGTCACACCGCGTATTTCTTCCCAAATCCCCAAGCGCCTGCAGGTGAAAGCGGTAACCCGGTGGCAAATCTTCCGGCGAATCCCAATCCGCAAGTGTTACGTTTTCCGCTTCATCCAGTAACAAGGGGCTACAAAGTGTCCCGAGCGTCTCGATGAAGTGATAGAGTCGAAAGTTGCCTTTCCGTGCGGCTGCTTGCAACGCGGGCAGGCACTTACGCACGCAATAGCGTGCACAAAGGGGTTCCCAATAGGTGCGTTTCGGTACCACCGCAGCCGCATCCACCTGCTCCTGCAAGAGACGGGAGATAAAGGGCGCATCCACGTTCGGCATATCGCACGCGATGGCCAGCACCTGTTCATACCCCTCTTGCATCGATAGCTCGAATAGAGACAAAAGGCCCGCCATCGGACCATTTCCGCTGTCCGAGTCAGGAATTATTGGGAGACCTAGCTGCTCATACTTGCGTGCTTCCCCCACCAGACAAATCGCTTCGATGTCCGCTAGGCGCAGCTGTTCCACCAGATTTTGGATCAAGTTCAGATTTGATGTTGGCAAGCGGAGAAGCCCCTTCGGCGTGCCACCCATGCGCCGAGACTTCCCGCCAACCAAGATCCCGGCTAGGACATTTCTGGAGCTCATCTTGTTATTGGCTGTAATGCAAAAGACGAATGAGCGTAAGCCACAGGGACGGAATACCGCCCTGCGGACTCGAACGCGGCTGCCCCGGGGACGCTTCTGGCAAACGCCTGACTTGAGACGCTTTGACGGTTTGCCTGGAATATCGTCAATTGAGGACCCCTGGCATTTGGGGCTCTAGCCTCCAGCTACAGGAGGAACGACAGCAAGAACGTCACCGTCCCGCAGCTGGTCCTGTGCGCCAATGAAGCATTCGTTCTGCGCGATCCGCAGACAATCGGAGTAGGGACCAAGCCCCGGGTACTCAATGCAAAGCCAATCGAGCAATCTCGACGCGGTGTCGATTGCCGGGGGCAACCGAAGCTTCCGACTTCCATGCTGCGTGATGTCTCGCGCACCCGCGAAGAACAGCAACGTCACTTCCATGCGCGCTCTCCATTGGTAGTTGGTAAACTCACGTGTGACCGCCTATGCGGTGCGGTGTCGAACCGACTAAAGTGCGAGAACCCACTCACTTCATTCAATCTGGTCGATCGCTTTGGAACGTCAAGTGGGCACCAAGCACTCTGCCTAGGCCGCGGTTCACGCCTCGCGCCATGTCCGTGAACCCTGAGTTCGCAGACATCAAACTGCTTCGGCGTCGGCCCATTGGCAACACTAGCCCATTGCAACACCATTGCGAAATCCACGCGAAACAAATGGGGCATGTTTCCGACATGGTGCAAAGCGTAACGATTACGAGTGAGCTCGTTGCAATTGGACGTCCCTAGAACTTATCTGCGCGTCGCTGAACTGTGGCGCATGGACGAATCCTCGCAGGCATTGATTCATGCCGGCGGATACTACTCAGTCCACCAGCATTTCGGCGAATTCAGCCGAAATCTAACATTTCCAATTGGACGCGGGTTGATTGGTCGATGTGCTGACAGCATGTCACCCATTTTGCTCGATGAACTCGCGCCGGACAGCGGATTTTTGCGGGCGGAGTTGGCAAAGCGTGAAGGACTGACCCTGGGGCTTGCTTTACCGCTTTCGGAGCTTGGCGGAAAAAAAGGCGTCTTGGCGCTCTTCTTTTCTCAGGACCGTAATATGCCTTCCGGTGGTGTAGAGGTGTGGAGCACCGAGGCAAAGTCAACTGCGCTAAGCCTCAGGTTTGCTCACCATGGTATCGCCGAAGACTTCCGTCGCGCGAGCAGCCAATTGACGTTCCCAATAGGCGTTGGACTCCCCGGGAGAATTGCCCAAAAGCGAATCCCCGAACTATTGAACGAGCTCTCCCATCCTAGCGAATTCTTGCGCGCCATCGCCGCGGAAACGTCCGGATTCACCCAAGCAGTAGGGTTACCCGTGGACGGAATGGCCAATGCAGTCGTCGTCCTACTGGGGCACAAGAACCAACCGCTCGCGCTGCGCGCAGAGCTCTGGGGCCACGTCGCCGGCTCCGCGTTTGAACCAATCGCTGTTCAGCGAGCGACACCTGAAGCATCCATCGTCTTTGACCGGATCCCGTGGCTCGAACGAGCAGAACGTTTGCGAGAACCGGTCGTATTTAGCTTCCTTGAACCGAACGCCCCCGATGTTCCCCACGGTGGAATCATCTTGCCCCATTTTCCGACGGACCAGAGTTGCCTTAGTTGCGCACTCATTTGGTAGGTAATTGCGGCTGCTTGGGTACCCTTGCCCTGCCTAAGAGAACAATCTAATGACAAGCGGACGACGAGAAGGACGATACCCTGCGACCAACACCGCATCTGGCGATGGCGACGTTGCGGCCCAAGCAAGATTGCTAGGCGCCGACATCGCAGCGGTACTCAAGGCGCGTCTCGGTTCTGACCCGGTCGCCAACCTGTATTTGAAAGAATTCCTGGGCGCTGTCCAATCGGGCCTCGCCGATAGTGATCCCACTCGGACGGCATACCAGGAGCGGTCCACTTTTGAAGCGTCAAAAGATGCCCAGCACGCCCGCATAGAAACAGCGCGGGAGGCTCGCCTGTCCGAATACGGCCCCAGCAACCCGCGTGCCGTGCGTGTTTTCACAGCCCATGAGAGTCCCGAGACCGGTGAGGTAGAACTCGTATTGGACATTGAGGGTAGCGGGCTCGAGGGACACGTGGGTGATCGGGTGGCGCTCTGTCCCCGCAATGATCCGGAGGAAGTTAGGCGAATTCTACGTACATTCAATGTCCGTGGTGTCGAGGTCCTGACCACGGATTTCGGTTCAGGACCGGCTTGGCGCGTCCTTTTGGAAGATGTCGACATTGCACATATTTCCGATGATCTAAGGGAGCATCTGCTTTTGCGCCTGGCATCTCGGGATGAAGCGCGATTAGTTGACGACTTCATTCGTGGCGCAGACCCTCGCCTGCTAACGCTAGTGCGGCGGTTTCCCCACCTTTCGGCGAAGTTGACCGAACTTGTGCCGCACATGCAACGTCTTGAGCCCATCTTCGGCTACGTTCTGGAGACGGTCGGACCTAGTAGCCCCGGCCTTCGCGTTTTCGTATCCGACGCAGCTAGACTGCGTGCCACTTCCACAGGCATCTCGCTTTCATCCGGCAACTGGATCCCAATCTACGTTGAAGCCTCAACGGAGAGCCCGCTCACTTGGGACGCAGAATTGCCGCTCGTCATTATCGCCGACGAGTTAGGGATTACCCTTGCGAAAAGCTACGTAGCAGAACGGCGAAGCCTTGGCCACCGTGGCCGCTGCTGGATCATTGCACTTGGCCCCCGTCACGATAAAAAGCGAATTGATGTAATGCAACAATGGCAACGCGAGGGGATTTTGACCCGCCTAGACGTAGCCAATACCGAAGTGCTTGAGACGGACCCATCACTTTCCAATACCGAAGAGATGCTTTGGCGATGGTTCGTCGACAAGAGCGCCTTCCTCCTGGTTGGAAAAGCTGACAGTGGCACTGCCAAACTCGAAGCTTTGACGCTGCGCGTTCTGGCGTCGGGTGCACATAAGGACCCTAGTTGGTTCGAAGGTCCGCTGAACGAGCGACGTGCCGCCGCACTATACAGAACGCTAGGCGTCGCGTAGCCTTTGCTCAAGCACGAACATGTCCTTATTGTTTCCTCAGCGATCAAGCAGGTAACACTGCGCCGGGCTCTACGGTTGCCGCTTGGGTTTGGAAACACACATGACACGCTGAGAGGTGATAACTTCTCGGGTTGGTCGCTGTACTTCGAGCGATCGGCGATTGCCGTATCCACAATAGAACGGCCATGCAAGGACGCACGCAACTCGCGGAACTCCCGAATTCAACTCCTTCGCCTCCCACAAACAGCGGAAACTTTGCTGCGCGAACCGAAAAGCCATCCCCTTTGCGGCTCACCGAATCAAAAGGACGACTAGCTACCCCGCTAGCCCCCAAGGTTCGACATCTTCCCATTCTCTCCGTCGCGCGAAGGCTCGAACAACAGCAAACATTGACGGCAGTAGATGCCTTTTCGCGCAGTCATGAAACCGATCCGGTCCCCGACCAAGCCCAATACTACCGACGCCTTTTACCCCAAGCACTTCCCAATCCAGGGCAACAGTATGCATTTGAAGTAGATCTCGATCGGTGCACTGGCTGCAAGGCTTGCGTAACAGCATGTCACTCTCTCAATGGTCTAGATGAGTCCGAAATGTGGAGAAGTGTCGGACTGATACAGTCAAAAACAGCCAGCCCCGCTCGAGTTCAAACCGTAACGTCGTCGTGCCACCATTGCGTGGAGCCCGCCTGTCTCAAGGGTTGCCCGGTTGGTGCCTACGAGAAAGATCCCGTCACTGGAATCGTCAAACACTTAGACGACCAATGCTTCGGTTGCCAATACTGCACCTTGATGTGCCCCTACGACGCACCCAAATTCAACGCGGAGCTGGGAATTGTTCGCAAATGCGATATGTGCAGTGAGCGGCTAGCCGTTGGCGAGGCCCCCGCCTGCGTGCAAGCCTGCCCGAACGAAGCAATTCGAATTCAAGTCGTCGACAAAAAGACTGCAACGGAGTTGGCGCTGGCCGGCAATTTCATCCCTGGTGCGCCAAGTCCCAAGGCGACAACGCCGACCACGACGTACCGGAGCCGTATTAGCCTCCCACCCGATCTGGATGCTGTCGACGGTGACCTCGTACGCACAGAGCACACCCATCTACCACTCGTCTTCATGTTAACGCTGACTCAGCTCTCCGTTGGAACACTTCTGATCTCTGCGCTCTTCGGCCGTTCGTCGTCAACCTCGCAACCCGCAGCCCTTCTACCAGTCGCGGTCGCGTTCGGATTCACCGGCGCGGCCCTAGTCGCGAGTGTCTTTCATTTGGGCCGGCCCCTTCTAGCGTGGCGCGCGGTGCTTAACCTGAAAACATCCTGGTTGAGCCGAGAGGCACTTTCGTTCGGCGTATTTGCGAAACTCTTGCTATTTTACTTGGTCAGTCTGATTCCACCAGAAATAGTAACCTTTGCTTATCAGTCAAGGTTCTCGAGTTTACAAGTTCCATTAGGCGTGCTCGCCGGCACTACCGGCGTCATTGGAGTGTTCTGCTCCGTGATGGTCTATGTGGCCACTGGCCGTGGGCATTGGAGAGCTTCGTGCACCTCCATCAAGTTCTTTGGAAGTCTTATCGTACTCGGCACTTCTACCGTTGCGATGCTGGAGATCCTATCTCCAAGTGCGGGTGTCGTTCATGAGCGGACAATGGCCCTGACGCTGAGCCTGCTTCTAGCCTTCGGCATTTGGAAGCTGCTTTGGGAAGCGCGCCGGCTAAGAACGGGTACATCCACCGATTTTGCTGCCGACCGCTTGATGGCAAGGATCATGCTTCTGCGCATGCTAGCCCTGGTGAAAACGCGTTTCGCGTTGGGTATCCTCGGGATTCTGCTTCTTCCGTCGGTGCAGCTATTCGCGAATATTCCTGCGGCTGCCAGCCAATTGTGCGCGGTTGCCGGTTTCATTGCCGCCCTTGGCGGCGAACTGATGGAACGGGTAATGTTCTTTCGAGCAGCGCCCGGCTCTAGAATGCCCGGGGGTGTCTAATGGCAACAAAGCTAGCCTTCTTGCAGATTGCCGAGAAAGTTCAAGACCTCTTGGTTTCGCGCACCGGACCGCTCACCCGTGACTTGCTGCAGACACCGGGAAAGTTTGGACTTGGTAGGGTTCCGACTCGACTCGTGCCAGACAGCACAACGACGATGGTGTGCGGCTATTGCGCTACAGGTTGCGGGCTTATGGTGCATTTGAAGGACGGACAAGCCATCAATCTTAGTCCGGCAACCGAGTACCCGGTTAACCTTGGAATGGCTTGTCCCAAAGGCTGGGAAGCCCTAAGCGCGCTTCACACTGCGGCGCGCGCAACCTCACCCATGTTAAGGAAAAACGGGACGCTTATGCCCGTCGCGTGGGAAGAAGCCCTACACGAGATGACCAGGCGCTTCACTGACATCCAAGAGCGCCACGGAAAAGCTTCAGTGGCTTGGCTTGGCACCGGACAGATGCCGAGTGAGGAGCTTGCGTTTCTTGGTGCACTTGGAAAATTCGGGATGGGGATCGTTCACGGTGATGGAAACACGCGGCAGTGCATGGCCACCGCTGCGTCGGCCTATAAAGAAGCCTTCGGCTTCGATGCCCCCCCTTACACTTACGCGGACTTCGAGCAATCTGACGTTATCGTATTAGTGGGCTCAAACTTATGTATCGCGCATCCTATTCTCTGGGAACGGATCTGCCGCAACCCTCATCACCCGGCCATTGTCGTGATCGATCCACGGGCGACAGAAACGGCGATGGCCGCGACCCACCACTACTCAGTCCGCGCAAAAACGGACCTATGGCTGCTCTATGCTGTTGCAAACGAACTGATTAGACAAGGGGCCATCGACGAGCCATTTATCGCTGAATCAACTGAGGGTTTCGAGGCATTCAGGGATGCAATGGCGCCTTACACACTGGAGGTCGCAGCCGAGAAGACCGGCATTCCTGTTGAGCGCATCTTGGCGCTTTCCAATTTGATCCGGAACGGAAAACGCGTGAGCTTCTGGTGGACGATGGGAGTGAACCAGAGCTACCAAGGCGTGCGAACTGCGCAGGCTCTGATTGCCCTGGCGCTAATGACCGGCAACATCGGCAAACCCGGCACAGGCGCCAATTCCATCACCGGCCAGTGCAACGCCATGGGATCGCGCCTGTTTAGCAACACCTCGGGTCTCTTCGCAGGGCGCGATTTTGGCAAAACGCAGGATCGCGAGCGCGTCGCTGAGATCCTTGACATTGACATCGCGAATATCCCGACGGAGAACAGTCTCGCGTACGATCAGATCATCGACGGTATCGAGAGTGGAACAATTCGCGCCCTTTGGGTCGTCGCAACCAACCCGGCTCATTCCTGGATCGATCAGAACAGGCTTACGCGCTTACTGCCAAAGCTCGAATGCCTGGTTGTCCAAGACATGTACGTTGACACGGACACAGCGCTTTTGGCGGACATCTTGCTACCCGCTGCCGGATGGGGTGAGAAAGAAGGAACGTTTATCAACTCAGAGCGGCGGATTGGTCTATTAAAGAAGGTCTGTCGCGCACCGGGACAAGCCCTGGCGGACTTTCACATCTTTCAACTCGTCGCTGAATCCTTTGGATGTGGCGAAATGTTCGAGCGGTGGTCCGACCCAGAAGCCGTGTTTCGCATCCTGCAGGACTTGAGTCGTGGAACACCTTGTGACTTCTCGGGTATCAACGGCTATTCACAGATTGATCGCAAAGGCGGGATCCAATGGCCCTGTCCCGATACCGGCGGCGAAAGGGAGACAGATCCGGTCGCCGAACGGCGCCTGTTCGAAGATGGCAGGTTTTTCACGCCCTCGCGACGAGCGCGTTTCATCGCAGAGGCACCGATGGAAATGCCAGAACCACCGAATGACGAGTATCCACTCATTTTGTTAACTGGCCGAGGGAGTTCCTCCCAATGGCACACTCAGACCCGGACGAAGCGTTCCAAGGTACTGCAGGCCCTGTCGCCGTCGGAAATCTACGTGGAGATTTCGCAGCTAGACGCCGAAGGGCTGGGGCTCAAATCGGGAGCCGAGGTAGAGGTTATTTCCCGCAGATCTGCAGTGAGCGCCAGAGCGTACGTGACACCGACGGCAAAACCCGGGGAAGTATTTATCCCGATGCACTACGCCAAAATGAATCAACTGACTCACCCTACGTTTGACGCCATATCGCGCCAACCTTCCTACAAGGCGTGCGCTGTTCGAATCAAGGTCCGAAGCACGTAAGAAACCCGCTTCGACTCGATTGTTTCAGAAACATTGTCGAGACACAGCCTTGAGCAAGTGGCCTATGGCGAACGGGCCGCGACGAGCCAACACTCAAGGTGTCGCCACCCACAGCGCTTGAGGAACCATGGACAACCCTTCTCAATATCGCGTCGTTGTCATTGGTAATGGAATGGTATCGCACCGTTTCGTCGATAGATTGACGAAACTGGGCAATCCCGAATCCTTTCAAGTTACAGTCTTTGGCGAGGAAATGTACCCCGTCTACGACCGGGTGCATCTTACGCAGCTGTTCGGTGGAAGCACCCCGGAAGAACTGTGCTTGGCTAGCGACGACTGGTACGCTGAGCGTGGCGTTGTGCTGCAGCGCGGGTGTGCGGTATCTGAAGTCAATATTGACGGTCGATTCGTCATCGATGACAAGGGACGCAAGACACATTGGGATCGCCTGGTATTCGCAACTGGATCGGCCGCATTCGTTCCATCTGTCCCGGGTCTTACGCCCGGAGCACGGGTGATGGTCTACCGAACCATTGACGATGTCGGGCACATCAAGGCGGCAGCACAAGAAGCCGGTAGGGCTGCAGTAATTGGCGGTGGCCTGCTCGGGCTGGAAGCTGCAAAAGCATTGGTCGATTTGGGAATTGAGGCTCACGTCCTCGAATACGGATCGCACTTGATGCAACGACAGCTCGACGAAGTCGCTGGCAAGGTGCTGGCGAATCAGGTTACGGATCTCGGCGTGCGTATCCACACCGGGGTTCGAACTCGAGAGGTCGTCGAGAGTCCGATTGGGCTCCATATCGAGTTTGAACAAGCGAAAGCAATCGACGTCGACTTCATCGTGGTAGCAACCGGGATCCGTCCCCGCGATGAACTAGCAAGAAGCTCTGGAATTGCAACAGCCCCCCGCGGAGGAATATCGATTGACGGCGAGCTATCAACCAGCGAAGAGCACATTTACGCCATTGGTGAATGTGCCGCCTTCGAGGGAACCGTAGTCGGGCTCATTGCGCCCGGCTTCAAGATGGCCGACGTCCTCGCGCGGCGACTTTGCGGTGAACCGGCTACGTATAACGGCTGCGACTCGTCAACGAAACTGAAGCTTCTCGGCGTCGATGTAGCAAGCTTCGGTGACCCATTTGCTGACAAGCAGACTGCACGCGCTGTCATACTGGAAGACTTCTCTGCAGGCGTATACAAGAAACTCTGCCTTTCGACCGACGGAAAGAGGCTCCTTGGCGGAATGCTAGTGGGTGACGCTACTCAGTATGCCGAGTTACTTGAACTATGCCGCAGCGGTCAGGAGATAGATGGACGCCCTGAGTCAATCCTTGTCGCTCCCAAGCAAACAGCTGGCGCTGTCATTGCGTTCCCAAGCCAGGTTTGCTCGTGCAACGCCGTTTCTCGCAAACAAGTTGTAGAAGCAATTCGCGACGGTGCCGGATCCGTTACAGAGCTGAAGGGCTGCACAGGCGCGGGGACTGGTTGCGGCGGCTGTGTCCCTCTGGTAACCGACATCCTCAAAGCGGAATTGTTAAAGCTTGGCCGCGGCGGCAGCCTCAAACTATGCGAGCATTTCGCATTTTCCCGCCAAGAACTGGCCGACTTGGTCCGGATTCGTGGCTACAAGACTTTCTCGGACTTATTGCGTGCGCAGGGGACAGGTCTTGGCTGCGAAATCTGCAAACCTACCGTTGCGTCGATACTCGCCAGTATCCACAACGAACCGGTACTCACGCACGACGCAATTCAGGACACCAATGACCGCTACCTTGCTAACATTCAAAAGGGTGGCCTCTATTCGGTAGTCCCCCGCATCCCCGGTGGGGAAATCACACCAGACGGCCTCATGGCCATTGCTAAAGTGGCAAAGAAATACGATCTTTACACCAAAATAACCGGTGGACAACGCATTGACTTGTTCGGTGCCAAATTGGAGCAATTGCCGCTGATTTGGGAAGAACTTATCACTGCAGGGTTCGAGAGCGGGCACGCTTACGGCAAAGCACTTCGAACGGTGAAAAGCTGCGTCGGCTCAACTTGGTGCCGCTTTGGCGTCCAAGACTCCGTCGGAATGGCGATCTTCGTTGAGAATCGCTACAAAGGGATCCGGGCCCCACACAAACTCAAAGGGGCCGTGAGTGGATGCATTAGAGAATGCGCTGAAGCGCAAGGCAAAGACTTTGGACTCATTGCCACGGAGAAGGGCTACAACGTTTACGTCTGCGGTAATGGTGGCTCCCATCCACGCCACGCGGACTTGCTTGCGTCGGATGTCGATGGAGCGACGGCTATTCGCTACTTGGACCGGTTCATTGCGTTTTACATTCGAACTGCCGATCGTCTGACCCGGACCTCCAAGTGGCTTGAGTCCATGGACGGAGGAATCGACTACCTTCGCTGCGTCATCATCGAGGATAGCCTGGGAATTGCCGCGGAATTAGAAGCCCATATCGACAGACTCGTGTCCACCTACCATTGTGAATGGGCTGACGTGGTAAACGACGTCGAGAAACGCCGCAAGTTCCTGGAACTAGCGGTTCCTCCAGCATCGGACGTGTCAATTGCCGACGTTGAATCAGCACTTCCGAAGGAATTAGTGCGCGGCCAATGGCACCCGCGCGTTTGGCAGGACAAACCGGCAATTCGACGTTTGCCTTTGGTCGATTTGACCTGGGTCGACGTCGGCGCTGTCGCAGAATTTCCAAGCGAGGGAGGACGCACAGTCGCCTATGGAAAGGCGAAACTGGCGGTCTTCCAACTTGCGAGTAGTGGCGCCTGGTACGCCACTCAAGCCACCTGTCCGCATCGCGGGGATGAGGTTCTAGGCCGTGGGCTGGTGGGAGATCTTCGCGGAGAACCGAAGGTCGCATGTCCTCAGCACAAGAAGACCTTCAGCCTGCGCTCTGGGAAGAATTTGGAAGGCGAAGACTTTGAGTTGGCTACTTATCCAGTAAAACTAGCCAACGGGCGCGTATTGCTCGAGCTACCGCGCGCACTCCGGACGGAGGGATTCTCAACCAATTGTACGGAAGACTGTGGTCGCGCCCATGCGGCGGAGTAGCGCGAAAAAAGGCGCGAGCGCTCTCGCTTCCCAGGTCTAAACTCGGGGAACGATAGACCGACGCGCATTGATGGCGATCGTCATTCCGGATCCCGAGAAGATCAATGGCTTTCCTACCGCGGCTGCCCTCGAGACTAGACTTTCGGTAAACCATTCCCGCCAATCGGAACTCTGGCTGACGCTTCACGTTCTCTGCTACGCGACGAACATGAGGGTATTTTGCCATGTTTTTTGCGCTGGCGCGCTAAGGGGCGAACCGTCGGATTCGACGCGTAGACTGCCACTGGTTACACGCTCGATGCCGTGTTGAAACACACCCGACTTCTTGCCACCCGTCCTCGCCGTTTCGCGGGTTTTTCTGCATTTTGCGCTCCAATTCACAATATGTGAAAGCGCAGCTGTGCCACGCAATGCTTGATGGCTCTCAACATGCCCTGGAGCCTCCTCCAGCTAATCACGCTATTGCGTCCGAGACATTTCCGGAACGTGCCAACCCAAGGCATCGCGGGGCGGGGGCTTCCGCTGATGTTTCCGAACCACACTTGAAACCTTCAAATCGCGCAGTTCCTGCGCAAAGCACATTGCGGTTTGGCGGACGTACGGTCATGAATCTATGCATGAGTCGTGGCAATTCATTCATGGATCGCAGAAGCTTCCTAACGCTAACGGCAACAGGCATTGGGACCGCCATGTTGGCGGCGTGCTCTAAGTCAACTGGGTCGGAACAGGCTACGGGTAGCTCAACCGCCCAGGCGGCATCTCCACTTGTCAAGGCGTCAGTCGAAGTACCCGACCTGCGCATCGGAATCATCGCACTTACTGACTGCTCACCGATCGTGATTGCTCATGAAAAGGGTTTCTTCAAGAAATACGGAATCAACGCCACAATCGTAAAAGGGGCTAGTTGGGCCGCCATCCGCGATTCGCTGTCGAACGGTGACATTCACGCCACCCACATGCTTCTAGGTATGCCCATCGCGTCCACAATGGGACTTTTGGGATCGCCAAAGAAGCCCATGATTGTACCTTGGTTACTCAATCGCAATGGCCAGGCGATCACCGTGCGCGCTGATCTAAAAGGGAAGGTCAACTCCGATCCAAAAACCCTTGGCAGACTCGCTCTCGAGGCCAAACAAGCTGGCAAGCCGATGACGTTTGCTATGACCTTTCCTCCGGGCACCCATGCAATGTGGTTGCGGTATTTCCTTGGAGCTGGCGGTGTCAATCCCGACAAGGATGCCGCTCTGGTTACAATTCCGCCGCCCCAGATGGTCGCCAATATGAAGGTTGGCAAGATGGATGCCTTCTGCGTTGGCGAACCGTGGAATGCGCGAGCCATTGCGGATGGAATCGGGTTTACCGCAATTACCACGCAGGAGATCTGGAAGGATCACCCGGAGAAGGTTTGCGCATTCACCGAGGAATTCGCAGCGAAGAATCCGAAAACCGTCAAAGCGGTCTTGAAGGCCCTTTATGAAGCCAGCATTTGGCTGGACGATATGAAGAATCGCCCAGAGCAGGCCGCAATTGTATCGCGACCCACGTACATTAATTGCCAACCCGAGGCAATTTTACCGCGCATGCTCGGGCATTACGACTATGGCGACGGTCGAAAGACCGAAGATCCTAACTACATGATCTTCAGCGATCGCAATTGCAACTACCCCCAACAAAAGCACGTCACCTGGTGGCTTTCGCAGTTCCGGCGTTGGGGCATGGTCGACGGTGCTCCAGACTACGCCGCGGTGGCCCGCCAAGTGATGCGCCAAGACCTTTACGAAGAAGCAATGAAGGAACTCGGCGTGTCGCACGGCGGCGCGAACGACGCTCCTGAGACGCTGTTTGACGGCAAAATCTTCGATCCCAAGGATCCCGAGGGCTACGCAAAGAGTTTCGAGATTCACAGTCGTAAGGGCTAGTTGCTCCCATCAATTCAAGGTTCGACTGAAAGGACTGTTGCGCATATGAAAGACCCGGTTCAAATCGCGAAGACATGGCTCTTGCCCTTCGTCGGGATCCTGTCAGTTGTTGCCCTCTGGTGGCTGGTTAGTGCGTCGCTTGTACCAAGCCTTCCTTCTCCGCTAAAGACTTGGCAGGTAAGTCGACCCTATCTTTTGTCGCCATGGGAGAAACGGGGCGAGCTCGATCAAGGGATATTGCGTTTCACGTGGTATTCCCTGGTGCGCGTTGCAAAGGGTTACAGCATTGCGTTGGCGGTCGGCATACCAATTGGCCTCCTATTGGGACTCTCGAAAGGCTTTACGCAAGCGTTCGACCCAATCATTCAGATTTTGCGACCGGTTTCGCCACTGGCATGGCTGCCGCTTGGATTTGTTCTCTTTCAGAAGCCGGATCCAGCGGGCACATTCACCATTGCCATGTGCTCCATGTGGCCAACAGTGATGAACACAGCGCTTGGTGTCCGCTCAGTGCCGCAGGACTACCTGAACGTTGCCAAGGTTCTGCAGCTCTCACCCCTCAAGACCATGCTTAGGGTCCTCATGCCCGCAGCGCTCCCCTACATGTTCACAGGCTTTCGATTGAGCCTGGGCATCGCGTGGCTTGTTATCGTTGCAGCAGAGATGCTAACGGGCGCGCCCGGCGTGGGTGGGTTTCTGTGGCAAGAGTACAATGCCCTCATCTACGAACACATCATCCTTTGCATTATTGCAATCGGCCTGGTGGGTTTCGCGCTCGACCGAATGATGGGACTCGTAGAGCGTCGGTTCAAGACCGCCTAAGGAGAATACCAATGGCACTCGTAGAACTGTCCAATGTAAGTATTGGGTTCCTGTCTGGTGGACGCAAAAATTCGGTCCTGAAGGACGTCAATCTCGAGATCGCAGCGGGAGAATTCGTCGCTGTGGTTGGCTACTCGGGCGCCGGCAAGACAACGCTCATGTCGCTCATAGCGGGACTACTGCGACCCGATCAAGGGTCGGTTAGCGTCGCGGGAAAGAACGTGACCGGGCCCGGACGTGACCGCGGAGTCGTATTCCAAAACTACTCCCTCCTGCCTTGGCTCTCTGTGCTTGAGAACGTGGTACTGGCAGTCGAACAGGTCTATCCGCAGTGGACGC
>Ga0302321_100002840_pt1 | contig 14887 bp, 12 predicted proteins | sample Fen_T0_1_FD_202505 | JGI IMG/M metagenome (GOLD analysis project Ga0302321, IMG submission 202505) | Peat permafrost microbial communities from Stordalen Mire near Abisko, Sweden - Fen_T0_1 | ecosystem: Environmental > Terrestrial > Soil > Wetlands > Permafrost | place: Sweden: Abisko...
CCAATAAACTGGCGCACGGTGCCGACATCATCGACTGCGAGATCCGAGTCCACCTCGGCCACCGCGCGACGCAAACTTTCGACCAGCCCGGCGGGCGCAGGTCCACGAACCACCAAATTTACCCAAGCCCAGGGTTCGTGCACCAGCGGCTTGTAGATCTGATACCTAGTTGACGGTTCGGTAAAATTCGCGGCTGTATCCACATCGCGCACGACACCGATGACTTCGCCCGTGGTGAAGTAACCGCTATCATCGCTTCGGATGCGGCGCCCCAAGGCGCTCTGGCCGGGCCATAGCTGCCGGGCCAGCGCCTCGTTGATGATGAAGACGAGAGGATCGGATTTCTTTAGATCGGGAGGGAAATTCCGCCCTTCGAGCAATGGAATACCCAGTGTCGCAAAGTAGTCCGAGGTAATCATCACATGGGAGGCGCGCGGAGCCAAAGCGGTGGGCCCGACCGACTGCTCGTCGATAAAGATCGGCCGTTCGCCCGTGTAGTTTTCGAGCGGCAGCGAGCTGCCGAGCGCGGCGTGCTCCACCCCCGGCAGGGATGCCAGCCGAAGTTCGATCTTATGAAAAAGTTCGTAGCGTTTCGGTTCCGTGTCGAAGCGCGACTCGGACAATGGCAAACCTGCGGTGAGTACGTGCTCGGTGTCCCAGCCGGTCTGGCGTTGCAGAAGCCGGGAAAACCCGCGCTGCATGATACCCGCGCCGGCGAGCAAAACCAAGGCAAGCGCCACTTGGGCGACGATGAGCCCATTGCGAATACGATGATGACCACGACCCGTGGTGGACCCGCGGGCCTGTTGCTTTAGCGCCGTGTTGAGATCCACGCGGGAGGCGATCCAAGCCGGCACGATTCCAAAGAGAATACCCGTGAGCAGCGAGAGCGCGACCATGAGCGCGAGGATTGGGCCATTAAGCGAGAGATGGAGGTCCGTTTCGCCCCCGACCAAAAGGTGCCTCTCGAGGAAGCGATTAAGCCCTACGGCCACGAGCAGGCCAAGCGCGCCGCCTGACAGGGAAAGCACCACGCATTCCACGAGCTGGTGCGCGATCAACCGGACACGTGACGCGCCGAGGGCTGCGCGAATGGCGAGGTTGCGCGCATCTGCGGTGCCACGGGCAAGCTGCAGGTTCGCCAGGTTGGCGCAGGCGATGAGCAGCACAAATCCAGCGAGCCCGAGCAGCAGCCAATACATCCGCCGGGCGGTATCGTCCATCAGTGCCTCCTGCAAGGGCAACACTTGGTAGCGCAGCCCGTTGTAGCGCTGGGGGAACTCTTTTTGCTGAGACATCGCGAGCGGAACGAGACCGGCCGCAATCTGCCCGGCTGCAGCATCCGGCTTCAACCGGCCGATGATTTGGAAGGCCCGATAATCACGACCGAACAGCTGGTCATGAGTAAAATTGAGCGGCCGCCAGAGCGACGCGCGACCCCAAAGCAAAGGATAATCGAAACGTGCCGGCATCACACCGATGATGGTGACCGTTTCGCCGTCAAGACGCAGCGTCCGGCCGAGCACGTCGGGGTTGGCACCGTAGCGTTGCTGCCAGAAAGCGTAACTTAGCAATACCACCTGGTTCTTGCCCTGCTGCGTTTCCTCGACCGTAAATTGCCGGCCCAGCAGCGGGTGAATACCGCACGTGGTGAATATTTCGGCCGACGCGATGATCGCACTGAGCCGCTCAGCCGGGCGACCAGGCTCAGCGCAGGAATAGTAAACGCGGCTGATACTCGCAAGCGACTCGAAGGCCAGGGTCTGATCGCGGATCTCGCGCTGCTCCGCCTCGGCAAACTCGCGGAGCTTGCCCACCCGAGTCGTAGCGACAATTTCGACCAGTCGGTCCGCCTGAGGAAAAGGGCCGGAGCGAAAAAGCACCGTGTCGACGAGGCTGAACATAGCGGTGTTCACACCGATACCCAGGGCGAGCGTGAGCAACGCGATGACAGTGTAGGCGGGGGACCGCGCCAGGGTACGGACGGCGATGGGTAGAGCGGGCATGGGAATGTTCGAATGACCGATTTCGACTGGTTTCGGACAGGGTTTAGTTCTACGGGCGTAGAGCGGAGGGGCAGCAGCCCATTGGGGGCAGACACTTGAAGATCAAAAGTTCCGCCGAAGCAATCTTCAGACAACCCCCGTCCATTTTAACGCAAAGCCCGCCAAGATAGCTCGGACGCAAAAATCACGAAACAAGTCCTCAGACCTTTGCGTTCCTTCGTGAACTTCGTATTCAAGACTTCGTGCCCGTGTTCATTGTCGCATCTCCGTAGTGCCACCGCTTGCCTGCGTACGGCGCCAGAGCGTTTCAAATAATACAGTAGCCGGTCGGTTGTAAGTGTAGGGGCGCAAGGTTTCGCCCATTGGCGAAACCTCATTAGCGTTCAACACTCCGCACCAAACCAACCGCATGGGCTAACAATCCCGCCCTATCGAAAACACCAATGAAGAAAAACGTTTCTCAAAACTCGATGGTTCGCGTCGGCCCCATTTTTACCCCGAAACGCTCATCGTACGGTGTCACGTGCTTGAGTTCCGTGCGCACCATTTCGCTGTGAATGATGTGTTCTTTCCCGAAGAGAATCCTGACGTGGCCCTCGGCGATCGCCCGTGTCAGCACCGCGGGATGGAGCGGATCGGGCGTGCTAAACTCAAAGTCGATCAGGGAATCAGTGACTTTTGCGATCAGCTTTACTCGCATGGGCGCGCGCTGCCTGATCGTCGCGTGTTCGAACTGGTGGCTCGCCCGATTGACGCGGGCGGTGAGCTCAAACCTGTCGAAAATTGAGTTGGCGTCGCCCTTGCCCTCCGCATGCATCGGCACTTCGTAGGTCACGCTGGTCGCATCTTCTTTTAAGACCGTTGCGTGGTCGACCTCGGGCGTGATTCTCTGCCCGTTGATCCAAAGTTGAACCTCGTCCGCGCGACGCATCTCCGATTTTTCCTTGTCCACCGGAACCGCAGGAACTTTCTCCTGCTCCTCATGACGCCGCCGTGCAGCCCGTTCCCCGTCGTCGGCCGCCCGCTTCAGCTGTTTTTCAGTGGGAGGTTTTCCCCGGATTTTGAGCGGTATGCGCTGCGCCGCATAGGTCACCGAGGGATTTACGCGGGCACTCGTTTCGCCGACCGGCTTGCCATCGTTTACGCCGATGAGCGTTTCGGTATAAGCCCAGCGCCACTGATCTTCGACCAATGCATTGAACGCATCGTTCAGCAAAGCCGGCCGCCCGGTCGCCGCCTGCACCACGTCGGCAGAGGGCGCCTCGCCAAAAGCTATCGCCACTACTCCTGACACCCAGGCGGTCAACGCGGCACATTTCCAAACGCGAGAAAAACGCATCCCGATTCTACCCCGGTGAAACGGAAAGGTTCCCGCCAAATGGCCGGCAGTCGCTCTGCCTTTTTGGCACCCGCTCCCAAACCACCTCCGAAGTCTTTCGAATTTTCGATTCTGTTGCGCGGGGGCGCAGCAAGACTGCGCCCCTACGAATCCTCTACGGCCATCGGCCACCCTGAGAGTATGGGCACAAGGTGTCCCCCAATGGCCGGACCCCATGAGCGGTCAATCTTCCGTCCCGAACCAACGCACAAGGGACTGTGCGTTCCACCTCACGATCTTTTCGTTATACCCAATAAAATTCTCGGTGCAGCTGGGATCGCCGACCTCAGACCGGCCTCAACGAGGCCGGCTACATTAAGCTCTAAAGGCCAACCGTTCACGGCGCATTCTTTGTGAGCACGAGGTGCATTGCGTTAGGAGTGGTAACGTGTTCAGTGCAGCGAATGCCCAGCTGCTGCAGGTCGATGCCCGCAAGAAGATGTTCGCCTGAACCAAGGATGACCGGCGAAATGACCAAGTGTAGCTCGTCGATCAGCCCGGCACTGAGATACTGACGGATGGTCGAAACACCACCACCGAGGCGTACGTCCTGACCGCCCGCCGCTTCGCGAGCGCGTTGCAAGGCCACATGAATTCCTTCGGTGACGAAGTGAAAGGTCGTGCCGCCATTCATGACGAGCGAGGGGCGGGCGTGGTGCGTGAGCACGAAAACCTGAGTATGGTACGGTGGAGTGTCGCCCCACCACCCTTTCCAAGTATCATCGGGCCAGGCCCCGCGCACCGGTCCAAACATATTGCGACCCAGAATCCAGGCGCCGATACCCTCAAAGCCACGCCTTGCAAAATCGTTGTCGACGCCCGTGGTGCCGTCGCCGTCGCCATGCATCTGCTGAAAGGTTCGTGTTGGGAGAAACCAGCCATGCAGCCCCATGCCGCCGACCCCGAGCGGGTTCGCAAGATCCTGACTCGGGCCGGCACCGAAGCCATCAATTGAAAGCGCAAAACATTGAACACGCAGTTTGCTCATATCGGGTCGTCGGGTTGTTCTCAGAAACACGTTCCTTATGAGGGCGTGATTTCTAGATTCTGGAAACGCCTCCACCTAATTCAACGAACAGGCAGGCGCAATTCGGACACGCATTTTATCCTCGTTCCGGAGCAGCGCCGCACTCCTACGAAAAGCAGTTTGATGAGGTGGAGCGGACAGTCCCTGCACGCTCGGTTTTAAAATTGCTCAAATCTCTACCACCCCAACCAACGCACAAGGGACTGTGCGTTCCACCCTCGATCTTTTTCGTCAGATCCAATGAACTTCTGACTGTGTAGCCGGGGCACTGGCTCCGGACCGGCCTTCGCGAGGCCGGTTGCAGCCGTCACGGCACGGGCACGAGGTCCGGCCCTACACTATCGAATTCTTGTGCCTGCGATCCGCTTGAAGGGTGGAGCGGGCAGTCCCTTGCACGCTCGCTTCGAAAAACGTTGCGCACCACCAAAAACACAAACCAACGCACCGGGACTGTGCGTTCCACCCTGAAGTCGTCCCCCGATGCGCGAGCGATGTCCTTTTTTGATGGTTCGGCTTCTTCAGGCGAACGCGGCGTGGATGCACCTTGCCCTTTCGTGCTATTTCTCGGTCGTGAGTGAAAGGGACACGGTGGAACCTTCTTTCGCAGCGTAGAGGCGGAGATCGGCCTGGCTTTTGTCTTTGCGCCAGTAGGAAAGAATCATGTGGTCCGCGGGAGAGGAGCCTGATTCGTTCAACGAGTCTTTTTTCCAGCCATCGGCGGCAATCGCCTTTAGGTATGCTTCGAGGAGGGCATCGACATCTTGCTCGGAACTGTAACCAGCAGTTTCGCTGAGACGGGCGTCGTAATCGGACTTCGAATACGTCGTGCGCGTCAGCCCCGCGGGACGCGGAAAGCCGGCCGGATCGCGCAAACCTGCGTCGTTCGGGTTCGTCGTATCTTTAGTTGGTGCGGGCGTGTTGGTCGCTGGCGGCGGGTTTGTAGTCGGACCCGGCGCCGGAGTTGTCGCGGACGTGACGAGCGTGATCTGCTCGCAATAAAGGGTGGCGGTGGAACGCACGAGCGATTCGTTTCTGCCCGGGTTGTGCGCAAAGCGGGTGATGCCAGCGTGCGAAATTTGCAGGGACAGAAGCGGCGTCTTCAGGTCGGGCCCAAGTAACGTCAGCGTGCCCTCCAATTCCTTTTCGTCGGTTCTGTTGCCGTTAAGCAAGAAATCATCGCGCCATGCCGCCCAGCTGGCGGCGCCAGCGTCAGACGTGACGACCTCGAGATCCGGGAATTTCGTTGGGCCGGTTTGTAGCGCTGGGTCACGCGTGAGGCCGAGGGAGTTGGCCGGTGTGGCGCGTGTGATGGTGAAGGGTCCAATGCCAGCCACGTGGCTCGTATCGAGACTGCCGAGGGCAAAGTGGAAGTTCGCGGCGAGTGCGCGGGACGATTTGGCGGTTCTGGATTGCGGTTGGGCTGCGCTGGCCAGCGATCGAACGGATTCGGCGCGAAACACGAAAGTGATTTCGTAGGTGTCCTTACTGCTGCCATCCAGCGCAGCAAACTGGGCTTCTATCAATTGCGCGTTGGTGGCTTGAAGTGGTTTTGGATCCGAGCCCGAAAGCGCAAGGGTAACTAGTGCCGAACGGTTCGCACAAAGATCGGCCAAACAGGCGCTCAGTGCGGCGGAGAGGGGCGGCACGGCTTTTACAACGATCGGTTCGAAGCCGACCAGACCGATATGCTTCTTCGTCACCCCGCTGGCGGAGGCGGTCTCGACCACGGTGCCGCTGACGTCGCCGCCCGACCAGTTTGTCACCTCCGGGCAATCCACGCCGTTAATCGCGAACGATTGGGCGGCTGCGAAGGTTCGTGCTGTTGTAGCAGCATGGGTGGAAACCGAGGCGAGAACAAAGGCCGCAAGGAGGGAGGCGTGTTTTGGGCGCATACAGGTGGCGAGTAGTTAATGAAGTGGGAACGTTTTGAGTATGTTGCTTGTTTTACGGACTTTGATCGTAGGCAGAAAGCGGCGGCCTGCAATCAGGCCGACCCGGTTGTCTCAGTCTTGTGCGGATTCGGTAGGCGTGATTTAGAAATGGCATGCCGCGCCGGTAAGCTAAATCCCCAACTCTGTGAGGCAATCGATCCTTCGGACCCACTCCGCAAAGCCCAGGCTCGCCCAGGGCCGGGTTGCCAGGCACCTTTTCTTGCCTTTCGTTGATTTCAACTCACCACACTTCCGATGACACTTTGGGGAATAGACCTCGGCGGCACCAAGATCGAAGGCGCCATCCTTGACCCGACTCAACCGGACGTCGCGCGCCATCGATTGCGTCTGCCGACGGAAGCGGGCCAAGGCTACGAACACATAGTCAGGCAGATCGAACGCGTCGTGACCCAACTTGAAGAAGTCTCGGGTCTCCCGCGTCCGAAACTCATCGGTATCGGTACGCCCGGCGCCACCGAACCCTCCACCGGTCTGCTGAAGAATTCTAACACGACCTGCCTGAACGGGCGTCCGCTTCGCGCCGATTTAATCGCGCGGCTGCAGACGAACGTCCGTCTCGCCAACGATGCAAATTGCTGCGCGCTCGCTGAAGCGACGCTCGGCAGTGCGCGCGGGCGCTCCGTGGTCATGGGCCTGATCTTGGGCACCGGCGTGGGCGGCGGCATCGTCGTCAACGGCCACCTCGTGGAAGGCTGTCACGGCATCGCAGGCGAATGGGGCCACAATCCGGTGTGCGGCGAAACAACTCCCTGTTACTGCGGCCGGGCTGGTTGTGTAGAAACGGTTATCTCCGGTCCCGGCCTCGAACGTTACTACCGGGAAAATGGCGGTGAAAAAATCCGGCTGCCCGAGATCGCGAGCCGCGCGCGGGCCGGTGAAGCGCTGGCGAGCGCGACGCTTGCCCGGCTGCGGAACAAATTTGGTGAAGCCATCGCAGCGGTGATCAACATTCTCGATCCCGATGCGATCGTGATCGGCGGTGGCGTGGGCAATCTTGATTTACTTTATGAGGAAGAGACGCGCGCGGCGATCCTCCGGCATTTGTTCAACCCCGAGCTTCGCACCGAACTCCTTCGTCCCGCGTTGGGTGACAGCGCCGGCGTGTTTGGTGCAGCGATGCTGGGTGCAGAGTGACAAAGGACATGGCGCTTTGAGGTAGGCGCGACCGCCTGGCGCGCCGCGTTGGTTTCGGCGGGCCCAGCGGTCCCGCCCTTCCATCGAACACGAAGCAACACGGAATCGCCCGGTTCAATGCCCAGCGGCAAAAAACCAACCGCTCTCTTTTAAACTGTCTTCGTAGCCGCTTCCGAGAAACCCCGCGTCCTAAGTGACGCGGCTACGACATCGAAGCGTTTTGATAACCCCTAGTTCTTGGTTGGACGGGCGGCGGCGATCACTGCGTCGTAGGCGGGCTTGCGCTGATAATTATCGTCGAACAACAGTGGACTCGAACGGCGGCGCCAGGACTCGGAATCGCGCACTCCCCAGAAGGTCACACGGGTGATCGACTGGCGGTGCTTCATGAACACCGCGAAGATCTCACCGTAACGTTGGGCGAGGTCGCGCTGCTTTTCCGGAGTCAGCGGCGGTGGCGGTGGGCCGACGGGGGCGCCAAACGGCATCGTCATGAGTTCGGTGAAGGCAGGCAGCTGCGTCTCAGTCAGGAGTTTTTCGATTGTATCGGTCGTCTCGTCGCGGATTTCGCGGATCCGCTCGTATTCTTTGGCTTTGATCACGTCGCCGATTTCCTTGGTCGCCTTCTCGAACAGCGGCTCGATCTGCGCAGCCTGCGCATCCGTCAGCGCAACCTTGGACTTCAAAATATCAATGGTGGGGAAGAACCGCCGGGGCGGCGGCGGCGGTTGGGCACCGCCGGTGTTCGCGTCGACGGCGCCGGTGACGTGCGTATCGCTGATGGTCTCCACGTCCAGCTCCGTGATCACCACTTTCAGCCCGAGGTCAGCGAACATCTGGATGGTCTCATCGATCTTCGCGGCAGTCGGCGTGGTGAGATTATAGTGGCCCTGAAGTCCGATGCCGTCGATGTGGGCACCTTGTTCGCGAAGGTATTTCACGAGTTCGATCGCACGCGCGCGCTTGGCGTCATCGGCGTCGAGATTGTAGTCATTATAATATAATTCTGCAGACGGGTCGGCCTCATGCGCCCATTTGAAAGCGAGTGCAATATATTCTTTGCCGATCAGGCGGTAGAAAATGGACTTTCTATATTCGCCGTCTCCGTCGTTGATCGCCTCGTTGACGACGTCCCAGCCAAGCACCTTGCCCTTGAAGTGGCCGGCGACCGTCTGGACGTGGTTTTTCAGGCGCGCGAGCAGGACTTCTTTGGTCAACGTTTCCTGCCCCGGATCTGGTTTCGAGACCCACGAGGGCAACTGGGCATGCCAGCAAAGGTTGTGACCGATGACCACGAGATCGTGCTTGCGGCAAAAATCGATAAACTTGTCGGCCGACTCGAAGCGGAAGGTGTTGGGCTTCGGTTCGAGCGCCTCCCACTTCATGTCGTTCTCAGCCGTCGCACAGTTGAACTCCCGTGTAATAAATGTCGTGGCCTGCGCGTCGGTGCCGCCAAACTGGCGCGCATTGAGCGCGGCCCCGATGAGAAAATCGCCTTTAAAGGCATCCTTGAGCGTGGCTGCGATCGGAGCCTGAGGCGCGTAGGGCGTTACGGCAGCTACTGACGGGTTAGTTCCAAGCGACGTAAGCGCGACGGCAACGATCAGGGCGACGAGGTGGAATCGGGGAGCGGGGTAAACCATGGTAGAAATCGGAATCGTGAAAACTTGGTTCACGCATCGGCGCGTGCAATCCGAATATGCCACCCTAAATCGGCCGGTGCTCTCCAGCCTGAAACAGTATTCACCCGGCCGAGACGCCTGTTGTTCGCTTAACGCTCGGGTCGATAAAAACGGCAAAACGGAGTTCCTGTAACCGGGTTTCAGCGGATGCCCCCTTCAAACCCTTACGTCATCTGTCAGGAGTTCAAAAAAAGCCAGACGACCAACCAAGGACAACCCCCTGCAGAGCCTCAGGCTCGGGTACAACACGAATGCTGCGCCCACTCTACCCGCTCGTTCCAGTTTTCCTGAGTTCCACATTAATTGCTCTATTGAATTTAGCACCAGCCCCTGCCGCAAACTTGCGCTTCGTTCTTGCGCCTACGGCCACGGCTACGGCCAATGGCGGTGTGCCGCTACGTCGTCTTGATCAACTGCTCTCCAACCTCGGCTACTGCTCACGCCGCGAAGCTCGCGACTGGCTCGATGCCGGCCGCGTCAGTGTGCGCGGCGAGACCGTGCGCGACCCGGCCAAGAAGGCAGCCGAAGCCGATGTGCGGGTCGACGGCGAGGCGCTCGATCACCCGGACGAATTACTGCTGATGGTTCACAAGCCTGTCGGTCTCGTTTGCTCGCACGACGACCACGAGGGAGCCAACGTTTACAGTCTGATCCCGGAGCGCTGGCGTCGCCGCAACCCGCAGATTACAAGCATCGGGCGTCTCGACAAAGATACCAGCGGTCTGCTCCTGCTCACCGACCGATCTGCGCTGGTCCACCGACTGACTTCGCCGAAGCACAAGGTTCCGAAGGTCTACCGCGCCACGGTCGGGCGCGAGCTTTCGCCGGATCTCGTGCCGCTTTTTGCCAGCGGCACACATCTGCTCGCTGACGAGAAGACGCCGTGCCTTCCCGCGGAACTCCGTATTGTAAACTCCACTACAGCCGAGGTGATTTTGACCGAGGGTCGTTACCATCAGGTCCGTCGCATGTTCGCTAGTCAGGGTTATGAAGTGCTCTCGCTTCATCGTTCCCATTTCGGAGACCTGGACCTCGGCGACCTGCCGGTCGGCCAGTGGCGCGAGTTGGATTTCAGCCATTTCAATCAATAATGGGGAACTCAGGAAATCAGGAACGATGCCTTTTTTCTGCCCTGCCTTTTTCCAGCCTTCCTGAGTTCCCCATTACCTGCTTTCTTTGTCCCCCATGTACGACTTTCCTCTTACCGGAGCACAGAAAACCTATCTTCGCGGTCTCGGCCAACGGCTCGAACCTGCACTGAAGGTCGGCCGCTCCGGGCTCACGCCAACGTTCTTCAAGGAACTGCAACGCACGTTAAACGGCGATGAGCTGGTGAAGCTCCGTTTCCTCGGGGCCGACCGCGATGAACGCGCCGCACTCTGCGACCAAATCGCCGACGAAGGTCGCTGCGTCTGCGTCGGCGCGGTGGGCCACACCGCATTATTTTTTCGCCGCCAGTCCGATCCGCAAAAGCAGTCAATCTCCCTGCCTGAGCCCCGTACCGAAACCCCTTAACGGTCCGGTTGACCACTCACGGCACCGCTAAAACCACTTCGGGCAAAAGGCGTGCGTCGCCCCCGGGGTTACTGTTTGATGGCACTCAACTCCCCGCCATGACCACCGCTAAAAAAACTCTGACCGCCGCCACATTGGCGCTCACTCTCAGTTTGGCTCTGCACGCACAACCCTGGCAGCCCCTCGCTCCCGGGCAGATCGGCCTTTCGTTTACGAGCACGGCCACCGTCTCGGGCCTGGGAAATTTGAAACAGGATAACGTCACCTATAGCGACGTCGGAATCGCCAACCGCTCCTGGGCCCTTAATCAGCGCATCGGCCTTGGCGAGTATCGCCACCTCACAATTGGCCTCGATTACGAACAAACGGATATCGACGCAGATAACTTTGCACCCGTTCCGCTGCCCGACCGCCTGCAATCCCTCGGAGTATCAGTGAAATACTTCCAGCCCATCGACCAGCAATGGATGGTGTCGGCATCGATTGGCGCCGGCAGCCAGGTGGCCAAATCTGGGTTGCTGTCCGATGGTTGGGGCGGACGGGCAAGCGTGGTTGCCATCTACAACCGAAGCAAGGAGCTCACCTTTATGTTCGGTGTTGCCTACAACTCGCTTTCTCAGGATCTGAAGCTTGTACCTGTTTTCGGCTGCGACTGGCGTCCCTCCGAAAAATGGTCCTTCGCTTTTGGTTTTCCAAAGACAGGCGCCACCTACAAACTGAATAAACAAATCGCGCTGGGCCTGGCGGTTTCCGGCGCGGGCGGCGCATTTTACGTAAAAGACGACCCGCTGCCCGGGATTTCACCACGCTCGCTCGCCGACAGCCGGCTCCAGTATTTGGAGGCGCGCCTTGGTTTTGCCTGCGACTGGAAGATAAACAACACGTTTCGCGTCACGGGCACAGTCGGCCAGGTGTTGTATCGGCAGTTCAAGTACATAGACCGCGACTATAAATTGAAATCAAGCGACACCGTTCCCTTCCTGTCCTTATCGGGCACGATCTCGCTTTGAGCTGAAAAGAAACAAAGAAGCGAAAGGCAATCCTTCGACCGATCGCCTGCGGAAAACTGATTCCTGGGCCTGAATCTGGAATACTGGAACTCGCGAACGGAGGGAGCGCGTGACGAATCGTAGCGGTGGCGTCCCGCGCATCAGCCAGGAACTCTGGATCGACTCTGCACCACGGAGAGCAGAACCTTGTTCGTTGCAGTGCTCCTAAGTTCCATTGTGTTTTTTTCAGCGCTTAGAGATTGAGGGAGATTTTTAAGTGGCATCAGAAGCGCTCGGATCAGTACGCACAAAACTCCGCGATCATCAGCCCTAGTCTCCGCTCATCCGGGGTTGCACCCGCTCAAGGAGAGCGTGCTGCCAGATGCAGCATCAACGCATCTGGTGCTTGCGTTATGAAAAACCTAATCTTCACAAAGCATATTGTATTTTTCGCCCTACCGCTCGTGCTTGGCCAGTCTTTACTCGGACAATCAACCAAGCCCCTAGCACCAAATAAAATCGACCTTACCTTTTCAACCGAAGCGACCAGCACAGGCGAGTCCCGGTTGAAAGGCGGTGATGTAACTTATAAACATGTCGCGATCAGTAATTCTTCGTGGGCCCTCGCTCAGCGGATTGCTCTCGATCCCGCTAATTCAATGACCTTGGGTCTCGCGTACAGCCTGACCTCCATCAATGAGGGCAACTACAGCCACTTCCAGCGTGACTACAGCGCCGACCGCGTTCCATTGCCAAACGACCTGCAATCGCTCGGCGTGTCCCTCAGCTCCTCAACCAAGATTAATGACCAGTGGTTGCTCTCTTCCTCCATCGGCACCAGCAGTAACGTGGCCAAACATAAGCTGCTCTCCAAAGGCTGGAGCAGTAATGGCTACCTCATGGGTCAGTACACTTGGAGCCCGGACCTAACCCTCGCGGTGGGATTCGCCTACGACACTCTTTCGGCTGACTGGAAGTGTGTTCCGATCTTCGGAGTCGAATGGCGCCCGGCCGACAAATGGTCGGTGGCGATTGGGTTTCCGAAAACCGCGGTTACCTATGAATTGAGCAAGACGCTTACGATGGGACTGGCGATATCTGGCGCAGGAGGAGCTTACTATATCGAAAATGATCCCCGCCCGGGAACCACATCGCGTTCCCTCGCCAACTCAAAACTTGAGTACAGCGAGGTCCGACTCGGTTTCGAAACAGCCTGGAAAATCAACAACACCTTCAGCCTGACGGGCTCGGTTGGATCTGTATTATATCGAGAATTCAAATACATCGATCGCGGCTACAAACTGCGGTCCCGGGATGTTGCACCCTTCGTATCGCTCGGCTTCTCGGCCGCGCTTTGATCTCTTGGTTGTGTTGTTCGGGCGGCGGTGGAGACCGCCGCCCGGTTTGCCTTCATGGCGGTTCTCATCAGCGTGTAGCCTAAAGAGTTGACTCCGTTTCGCCTACTGCGAAGCGGTGTCCATGGAGAAAGGAGCAATACAGAGGCACGGTTCGGCGAAACGCGCAGCGCAGGTCGTCACCGATCGTCCGTCCGGCTTTCCAATCATCCGGTGATTCGCCCGTTCGCGGAGAAGAGTTGGCATGGGTCAGACCAGCCTATTTTGTGGCTCCTCCATGCGAAACCTGCGTCCCCTCTCCTTCCTTTTTCTGGCAGGTATTGCAGCGTTCTCATGTCAGGCTCTAAACGCACAGCTGAGTCCGCGCTCGGAGCCGAACAAACTCGGTTTTTCGTTTTCGAACGAATGCGTTTTGTCCAGCGACGCGGAACTGCGGGGGAGCGACACCGCCTACAGAAAGGTCGCGATCCAGGATTTAAGCTGGACCTTGTCACAGGCTATCCCGCTCCGCGGAAATCGGACCGCCTCGGTGGGCCTAGGCTACAACTTCATTCACACCGCCGTCGAGGAACCAGGGCGTTTCGACGACAAAAAAGGCTGGAGTGATTTCAAACAAAGCCATCCCAAGTGGAACCAGCTGCCAGTCCCAAGTCGCCTTCAATCTCTCGCGGCCACCCTGGATTACTCGCAAGAAGTTAACGAGCGCTGGTCCCTTTCCTCGTCGGGGTCAGTCGGCAGTTATGTGACAAAGTCCGGGCTGCTTTCCCACGGTTGGGGTATTACCGCAAGCGCGCTGGGCCTGTATAAATGGGATCCAGACCTGACTCTCGCCGTTGGGGCCTCCTATGAATCACTCTCCACGGACTTCCGTTTTATTCCCATCGTTGGGTTTGACTGGCGGTTGTCCGATAAATGGTCGATGGCGCTTGGGTTTCCATCGACTGCAGTCACTTATCAGATGCGCAAGAGCCTCTCCCTCTCCATCGGCCTTTCTGGCTCTGGCGGTGTCTACTACGTCAAAGATGACCCGCAACCCGGCGTGGCAGCGCGCACCCTCGCCGGCTCACGGCTTGAAACCATGGAAGCCCGACTCGGTTTCAAGGTCGAATGGCAGTTCAATGACACGTTTTCGGTAAACTGCACGTCAGGCGACATCCTGTATCGCGAATTCAAGTACATCGATCGCGGCTATAAATTGAAATCGCACGACATGGTGTCGTTTCTCTCGATTGGAGGAAGCTGCTCGTTCTGAACCACGGAACGTGACCGCCGATGAGAACGCCAAAACATCTGCTCCTCGTCTTCGTTTGCGGCACCACCGCGCTACTTCGGGCGGCCGCGCCAGGGCCGGCGTCACTCTCGGAGACAATCAAAATCACTGAAGCGGTCGCTTACGTTCGCGTGACCCATGTGACAGAAGAACTGCACGAAAACAATATACAGCGCACAGCCACGTTGACGCGTTGCGGTCGCGCAACCGGCCTCGCCGAACAAACGCAAATCGAGATTACTTGGGAAATTCCGACCAGAAATGAAGCGAAGCCTGAGAACCAACGCCCTAAGTTCATAACGGGTGAGCGCTGGGTCGTTTTGCTAACCAGCCGGAATGGGCGTTGGGAGGTTCTCCGACCGCTTGCGCTTTCGCCCGAAGGCAAAATTATTGAAGAGGGATTAGGTGCGGAAATCGGCTTTCAGCCAGGCATCGATGCCGATGCCGCAGTCCAATTGATCGCAGCCCATTTGGAAACGACAGAGCGCCGTTCAACCCCGCGCGGTACGTCCCCGTCCCTCTCCGGAAGAAATCAACCCTGGAAACTCATGCGCACATCACCCCTGCGCCGGGTCTGGC
>Ga0302321_100002842_pt1 | contig 14879 bp, 14 predicted proteins | sample Fen_T0_1_FD_202505 | JGI IMG/M metagenome (GOLD analysis project Ga0302321, IMG submission 202505) | Peat permafrost microbial communities from Stordalen Mire near Abisko, Sweden - Fen_T0_1 | ecosystem: Environmental > Terrestrial > Soil > Wetlands > Permafrost | place: Sweden: Abisko...
CACTTGAGACTCGTGCAGCGCTGCCTTCTGCTCGTGGTCGGCCAGGGCTTTGACCTGCTTCTCGACATCAGCCTTGATGCCGCCGGCTTGCAGTTGGCCCTCGTTGCTGCGCATCCATGCCTTCGCCTGGGTGGCGTTCATGGTTTCGAGCTTCGACGCGGCCCAGTCCTTCATGGCGGACGTGAACATGGCATCGTTGCCAAGCATGTCCTTCAGGCCCTTGACGCTGGAACTGTCGCGGAAGAACCTCGTGCCGAACTCCTCCGGGCTGGCGGCGAGCTGCTTGAAGTCGAACTTCTCGCCACGGGTGAGTGTCTTGCCGGCTGCGGTTCTAAACGGGTTGAGCTTGTCTGATGCAAGACGATACGCGGTGCGCGCAGCGGCGCCTTCGGGCAGCCACCCGCCTTCGCCGTACATGGCCTCATCCAGAATCGACGCGAGCTTCTTGGCGAACTTCTCGGGCAGCGCGCTCATGCCGGTGGCGGGTCCGCCTTCCTTGTAGTCTTCCAGAATCCGAATCTTGCTCATCAAGGGGGCAACGCCGGCGGGTCGAGTGGCCTCTGTCGGTGTGATCTTCACAAGTTTCTTGCTGACCTCGCCGACGCCCAGCGGTGACGCTTTCGCCTTCTTCGCGTCGCCTTCGATCATGCTGATGAGACTGTCCAGTTCGGCGCGCTCCGAATCCAGCAGCGGATTCGTAACTGCGCCTGATCCGCGCAACTTCTTCAGTTCCTTCAGCGCCTTTTGACCCTGCTCAGAGGCGGCGAACGGCTGACCAGCCTCTTCCTTGGCGACTCCCGCTTCAATGGACTTGACAAAGTTCTTTTCCGCCTCGCCAGCCCGTGACTCGAAAACCTGATTCAGGCGAGTGCCGACCTGTTCCCTCAGCGGGTCGCCACGGGAATACGCCGAGCCACCGGAGCCCTGCAGAGCCTCACGCTCCTTCTGCAAGGCGGCCGCCTGAGCCGCAGCTTCTTCACCGTACTTGGTTTGCGCAATGCGCGCATCACGAATCTGGCCGTGAGCGGCCGGAATGGTCTGCATCGATTCTTCTTCGGCTGCGCGTGCCTCCAGCGCTGCGGCCTCGGCCTCCTTGGCGGCTTTCGCGGCGGCCTCGCCACCTACTCCTTGGAACTTCGCGCGCAACGCCTCGGCGGCCCGCTGCGGCCCGTTGCCGAAGGCGGTCTTGATGGTGTTGATTCCGGGAATGGAGGACGGCAGCATCTTCGGCGCGGCTTGCGCGACAGCGGAGCCGACCTTGCCGACCGTATTCGCAACCCGAGGTATCTGCTGAAGCGAGCCGGTCATGCCTGGTATCGCTCCTTGCAGAATTTTCATGAGGTTGTCGCCGGCCTCGGTCTGCATGAACATTCCAGCCAGGCTTTCGGTTTTCGCCTTCCCGGTGAAGTAGTCCTGCGCGGTTGGGGCCTGCGGGCGACGTTGATCCACGGCGGCCTCGGGGGCGCCAATCGGCAGCGGGATTTCGTTGGGCAGGGCGGCGCGGGCGGGCGCAGCAGGGGCTGGCACGGCAGCAGACGAGGCGTGCATCGCCTTCTCTTTCTCAAGCGTCAGCATCTCCAGTTCTGTCAGCATCTCCAGTTCTTCTTGCTCACTTGGTTCCATGTTTCGCCCTCAATTCTTGCAGTGCTTTCGCCCTCCATTCGTGCAGTGCTTGCAGGCGCTTTTCCTTCTCTGGCGTCCAGCCGGATGCGGCAGGAAAGATACCCCCCGCGCCACCAGGAGAAGCGATGTCGGCCATGAACGCATCTCGCGCCATCGCGGTCGCCTTCTTCGTATTCGCAGCCTCTGCGCGAATTATGTTCCCCACATCCCCGGCCCAGTTCTCTGCCGAGATACCGACGTTCAACAGGTCGTCTGCCTTCTTTGCAGCATCGACGTGAAGCATCGCATTCGACAGCGGGCCCTGCTGCATACGGATGTACTCTGTGTTCAACTTGTTCACCGCCAGGGCATAGGCTTGCGCCGCCCCATTCTGGAACTGCTTCGCCCCGGCCTGGATTGCCTTGTTGATGCCTACCATCGAGCCTGGATCAACCCGTTTAGCGGCCTCGACAACCATATTCAAGTCGAGTTCGATATTCGCCATTGAGCGGTCGATGAACGCGCCCCACTTCGTCAGTGCATCGGCCGCCTTGACCTTCATGGCGTTGCTCGTTGGGAGCATGGCCTGCTCGACAGGAGACAGTCCGAGAGACGCACCGAGAACTGCAGCATCCTTGCGCTGCTGCTGGCGGTCTGCGGACTTCCAACCGACGAACGCCTTGTCACCGAAAAGAAGTTCCTTGTAGGCGTTGACCATGCGAACTGGATGCGGGTCGGCCGCGAGCGATACGGTCGCTCCTCCCCCGCCGCCTCCCAGCCTGGCCTCGCGAGCCCGAAACTCGTCGATCTTCTCCTGGAGCCTGAGCATCTGCATACCGGCAGCGTGCGTTTCCTTCGTCGCCTTCAGCATCCCTTCGTAGACCTTCATCTGGTCCATGAACGAGCGCTGATTGCGCAAGGTCTGCTCGCCGTACTTCGCGCTCACCAGTTTGAACGCATCCATCTTCGCCGTGAGTGACATCTTCTTGTCCGACAGGATCGCTTCGCGCTCCTTCATCGCGGCGTCGTTGGTCTTCATCGCGTGATCGAAGTTCACCTTGAACTCGGACATCGCGCGGTCGTACTGCTCGGCGTCGCCTGCCTGAACGCCCTTCATCGCTGCGGTCATGTTGCCGAGAGCGGCCGAGAGCGGCTGGCGCGTCATCAGGCCCGCGAGCGCGCCCAGGGTCATGAAGATCGATGCCGTGTCGTTGAGCGTCTTCGGGTCCAGGTGCTTCGCCGTGTTCTGCGGCAGGGGCGCGCGCTCTGCGGGCTTGGCGGCGGCCGTCTGGAAGTCGGTGTTCGCCGCAAGAATGTCCTTGCGCATCGGGTCCAGCGCCGCGTCCGATTCCTTGTCGATTGCGGCCTGGCGAACGTCGTGAGAAGTCCCGGCAGCAGTCATCCCGGCCACTGCATCGGCCTCGGTCGGCTGCGGCGGTCCTTGCAAAACGGCGGGGGCGGCGGTCGGCATGTCAGCCTCCCGGTGGCGGAGTCGTCGCCGAACCAGTCTGAGACTGCTGCTGAGTGTTCATCTTTGCCAGCGTGCTCAGGAAGTCCTGCATCGTCTTCATGGCGTACTGGTCGTTCTGCAGGCCAGCCGAGATGCCGGCGCGCAGCGTCGGGTCGGACACGCCGGCAGCGTTCAGCCCGCCCGTGAGCATGTTCTGAAGCGCCTGCTGCCGCATCCCCTCGGCCTGGGTGTCGATCTGCTGCATCGCCTGCTGGTGCATCGACGAGTTCGAGAGCCCGGCCTTGGCGTAGTACTGATCGACGGATGCCTTCTGCTTCTGCGACCAGTCGGCGATAGCGAACGAGTCGGCGCCTGAGAGCTGCCCGGAGTTGAACTGCGCGAGCAGCTTGTCGCTGGTGGCCTTGGAGCCGGCCGCGACGTTCTGATACTGCTTCTGCGCGACGTTGCCCTGGTGGATGTTGTTGAGCAGGCCGGCGGCGCCGAGACCGAGCTGGGCGGTCTGGAGCTTGTTCGCGCCGAGAGCGTCGATGGCGCGTTGATAGAGGCTGGGGTCGGTTTGAGGAGAGGATAGCGCTGATGGCTGCCCGATTGACCCGCCACCTGCATCGGACGCCGCAGCGTTCTCCATTACGTCAGTCCCGGCCGGCGCTCCAACGGTCGTGGCTAGTTCCTGGGCCGTCGACCTAGTGAGTTCCGGAACCACGTCAGACGCGACGCCAGGATTCATTGCGCCGACCTGCGATGCCGGAAGCGCACTAGCTTCAGCCGCCACCGGACCACCGCCAACCGCACTCTGCGCCCCGGCACCGAACGCGCCACCAGCGGCTGCGCCGGCGCCAATGCCAAGGGTGGCAAGCAACATCGTCGGATCATCGCCGCCGGCGGAGTAGTCTTTCCATCCTGTCCCAGCGATTGGCTGGCCGTTGGCGCCGTAAATCTGGTGAGTCGCGCCATCTGAGCCTGGCCCGTACTGCAATCCTGCGGCGGCCGGGCTGGTTGACAGCCAATTCTGGAAATCAGGCGTGATCTGGTTGGTGTACTGGCCCTGAATCTGGTCGTAGCTGTTGATGTTCCCGCTCGGGTCGGAGTACCCGCCGGCGAGAGCGATCTGCCCGTATGGAAGCAGCCCCTGGTATGCCGACAGTGGCTGAAGTCCCGTGGCGGGCGATCCGGTTGCGGTGTCCGGGATGTTTGGGTCGCTCATGGCTGAGTCTCCGATCTGGTCATATTGTCCGCCATCAGTTCACGCTGCGGGCCATTTCGAGCCAGTTTGTGCCGTCGTAGGTCTTGAGTGTGACCGTGGTGTTTGCGTTGAGCGTCAGCGCGCCGTTGAGCTTGAACACGCCAGAGTCGGCGATAGTCGTGGCGTTGGTGCTGCTGCCGCCCGCGATGGTGATGACCTGGCCGAGCCTGCCGTTGGAGATCGAAGCGATTGCCGTTGCGCCGCCGTTGGCTACGGTAAGGAAGTCACTGCCGGCGGATGCGTCCAGCGTAGTCGCGTTGGCCGCCAGAGTGATGACTACCGGCCCCAACACTGGGCTAGATGCCACAGCATTGCTTGGGATTATGCTTGAGAATTGATTATTACTCCCACCAACAAACTTGTACGCCGGGCCAACGGAGGCGCCGGGCGACAGGTCCAATGTCACGCCAGAAGCAGCATTATCATTTAATGTGAGGCGGGTAACAGTATTATTGGATGGGTTTGTTAAGGAAAACAGATTTCCGCTAGTGTTGAAGTTGTTTCCCTCAAACGTCAAAAACTCTACCCCGCCAGAAGTCAAATCTAGAATGACGTTGCTTGAGTTGCTTTCAAACCATATCTTTTCAAACTTGAAGCCCGCCGTGCGCCCTGCACCAGAGGGCTTGAACTTGATTGGCTCAGTCAGACCCTGCAGTGCCCCGCCGACAAACAAATTGTCTGCGCCCTCTGTAACGTAAATGCCGCTTCCACTAGATTGCGCTTCGTAGTTAATGAACACATTCTGATTGGTATTTGCTCCTGCTGCGCCGTCAGACCAAATAGTGAGCGCTTCCGTGTAGATGCCTCTATGGCGCAACGTATCGAAGGTCCAATCCTCTACGTTTGCGAGTTTGGTTCCTCGGTAGAAATTGACAATGAATATGTCTTGCCAACGTCCATGTGTCTGGTATCCGGCGGCAGCCCCGAAGACAAGTGCAGTGGCAGTTCCAGTACCTGGACCAACAATACACAGGTTTGCGAATCTAGGGGCCTTATTGTTAGTCGTACAAGTAATTGCTGTGCCGCTAGCCGCAGTAGAACGCAACACTGACCCGGATGGTTGGGTGAGATAGTCGGTGCTTCCAAATGTGGCTTGTGTTGGGCAACTGTACCCACTGCCCAGGAACGTGATGGTCTTGGTGATCGTCAGTTGACTGAAGACGTAGTGCCCGCTCGATGTCGGGAACAGAATCGTCGCGCCGTCGCTCACAGCGGCCATCGCGTTGACGATGGCATTCGTGTCATCAGTGATCCCATCGCCCGCAGCCCCGAAGTCCTTGACGCTCACGACCTCGGCGTTCTTCGCGTCCTGCGTGCGCGCCGTGGCGCCCGTGGCGTTGAGCTTGACGCCGATCAGCGCGTCGCCCTTGGCGGTGTTCGACGTGTCGCTGATATCGCCGAAGTTCTGGTCAAGGTACAGCAGCGGAATCGGGCCACCCTGGTTCGCAAAGGTGTTCGTGAAGCTCATGTCGTGATCCCCAGTGCCTTGTTCTGTTGCGTGTGCAGTTCCCCGTGCAGCAGCATCCAGTCACGGTACTGTTCTTCATCCTGAAGGTCAACCGATGACAGGTCCGGGACTGCGATGCCGAGCGTCACGCACTCATCTCGGTGGCGATGCCAGTGGTCGTTGAGCCAGTCATGGCTCTCGTTCGGGTTCCCGATGGGCGGCGGAGACGCGATGATGTGCCCGAGTCTGGCGAGAGCAGTGCCGAACGCGACATGCGCGATCTCGTTCTGGCCCAGGAAATCGAGAAACGACTCCTGATCCCCGAACGGCGCATCGACGGCGTTGCTGATGTTCATTGCGCTCCGATCTGCGGCCACTGGGCGCGGTGCTCGAACTGCAGGTGCATCCCGCTGTAGATCGTGCTGGCGCTGGTGCCGTTGAGAGTGATGCCGATGTACCGGCCAGCGGTCTGCACGTCGGTCGGCAGAAACAGGTATCCCGACGTCGCCCACTGCACGATAGCGCCGGATGAGTTAACCCACGACACGATGACGCCGCTGTTGTTCACCCACTTCAGCGCCCCTGCGTTGTCCAGCGTGAACGACACTGACCCCGCAGAAGCCTCAGTGTCGATTGTGCCAGTGATGTTCTGGAACGACACCGGATTCGTGACTTCGACGCCGAGCTTCATAGCCTGCTTCGCCGAGAGCGGATCGCCCATGTCCCACAGCTTCGTGATCATGGTCTGCGCGACGTTCCGCGTCGTGTCAGAGAACAGCCGGTACAGACTCGTGCCGTCCGTAGCGTAGAGGGTCGGCGATCCGTTGATGACTGCCGTGTCCATGCTGACCATCGAGTCGCCCTGCGAGGCGAAAAACCATTTCTTGTTGGCAAAGCACGCGACCAAGGTCCGTGCCCCGACCACGGGGTCGGCGTACTTGAACATGAAGCACAGCGCGAGCACGTTGTTCAGGACGGCAGTGCCGGAGGTGACCTTGATGGCGTTGGTGATGAGCGGGAACACGCCGTCGAGATCGTCCGATGCCTTCTGCGTCGTCGAGCCGTACAGGGCATAGATGCCGTATGGAGCAGCGAACCAAAGCGCCCGGTAGTACGGCACCACGCTGTAGGGCTGCGACGTGCCAATGCTCGCGCTGATGTTGGTGTTCGAGAACGTGGTCACCCCGCTAGTCACGGTCACGTCGGCCACCACGTTCACCGAGCTGCTGCCCATGATGTACAGAAAATTGTTCGCCGCGATGATCTGCGTGATCGTCGAGTGCAGAGTCTCATCGACCACGATGAACGAGCCGCCGGCGGCCGTGCTGCTGAAGTCGCTGAACGATGACGGCGCGGAGAACGCGACGGTCCGATTCGACGCCACCCACACCCGGCCCGCGTAGGTCGCCACGGCAGTACCGCCTGCCGGCACGACAGCCAGGTTCGCGGTGACCGTGCCGCCGGTGCCGCCGCCCAGGGTCACGCCGACCGCCGGCGCCGACGTGTACCCTGAGCCGGGCGTGACGGAAACGATGGGTCCGATGCCGAAGTTGAGCGTGAACGTGGCGCCCGTGCCGTAGGGGCTGGTGGTGGCCGCCGGGTTCGCCGGAGCGGCGGTGTACTCGCCGGGGTCCACGATATTGGCCCCGGTGATGACCCCGGCGCTGACCGAGGAGACCACGAGCGACGCGGCCCGGACGGCGGTACCGCCGGCGATGGTCACGGTGTCGCCGACGTTGTACGTCAAACCGCCCGCCGTGAGAGTGGCGAGCCCGACTTGAATGTGCGCCGTGGCGGCCGCACCAGAGCCGCCGCCACCGGAAAACCCAAGAGTCGGGGAACTGGTGTACCCGGTGCCGATGGCAGTGATCGTGAGCGACTGAACGGTGCCGTTCCAACGGGTCAGCGTCGTGCCGTCCCACGAGAAATAGCCCTTCGTGGGATCGACGATGATCGCCTGGGCGTTCTCCCACTGGCAGATTTCGGTCTCCGACCCGTTGAACGTGCCGCTCGCTCCCACCAGCGTCGAGACGTTCGTCGTCAGGTTCACCGAGTACAGCGCGCCGTCCGTCGTGAGGACCAGTTCGTAGTCCGTCCCGAGGATGTTCACGGACTTCATGTGGTACGCGGTGCCGGTCCACGTTGCCAGCACGGAGCTGGCCGCCGGGATGGCCGGCATGTTCCCGAACCCGACCGGCTGCACGTTCTCAAGCCAGGCGAACTGGTTGTCGCCGATGACTTGCCGGGCCGCCTGGGTGTTCACCCCCTGGAAGTCCCGCAGGGAGTTGTTTTTCTTGGCGGCCTCGCGCGTGGCGGGATTGGTCGCCATGCTACGAAGCCTTTCCGGCGTTCCACGCTGCCTCTGCGTCCCTCAATGCATCGAAATTATCGGTAGTTCTCTGGCACGGCTCGCAGAAAACAAACCATTCTGCCGGAAGCATACAAATTTCAGCCGTACAGGTAGTCATTAGTTTTGACGATTGAGTACGAACAAGAATCGGGTCATCATTCCCGCACTTGCAAAATCTAAGCGCAAATGCATGCGCCATGCCGCCTTCGTCTTTGTAATACGATCGCTTTATTGACGCCACGGTTCTATGCTCCGTAGGCCGACGGCAGAGCCCTCATCATGACGCTGCGCCGGCTGTAGAACATCTTTCTGGTGTAGTCCTGCAGGAACAATTCGGCCTCCTTGTAGCTCTGCTCCTGGTACTTCGCGGTGTGCGCAGCGTAGTACGCGACGCATTCGGTGTAGGGATACTGGATCACCGACACGTCGGTCAGGTTCACCAGTTCTTCCGGGTTGATGATCGTGTCCCACTCTGTCGTGTAGCCGATGTCCGGGATCGGCCCGATGTACCACTGGTTCTGCCCGTAGGAAGCGCAAATGGCCGGGCGTTGGGTGTACCCTACCCACGACCGAACGGTGGCCTGGAACTTGGTAAACGGAACCCTGCCGAGGATGTATCGCTCAGTGCCCCACCGCACCGTGATGTTCAGGGTATCTAGCGTGTCCGGATTGATGATCGACGGCGTCGCCAGCGCGGTCACGCCGGCCGATGGCGGGTCGATGGTGCATGTCGGCGCGGTGGCGTACCCGCTTCCGCCGTTGGTGACGTTGACCTGGCCCACGGTACCGTTCAGAAGCACGACCACGCCGGTCGCCGTCGTGCCGCCAGTGGGCGGCGCGGAGAACGTGACGTTGGGAGTCGTGGTGTACCCGCTGCCGGCCGTGCCGATCAGCGCGCCGGAGACCATGCCGTAGCCGTACAGTTCGAGACTGCCGCTGATGTAGACCGTCTGAAGCTGGCGGTTGCACTGGCTGTCGCCGACGACCCGCTTGCACGCCCCGTTGATCGCGTCGATCAGCGTGGGGATGGTCCAGTATTTCGCGTTCCCGTCGTGCAGCAGCCGCTGAGTCGCGGTCAGGTACGTTTGGAGGGTTGCCACATAGCCCCTCTACATCAAACGGCAGGCGGTAGGCGGTCCACCGGTGGACGACCACGGCGAGGAACCTCAACGGCCCCGGCCTGATCGGGCGACCCGTCAGTGCCGTCCTCACTGGCCGGAGCGTCTTGGTCCACGGGGGCTGGTCCGTAGCCGTCGTCACCCCCGACCAGCGCCAGCGGCGCGTCATAGGCCGGGATCACGTGCTCGAAAGTGAATGCGTTGAGGATGCGAAGACCCTGGTCAATCGAAGCAGTCACGGCGGCCCAGCCGTGACGGGCCAGGACGGCGGACTTGTCCGGCTGTCCGATGCCGAAGATGTGAGCGGCAGGCGCGTCCTCGCAGTACACCGGCTGTCCCTTGGGGAAGCTGTAGTCATTCCCGTTATGCCGACCGATGAAGTCGAAGTCGTTGCCGTTGGTGATTCTGAACATGATTGCCTTTCATCCGCAGAGCGGGTGCCCAGCCCAGGGCGATGTCAGTTGAAAATCGACCACGTTGTCGTGGCGGTCGTGTTGTTGCAACGCAGCCGCACCGAAAACCCGTCGCTGCCGACGAATGCGTTGGTGCTGACCGCGTTCAGCGTACGCCACACCGGCGCAGTGGCGATGCCGCTGACCGTGGTGTAGGTGTTGTCCGGGTTGTACTCGATGATCGCGTTGGCGCCCAAGCGCAGGATGTGGAAGCCCTGCGGCAGAGTGAACACCGGCTCCTGAACGATGGTGCCGCCCACAGCGCCTGTCAGCGTGCACGGGAACGTGTAGACGCTGCTGGACGTGATGCCAGAGATCGTCCACGTCTGGTTGTTGATCGCCGTGACACCGGTTGCGCCGGAGAACGTGACCTGCTGGCCGACGATGGTGTTCAGGTGCGACGCGAGCGTCACGGTGGCCGTCGTGCCGTCGAGCACGATTGCGGCGCCGGACAACTGGAACCTCGTGATAGAGATTTCGTTCGTCGGCGGCGCAACCGTGGCGCCGGTCAGCGCGTTGACGCCGCTCAGTCCGGGGATCGCCGGCTGATTCTGGAATGCGGTCCCGATGACCGACAGCTTTTGCAAACCCATGTGCTTCTCCTAAAATCAGAGGACGGCGCTGTTGAAGCCCGACACGCGGACCATCGACGACGGCTTGGTTGTAATGAGTTCGCCCAGCGTCAGCAGCAGGCCGATGTAGCCAAGTTGGCCGTTCGCCAGCGTGGACTCGAACCCGGTGAACGCAAACGATCCCTGCTCGTGCAGGTACAGGTTCATGTACCGGCTGTTCGGCAGGTACAACGAGCCTTCGGGGCAATAAAAGTCCGGGAAGATCGGGACACCGGAAACCATGAGCGCCCGGAAGCCGCTGCGCGGGCCTTCGGAACTCGTATCGAACGACGAGCCGGGCGTGATGTTGTACTGCTCCTGGCCGATGAAGTCCTGCTGCAGCAGGCTCCAGGTGCCGAAGCCCATCAGGCCGTAGCTCGGCGACTCGCCGCACGACTTTGCGGCGCCGTTGATGTACTGCGACACGTTCTGTCGAGTCGGGTTGACCGAGCCGGCAGCGTAGACCTTGGACTTGAGCACCGGATACGTGGTGCGGGACTGGTTGCCAACTGTCGTCGAGTTGGTGCCGTCGTCGATGATCAGGTTCAGTCCGTTGAACGCCTGCGTGTTCGACGTGTTCGTGTAGGTGGCCGTGGCGAACGCATCGGTCATGACGTTGCCGGCGTCGTTCATGACTGCCTCGATACGCGGCACCACTGCGTAGTCAACCTGCACGGCGGCTTCCATGCCGAGGAACGGCACCGGGACCATGCCGAGCTTGAGGTTGTATTCAAGGTCGAAGATGCCGTTCTGCTGAGCCGGAATGCCGAACGAGGCATCGTATCCGCCCCACGCGAACGTGGTCATGCGCGAACCCTGGACCGGCACCGTGATCGGGCTGATACCGCCGCTGGCGACCTGGGCGTTCGCCATCAGGGCGGCGAGCCAGGGCGAGGAGTTGTAAATCTGCACCGTGAGCGTCGGAAGGAACGCCCGGCGCGTGATCGCGGTCAGTTCGGTTGCAGCCGCGCCGTTCGGGACAATGCCGGTTCCAAGGAGTGCCATTTTCGTCTTTCAACCAGCCCTGGTTGATGGGAATCGTGAGTGTGGGCAGCGCCCGGTTAAGCCGCGGCCTTCCGGCCGCGGAATCCGTCAATGACTGAGTACGCCGCACCGTAGGCATACGCCTTCGGATCGTTGTTGAACTGCTTCATGTCGGGCATCTTCGGCGTCTCGAACCTGCGGGCGCCTTGCACCGTGCTGGCCGGCGTCGGCGCGGCGGCGCGCTGCTGATGCTGGTAGAACTCGACAGCGGTCTCGTGGTTGACGATGCCCTTCTCGACCATCATCTTCTCGATGGTCGGCACGTCGCTCTCGGCGATGCCCTTGGAAACCAGAGCCCTGCGGGAAGCCTCGATGCGTTCCCTCATCTCGCGCTCTTCCTGCTTCTTCGTGAGTGCATCGAGCTGCTTCAGGTACGGATCGAACTGGGCCTGCATCGTCGCCGGGATGTCGATCTCCGGGATGCTGGTCGAAGGATTGGCGAGTTTCGTGAGCCGCAGGAATCCCGTGCGGGTCTTGGGATCGGACGCCAAGCCGTTCGCCAGTTCGGCGAGCGCCTGGATCTCCTCGACTGACTTTCCCTCAAGACTCATGATTCAGCCCTCTTCCGTTCGTTGATCGGTCGCTTACTTCGTGCCGCCAGGCTTCTTCAGGTGAAGCTCAGGCTCGCGCTGGTCCATGTTCGTCGTCTTGCCGCCGCCGATCTCTGCGATGCGCGGGGGGTTGATGACCGCGCCGTTGCGCCGACCGGTGTTGAACGCGGTGCGGATGGCGTAGCTCTTGGGTGCAAACAGGTTCTTGGACACGGCGGTTCTCCGGGGTGGTCGTGATGGTCAGTGTAGCGCAGGCATTCCACCGGGCATACCGCCGGGTGGCTGGCCGCCTGGGGCTTGGCCCGGCATCTGCATCGGCTGCTGGCCCATCGCCTTTGCTTCCGGCGACATGCCGCCGGCCTGCGGTAGGGACTGCATGAGTTGCATCAGCTCGGCCGGCACCAGTTCCTGCGACTTCGAGCGCGAGTGGCCGAATTTCTTGGAAAGCGAGGCGAGAGTCTTCAGAATCTCCTGGCCTTCCTCGGATTCGCTTCCGAGCGCGGGCAGGGTCTGTTCGAGCAGGTCCATCGCAATGCCGACGTTCACCATCGCGGACTGCTTCTCGCCGTGCGCTGGTTGCGGTGTGCTCATCGGCGAACCGCCGGGCGCTGCGCCGGGCTGCATGGCTCCGGGCGCGGCCGGATTCGCGGCTGGCGTGCTCATGCCTGGGCCTGACTTGCCGCCGCCGCCGGCGATCAGCTTCATCAGTTCCGGGGGTATGCTCATGGCAGAACGCGGCCCCACACGTAAACGTCGCACGTCGCGGCTGCGCCCTGGGCGGTGCCGACTCGGAAGTACAGGTTGTTCGCCAGCGTGGTCTGGTTGAACACGGTCGTGTTCGCCGTGGCGGCCAAGCTCACCGGCAGGTTCACGGTGGCCGAGGTCAGTGTCGATAGCACAGCGGCGGCCGTGACGATGGTGACACCACCTGCGGACACGGCCGAGAAGACACCGAACGTCGCAGTCGTGAGACTGATCGATGCGTTGTTGATGTCGATGTAGTCGATGATGAAGTTCGCGCCAGGCAGCAGCAGTAGCGGGATGGCAATGTCGGTGTTCGTCTGGTTGACGTTCGCGCCTAGAACCACGCCGAGCAGGCGAACCACACCGGACACGGGCGCGTCCTGCACGAACAGACCCTCACGGGCGCATCCGATTGCATTGCCTTGGTACGTGTTTGGGTTCATGGCTTGCCGACTGATTCAGATTGGTTGGAGAAGTGGGTCTGACGCCCCACCCGGTCGAGCGTCGAATTAACGACGGCTCTTGCGACCCTTGCGGCCCCGACGGGCTTCGAGAGGATTGAACATGCTGTTCTCCTGATTCGCGGCCACACGAAACGGCGTGCAGCCAAACCGAGGTCGTTAGACCTGAACGGAATGATTCACTACTTCTTCATGCCCGTCAAGCCACTCATCATGGATTCGCGCGCAAATACTTCGCTGTCGATGGCCTTGAACGCGGAAATCAGGTCGGCGGCGAGAACATCGCAGTCCCCGGTCTCGACGAATCCCTCTCGGACGGCGTGCAGGATCGACAGTTTGATCGACTGGGCATCGCCGGTGCTGATGCCGATGTCTTCATCCTGATTCCCGAGTTCGACTAACACTGGGTCTTTCATATCACCCCTTCGGTTGCGCGCCAGGCCCAGGCGCTTGCTTTGCCTGGGCCATCTGCGCCTCGTGGTCTGCCTTCGCCTTCGCGGCGGCCTGTTCCTTCGCCTCGATCACCGGCAGCCGGCGAAGCAGCATGTCCTTCATCGGCGGGTTCAGCATCTCGATGAACGATTCCCGGTCAATGGCGTGCGCTTTGAGCATTTCCGTCGCCAACATTTTCTGGTCTTCCACGAACAGCGGCGAGTTCGAGTGACCGTCCACCTTGATGAGCAGATGCTCCGGCGCTTGGTTCAGTATGAACTTGACCGACTTGTCACCCGGCTTCAGCGGGACCGTCGAATATTGGTTGTCGTTGTACCGTCGCAGCGCCCGGAAAATCTTGGTCGTGAGCGTTTCGAGCGAGTCCTCGATGCACAGGGCGCGCTTCTTGATGCGCGAGCTGCCCAGGCGCGAAAGTTCGCTGGTCTGCCGGCCTGAGCGCACGCCGGTCTCGCCGCGCCCCATGAGCAGCGGCGGCAGCGCGGCCGCTTCGGAGAACATCTCATCGATCTGCTGCAGACCGGTCCAGAGGTCGGGAGGAACCTTGGTGTCGAACCGCTCCACCTTGCCCATCGGGTCCTGGTTGTTCAGGATGCCGCCTGGCTGATTGAGCGCGAACGCCGTCTCATCGGCCATGCCTGCGAACCCGGTCGTGGCGATGGGCGGGTTCGCTTCCAGCGCGCTCAGGCGCTTGATCTCATCAACTCGGGTGTTTCGCCAGCCCTGCAGGCCGATCAGGCGACCGACCATCGCGGCGCCCCAAAAATACCCGTGCAGCGGCAGCGGGCAGACCTGGGTGAACGGCTGTTCGCCTGGCACAAAGATGTTCTTTCGGTCGTAGATCACCGCATCCATCTCGGCCATAGTGACAGTGCGGTAGTCCTTCAGTTCGTCGTCGCGTACCCACAGCTCGGTCATCTCGATCACGTCGGCGGCGATGGCCGGAGCGTAGTCCACGCGCTCTGTCATCTTCATGGTGCCGTTGCCGGTCGTGGTCTGCCCCGGAGACAGCGGCCCGAAGCTGCTGGTCGCAGCCATGTTCGTGATGATGATCCGGCGCAGGTTCTCCGGCATCTCGTCCTTTGGCTGGATCGGCCTCGGCGTGAGGCTTTTCAGAATCTCTGCGCGGTTCGGGTGGTTCTCAAGCTCGTCGTTGAGCTGCGAGCGGGTGATGTAGTACCGATGCGCGATGGCTTCCTGCCGGTCCAGTCCGTTGAGGTCTTCACGGTACACGCCCAGGCAGTGAGGCTCGACGACGTAGGGCGTCGTGGACTTCTCGCTGACCACGGTCTTGACGAACGAGGAGTTATAGATCGTCGCCAGATCGAGCGCCTG
>Ga0302321_100002843_pt1 | contig 14878 bp, 14 predicted proteins | sample Fen_T0_1_FD_202505 | JGI IMG/M metagenome (GOLD analysis project Ga0302321, IMG submission 202505) | Peat permafrost microbial communities from Stordalen Mire near Abisko, Sweden - Fen_T0_1 | ecosystem: Environmental > Terrestrial > Soil > Wetlands > Permafrost | place: Sweden: Abisko...
AGCCTCGAGGACGACGTCGATGAGCTGCGCTGGATGCTGGTGGAACAGGAGCAACGCGCCGCGGCGATCCGCCGCAAGCTGGACGACATCGAGCGTCGAGCGCGCGCAGACCGCCGGCGTGGCGGGCCCGGCTGAGGCCGGGACGAGGCGGCGTGCCAGCCGCGCCGGCGACGGTCGCGGGTCCGGCGCAGGAACCCCCCGCCGCCGGCACCCGGCTCAGCGCCGCTCGCGCCAGCGCTCGAAAGCCTCGACGGCGACGGGCAGCGTCGGGTACATGCGCTCCTCGTCGATCACCGCGAGCAGGCCGCCCTTGAGCAGCTGGGCGCGGAGCTCCTGCTTGACGCGGGCCATGGCGAACACGACGTGGCGAGCCTCGAGGTCGTCCACCAGCTGGCTCACGGCCTCGGCGGCGGTGACATCGAGCTCGACGATCGCCTCGGCGTTGAGCAGGAGCCACTCGGCGGGCTCCCGCGCCGACTCCGCGGCGCGCAGCGCCCGGGCCCGGAAGTCCTGCGCGTTGGCGAAGCAGAGCGGCGCGTCGTAGCGGAACACCACGAGCCCCGGGATGGTCTGGGCGTCCGGGTAGTCCTCGACGTTGTGGAGCCCGGCGAGGCCCGGGACCCGGCCAAGGACCGCGGACGGCGGCCGCGCGACACGGGCGAACAGCTCCGCCACGGACAGCCCCACGGCGACCAGGATCCCGGCCAGCACGTCGAACGCGAGCACGCCCACGAACGCGATCGTCGCCAGGCCCAGCTCCGTGGACCGGAAGGCGGCAAGTCGCCGGACCCCTTTCACGTCGAGCAGCCGCAGCGCCGCGTAGATGACCACGCCGCCCAGGGCGGCCCTGGGGATCATCGAGATGAGCCCCGGCACCGCGAGCACCACGAACATCACCGCGGCCGCCGCGACGAGCCCCGCGACCTGGGTGTGGGCGCGCATCGCGTCGATGATCGCCGTCCGCGAGCCCGACGCGGACAGGGCGTACCCGCCGGTCAGCCCCGACGCCACGTTCGCGATGCCCAGGGCGAGGAACTCCTGGTTCGGGTCGATCTGCTCGCCGGTCCGGGCGGCGAACGCGCGCCCTGTGAGCGCGACGTCGGAGTAGGCGACGAACGTGATCGCCGCGGCCGACCCCAGGAGACCGGTCACGTCCCCGAGGGCGATGGCGGGCAGCGTGGGCACCGGCAGGCCGCCCGGGACGGGCCCCACCACGGTGATCCCGTGTGCCTGCAGCTCGAACGCCCACACGATGAACCCCGCGCCGACCACGGCGATCAGCGTCCCCGGGGCGAGTGGCTGGAGCCGCCGCAGGACCAGCAGGAACACCGTCACGCCGAGGCCCACCGCCAGGGTCAGGAGCTGGACCTCGTCCAGGCGCCCGATGAGCTCCACTACCCGGCCGATGGGGCTCGTCGCCACCAGCTTGATCCCGGAGATGGTCCCGAGCTGCGACACGATCATGATGACGCCCACGCCCGCCATGTACCCGATGAGGATCGGCTGGGAGAGCAGGTCCGCGATGAACCCGAGGCGGACGGCCCACGCCGCGAGGCACATGACCCCGACCATCACCGCGAGGCCCGCGGACAGGGCCAGGTATCGGGCCGGGTCCCCGGCGGCGTGCGGCGCGACGGCCGCCGCGACCATCACGGCAACCGCGGACTCCGGCCCAACCGAGAGCTGCCGCGAGGTGCCCAGCAGCGCGTAGATGACCATCGCGAGGACGGCGACCCACAGCCCGGTCACGGGGCTGGCGCCGGCAAGCTCGGAGTAGGCGAGGCACTGGGGCACGAGGTACGCGGTGACGGTGATCCCGGCCAGGGCGTCGGCTCGCAGCCAGGCCGGCTGGTAGGCGCGCAGCTGCGCCAGCCCGGCCACCGGGCGGCTCTGCCGCCGACCCTGACCCTCGACGCCCATGACCACCTGCCCTGCGCGGGGAACGTCCCGCCGTTTCGGGACGTTGGACACTCCATGCCCCGGCCCGTGTCTGGGATGGTAGGGCTACGCGAGGCTCGCGGTCCGAGGTACGAGCAGACCGACCGCCGGCTCCGAACTGGCCGACCACCGATCCGGTAGACCCCTGCGGCACCGGATGCGCGGGGAACCACCGGCCGACCCGGAGCAACCGGCAGGACCGCGAGCCCGCTGTCCCAGGTCCCGCACCGGGTGCGACCACGCCCGCCTGGGTCGCCACGCGCCCTACCCTGTGCCCATGGAACCCCGCACCGACCCCCCGCGTCTCGCGGCCATGGCACACGTTCGCGCCGCGCGCAACACCCGCGCCGCCCGCTTCCCGGCGATCCTGCTGCTCGCCGTGCTCGCCCTCGTCGCCGCGGCATGCGGCTCCACGGGGACGAGGGCGGGGACGAGCCCGGGCGCCCCCTCAGCCGCCCCCTCAGCCGCCCCCTCCGCCCTTCCCTCGGCCGCCCCGGTCGGGACGCCGGAGGCCGCCGTCGCGGCGATCCGCGCACGAGCGCCGTGGTTCGATGGCATCGCGGCACGCGACGCGGCGCTCATCGGCCAGGCCGCCTCCTGGCAGGCCGATGCCACCGGTGCCGGCACCAGGGTGACCTTCGAGATCGGCTGGGGCGACTGCCAGGCCGGCTGCATCGACCGCCACACCTGGACGTGGGACGTCGCGAGCGACGGGACGGTGACCTGGGTCGGCGAGGACGGCTCGACGGTGCCCGCGGCGCAGCTCGCCGCCCTGCGGGCCGCCTCGACGGCGACGGGCGTCGGGGGGCGCGTGACCGGCGGCCCGACGTGTCCGGTCGAGCGGCCGAACGATCCGTCCTGCGCCCCGCGCCCCGTGACCGGCGCCGTCCTCGTCGTCCGCGACTCGGGCGGGACCGAGGTGGCCAGGTTCACCACCGACGGGTCCGGCTTCTACCGGATCGCGCTGGCCCCGGGCTCCTACACGCTGGAGGCGGCCCCCGCGGACGGGTTCATGCACGCGCCGTCGCCGCAGGCGATCAGCGTCGCGCAGGGCGTGGAGACGGCGCTGGACGTCGCGTACGACACCGGGATCCGCTGAGGTCCCGACCGCGGCGCGAGGGAGGGACGTGCGAGGCCCCGGGGTGGCGCGCCCGCACGCCTCCCCTAGGACTCGTCGGGCGCCTCGGCCGGCAGCCTGACGGTGAACCGCGCACCGCGGCCGGGCTCGGCGGGCCCGAGCTCGAGATCGCCGCCCATCGCGCGGCAGAGCGCCCGGCTTGCGTAGAGGCCCAGGCCCGAGCCCTCGCCGGATGGCCGTCCGGTGCCCCGCTCGAACCGGCCGAACAGCCGCTCACGATCCTCGTCGGGGACGCCCGGGCCATGGTCCGCGATCGTGACGAGGAGGTCCTTCGTGACCGGGTCCAGCGCAACGACGGCGTCGATCGGCGTCCGGCCGCCGTAGCCGACGGCGTTGTCCAGCAGCGCCCACAGGACCTGGTCCAGCTGGTCGCGGTCGCCCAGCGCGAGCCATCCCTCCGAGCGGTCCTCCAGCGTGAACGGGACGTCCGCGGCACCCAGCGCCTCCCACGTCTTGCGCACCCGCGCCGCGGGCGCGAACACCTCGAGACGGGAGCGGAGCGCCCCGGACTCGATGCGGCTGACCGTGAGCAGCTGCCGGACCATCCGGCTGAGGCGGTCGACCTGCTCCGTGATGATCTCCAGGCGCCGGTCGGGCTGCTCGGCCGCGAGCTGTTGCGCGTAGCCGCGGATGCTGGCCAGCGGGGTCTGGAGGTTGTGCGAGACGCCCCGGAGGAAGTCGTCCTTGGCCTCGTCGAGGCTCAGGAGGCGCCGGTTCTGCGCCTCGACACGCGCGTACAGCTGGGCGTTGCGGATCGCGGCCGACACCTCGATCGCGAACAGCTCCAGGAGGTCCTGGTCCGCCCGCTCCCAGCGACGCGTCGCCGGCAGGTGCCCCGTGACCACGCCGATCGCACCGCCCGCCATGCCCAGCTCCGCGCGGACCGGGACGGGCTCGCCGGGGACGGCCTCCTCGCGCGGCACCTCGCGGGGGTCCACGAGGGCGATCTCGCAGTCGATCATGCCGAAGGCGGCTCGCGCGTCGATGGCGGCCCGGCGCGCGATGATGAGCGGCGGCTCGTCCAGGTTGATCGCCTGGAGCGCGTCCAGCAGGCGCCGCAGCTCGGTGTTCCGCCGGGCGAGGTCGCGAGCGAGCCGGTTCTGGCTCTCGGCGAGCCGGCTGATCTCGTCGTCGCCGGGGAGCTCGACGGCGGCGGAGTCATCGCCCGCGGAGACCCGGTCAACCGAGCGGATCAGCGCGCGCAGCGCGCTCGCGAGGGTCGCGGAGAGCAGCGCGGCGAGCAGCACGCCCAGCACCACGGAGACGACGATCGCGCTCAGGAAGGCGCGCGTGAGCGCGGCGTTGGTCGCCGGCTCGAGGCCCGCCAGCAACAGCACCACGAGCCCGAACCCGACCACGGGGATCACGGCCGCCGCCACCAGGCCGATCGTCATGCGGGTCCGGAACCCAGGCCCCGAGCCGCGGTACGCGAGGCGCGCGGGATCCGGGACGGGGTCGGGCTCAGGGCCGCCGCCCCCGATGGTCACGACGTCACGCCGTCACGTCGCCGGCGTGCCGGCCGAGACGAGGCGGTAGCCGATCCCGCGCACCGTCAGCAGGTGGGCCGGCTTGTTCGGGTCGACCTCGACCTTCTGGCGCAGGCGGCGCATCGTCACCCAGACGTAGCTGGGGTCGGCGTCCTCGGTGTCGGCCCAGCCGCGGGCCAGGAGGGTCTCCGTCGTGACGGTCTGCCCGAGGTTGGCCGCGAGCGCGTAGAGCAGGCGCGACTCCGTGGGCGTGAGCGTGACGGTCGTGCCGTCCACCTCGGCGACGCGGCGGTGCAGCTCCAGCGCCAGCCTGGGCCCCAGCTCCAGGCGCTGGCGGGGGACGCGATCGCCGAGCCGGCGCAGCACCCGCTGGATGCGGGCCCGAAGCTCCGGGTAGTGGTACGGCTTGGTGACGTAGTCCTCGGCCACCTCGTCGAGCAGGTCGGCCTTGGAGTCCGCGGTGTCGATGGCGGACAGGACGATGATCGGGAGGTCAGCGCGGGCCTTGACCTCGCGCGCCAGCGTGAGCCCGTCCATCCGGGGCATCAGCATGTCGATGACGAGCAGGTCCGGCCAGGCATGCGCGAGACGCCGCAGGGCCTCGTCGCCGTCGCGAGCGGTCTGGACCTCGTAGCCGTCGCCCCGGAGCTGCTCGGCGAGGATCACCAGCAGGTTGGGGTCGTCGTCCACGATGAGGATGCGAGGCGTCGAGACGCCGTACGGGCCGGGTCCGCCGTGGAGCATGCCCCGAGGATAACAGCGGGGGTCCGGCGCCCGGGGTCCCCCGGCGAAGAGCCCTCGCCTACACTTGCCCGCGATGTCGGACCTGCCCATCCGCCCCTACGAGCGCCAGCCCTCCGCGTTCCACCCCTGGGATCCGCGCACGGCCGACGTCGCACGCGGGGTCGGCCGCCTGATCGCGTCCGCCCGCCCGGGGACCGTCGTGGAGCACGTCGGCAGCTCGGCGGTCCCCGGCCTCGCGGGCAAGAACGTGGTGGACCTCGGCATCGAGGCGGACCCGGAGGCCATCCCGCTCGTCGTCGAGGCGTTGGCCTCGCTCGGGTTCGGCCCGCAAGGTGGCCTCGCGCCCTTCCCGCCGACCCGTCCGATGCTCACGGGGAACGTGCTCCACGACGGGGCCTCGTTCCGCGTCCACTGCCACGTCATGCCGCCTGCCCGCCGCGAGCTGCGCGAGCTCGTTGCCTTCCGAGACGCCCTCCGCGCCCACGCCGACCTGCGCGACGCGTACGCCGACGAGAAGCGGCGGATCGTCGCCGCCGCCCCGGACGGCGACGCCAACCTCCTGTACACGGCCACCAAGGGCGGGTTCGTGGTGGACGCGCTCTACCGGCTGGGCATTCGCCGCGGCCCCGCCGACGCGCCCGTCCCGCTGGCCCCCGGCGCGACGATCGGTGTCATGGGCGGTGGGCAGCTCGGCCGGATGCTGGGCCTGGCGGCCCGGACGATGGGCTACCGGCTGATCGCCCTGGATCCCGACCCCGCCTGCCCGACGGCCGCGGTCGCGGACGAGATCATCGTGGGCCGCTACGACGACGTGGCCGCGGCAAGGCGGCTCGCGGCGCTGAGCGACGTCGTGACCTACGAGCTGGAGCACGTGGGCCCTGAGGCGGCCGCGGCGGCCGGCGAGATCGCGCCGCTGCGCCCCGGGCTGACCGCCCTGCGCGCGACCCAGGACCGCCTGGCGGAGCGACGCTTCATCCGGTCCATCGGCGAGCACACCGCTCCTTGGCGCGAGGTCCGGGGCGTCCTGGAGGCCGAGGCCGCCGCCGACGCGCTGGGCTACCCAGCCCGGCTCAAGATCCCGCTCGGCGGCTACGACGGGCGTTCACAGGCGCGGATCACCTCGGGCGGCGAGGTCGCCGGCGCCGTCGCGTTGCTCGGCGGCCTGGACGGCCGGCCGCTGCTCCTCGAGAGGGAGATCGACTTCGAGGCGGAGCTCTCGGTGGTGTGCGCGCGCGACCGTACCGGACGGACGCTCGCCTTCCCCGTGTCCCGCAACGTCCACGACGCCGGAATCCTCGCGGAGAGCGTGGCGCCCGCGCCCATCCATCCGGTCGTCGCGAACGACGCGAGGGAGGTGGCCGACAGCATCGCGCGCGGTCTCGACCTCGTCGGGGTCTTCACGGTCGAGCTGTTCCAGCTCCGGGGCGGCGGGCTGATGATCAACGAGCTCGCCCCACGGGTGCACAACTCGGGCCACTGGACCATCGAAGGGGCGGCGACGTCGCAGTTCGAGCAGCACCTGCGGGCGATCCTGGGTCTGCCGCTCGGGTCGGCCGCGCCGCACGGCGTGACGGCCATGGTGAACCTGCTGGGCACGGGCCCGGACCGCGACGCGCGGCTGGCGGGGCTCCCGGGCGCGCTCGCCGACAGCGGCGCCCACGTCCACCTCTACGGCAAGCGCCGGGTCTTCGAGCGGCGCAAGATGGGCCACGTGACGGTCTTGGGCGACGACGCCGAGGGGGCGCTGGCACGGGCCCGCGCCGCCCGTGCGGCGCTGAGCTGGGAGGCATGAGCAGGGTGGGCGAGACGGGGTCCGGGCCGCGCGTCGGCATCGTCGGCGGCAGCCGGTCCGACTTCGGGGTGCTGGAGAAGGCCGTCGCGGTGCTGGAGCAGCTGGGCGTCCCCTGCGAGCTTCGGGTCGTGTCCGCCCACCGCACGCCGGACCACCTGTTTCGCTACGCCGAGACGGCCCGCGACCGCGGGATCCGGGTCATCGTCGCGGGCGCCGGTGGGGCCGCGCACCTGCCCGGGATGCTCGCCGCCAAGACGAGCCTGCCGGTCATCGGGGTGCCGATCCCCACGCAGCACCTGGGCGGGCTGGACTCGCTGCTCTCGATCGTGCAGATGCCGCGCGGGATCCCGGTCGCGACGGTCGCCATCGGCAACGCCGACAACGCGGCGCTCCTGGCGGTCGCGATCCTGGCCCTGGGCGACGACGCGCTGGCCGCGCGCCTGGACGCGTACCGGGCCGCCCAGACGGATGCCGTTCTGGGCGACGAATCGAACGCGGAGCGGTTGCCCGGCGCGTGAGTCGCGCGGGTCCGGGGTTCCGCCCGGGCCGCCTCGTCACGGGGCAGCTGCTCCCGGACCGCTCGGTCGCCGGGTCATGCTCCGGCACGCCCACCTCGTGCGCACGCGCATCGCGGCGGCGGGCGAAGGGGGCGTGCCGGGCAGGGACGCCCCACCTGCGCCATGCTTGGCGACTCGCACCGCCGCGTCGTCCACTGGAAGGGTCCCCATGCGTCGCCCGCTTCTCGCGCTCCTGCTCCCCATCGCGATCATCGGCTGCGGGTCAGGCGCGCCGTCCTCCGCCGCCGGGGCCGGCCCCAGCCAGGCCGCCGTCTCCACCGGGTCCCCGGCGGCCGTCGCGACCTCGCCGGCGAGCGCACCGCCTCCGACCCCGACCGTGAGGCCCACGACGGCTCCCACGGCTGAACCGACCGCGGCACCACCCGTCGCTTGTCACGCCGCCCAGCTCAAGGCCACGGTCAAGAGCTGGGAGGGTGCCGCGGGCCACCAGATCGCGACGCTCCGGCTGGTCAACGACTCCCCGGGCACGTGCGTGATCCAGGGCACGCCCGGGCTGCAGCTGGTGGACGCGCATGGCGCCGTCCTCATCGACTCCGCGACCTCCGACCAGCCCGTGGTGCCGCACGTAGACCCGGGCGACGAGGTCTTCCTGATGGACCACGGCACGGTGATCGCGACCATGGTCCAGGTCGCCAACTACTGCGGCGCGCTTGACGCCACCCCGCCGACGACGATCGCGTTCCTGCTCCCCTCCGACGGCGGGCGGCTCGTCGCCGCTCCGGGGCCCGGCGGCGACGTGCCGGGATGCATGTCCGATCCCGGGACGCCGGGCTCGATCGACATGAACGGGTGGACCCGGTAGCCGCCCGCCCAACGAGCGCCCAAGAGGGTCAGGACGCGGTTCACGCTGGGCGCAGCGTATCGCCCGGCTGGCCCGGCCGGATAGACTCGGACCGCGATGGACGATGAGCGCTGGGAACAGGGCATGCCCATGCTGGACCGCCAGGCGGTGCCGGCGGTCGCGGGCGATGCCGCGCTGCCGCCGAGCCTCCGCGGCCTGCCGCCCCGGAGCGTCCCCGAGACGAGGCCCACGCCCCTGCAGAAGCACTTCGTGCTGGTGTCTGCGCCGGCGCTGATCCTGGGGGCGATCGCGATCACCGCCCTGGAGCTGGGCCTCGGGTTCGGCAGCCCCATCGTCAAGCTGTGCGTCCTCCTCGCCGCGCCGCTCCTCCTCGTGACGACCGCCGACGCGGCGCTGCGGATCTGGCGTTCGGCCTGGGCGTGGATGCCGGTCAACCCCGGCCGCGGCGTGTTCCGCCTCACCTGGCTGGTCGTTGCGGCCGTGCTGTTCGCCCTCGTCGTCGTCGCCGTGCTGCTCGTGCTGGGCGCGCCGTGACGCAGGAGCGCGCCCTGACCGACGACGAGCGCCGTCTCCTCGCGTCCCTGGGGCGCGGGCGCGATGGCCGCTCGACCGATGTCGCCTCGGGTCGCGGCGCCCCGCGCTGGGTCCTCCAGTCGCTCAACTACTGCGCCCGCTGCGGGACCGAGCTCGTGGCCGGGGTCCCGCCGGAGGAGAACCGCGAGCGGATGGCGTGCCCCGCCTGCGGGTTCATCGCCTACGTCAATCCACGGGTCGTCGTCACGACGATCCCGGTCAACGACGCGGGCCAGGCCGTCCTGATCCGCCGCGGGATCGAGCCCGGCTACGGCTCCTGGGCCCAGCCCGGCGGCTTCCTCGAGGTCGACGAGACCGTGACCGAGGCGGCCGTCCGCGAGACGCTGGAGGAGACGGGCCTGCTCGTGGAGCCGGGCGAGCTGGTGGGCCTCTACTCCCGGCTCGAGGCTGCCGTCGTGACCCTGGTCTACGAGGCGCGGATCATCGGCGGAGCCGTGATCCCGACCCCTGAGGCCCTGGAGGTCCAGGCGTTCGCCGCGGCCGAGATCCCCTGGGACGAGGTGGCCTTCAAGACGAGCTGGTACGCGCTGCGGGACTGGGTGGAGACGCGCCACCCCGGCGTCCCGCTGCCGCCCGCCTTCCGCGGGGGCGAGTCCTTCTAGCCGCTGGGTCGGCGCGGACAGGTCCTTGCGGACCCGCCGGCGCGATTCCGCCGCGGCCCAGTCGCTACGATCAACCCATGCAGCCGGCCGCCTGGTCCAGCGCACGCGGGGCGCCGCACGAGCGGGTGATCCACGCCCTGTCCGAGGCGGTCCGGGGGCGCCACGTCCGAACCTGGGTGACGGCCGTCCTCGCCGTCACGGTGATCGGAACGGCGGGCTACGTGGTCCTGTTCCGATGGCCGCTCGAGGACGCGGTCTACATGACGGTGATCACGCTCACGACCGTCGGCTTCCGCGAGGTCCACGAGCTCACCGCCTTTCCGGAGCGCCTGTGGACGATGATCCTCGCGGTGTCCGGCGTGGGGATCATCTTCGGGTCCATCGGCATCGTGGCCGAGACGATCATCAGCGAGGCCGCGAGCGGCCGGCGGGAGGCGAAGCGCATGCGTGAGACCGTGGAGGGCATGGGCGACCACTACATCGTCTGCGGGTACGGCCGCGTCGGATCCACGGTGATCCGGGAGCTGGTCCACACCGGCCAGCGGTTCGTCGTCATCGACATCAACGCCCCCTCGCTGGACCGCGCGGCCGCCGACGGGCACCTGGTGGTCATGGGCGACGCCACCGATGACGCCACGCTCCGGGCCGCCGGCATCGAGCGGGCCCGCGGGCTGATCACGACGATCGATTCGGATGCCAACAACGTGTATGTCACGCTCTCGGCACGGGCGATCAACCCGCACCTGTTCATCGTGGCCCGCGCCAGCGCGCCCGGGGCCGAGGCCAAGCTCCGGCAGGCCGGCGCCAACCGGATCGTGTCGCCGTACACCATGGCCGGGCGGCGGATCGCGGAGCTGGCCATCCGCCCGCGCGTGGCGGACTTCATCGACGCCGCGCTCTCGCACGGCAACCTGTCCTTCTCGCTGGAGGAGGTGGAGGTCGTGGCCGAGAGCCCGCTCCTGGGCGTGACGGTCGGCTCGCTCCGCGCCGACGGCGTGGTGACGCTGGCCATCCTGCAGCCCGACGGCGCCTACGAGGCGAACCCGCCCGAGGGGCGCGCGCTGCGCGCGGGCGAGAACCTGATCACCTCGGGTTCCACCGAGGTGCTCGAGGCGCTGCGGGCCCGCGCGTAGGGGCGTATTCGCCGGCGACGCGCCGGGTCCGCCGTTCCCGGTCCGGTCGCCGGGCGGTGCAACGGGCGCAGCGCGGAACGGTTCGGCCGCCACGTGACCGGCCTGTCGCGTCTGCGGTGCGGTTCACGGGACAATCGGGGCGCGGGGCGGCAGGTTCATCCCGCGACGCGCCCGTTCGGTCGCCGGGAGACCACCCGGCACGCGGGGCGCCGCGCGACCGTTCGGCCCGCGCCGGCGGCCGACGTGACGTGGCCCGCAGCGACGCGCCTCCTGGGGAGGTCTCGCGTCTGGTGGGGGTTTCAGCTGCGGTCGGATACGCGCGGCACCCTATCCGAGGTCCTGAAGGTAGCCAGCGATCATCGTGACCCGTTCCCGGTCGCGCGCAGCCAGGGCCGCCGCCGCCTCTCCGATCAGGCCACACACGTTGAGCCACGCCGAGTCGTGACCGTGGCCATCGGGGTCGAAGTACCAACTGCCGTAGCCGTCCCCCACCGAGCCATCGTGGCGCAGATCGTCGAACGCTCGCTCGGCTCGCCGCGCCTGGTCCGATCTCGCCCGACGTTCACCCTCACCGCGCTGCGGGACACGTGCATCGCTAGCGAAGTGCATCCGGTCGGCGTCGTTGAGTCGTTCCAGGACGGCGACGAAGGCACCGACCGGATCGGGATCATCGAGGAATGCGACGAGGTCCATGTCGTGATCCGGGCAGGGCGCTCGAGGACCAACTGAACGGCGGCGTCCGGCGCATCGGTCGCCATGGGTGGTGCGTCCGGCAAACCCCACCAAGCGCGTTACCCCCTGGGGTCAGCCCGCCTTCGCGGACTCCGTCTCGGCGGCGACCATCGCGGCGCCCACGATGCCGGCGTCGTTGAGGAGCTTGGCGGGCACCACGGCCGCGCGGACGGTCAGCCGCGGGATGAACCGCTCGGATCGCTTGGACACGCCACCGCCGATGATGAACAGCTTGGGCGAGAACAGCTTCTCGATGGCGAGGAGGTGCTCGTCGAGGTCCTGCGCCCAGGCCTTCCAGCTGATCCCGCGCCGGATGCGCGCGGCCGCGGCGGACTGGCGCTCGGCGTCGCGCCCGCGGATCTCCATGTGCCCCAGCTCCAGGTTGGGCACGAGCATGCCGTTGTAGAACAGCGCCGAGCCGGTCCCGGTCCCAAGCGTGATGAGGAATACGGTCCCGCGCTGGCCCATGCCGGCCCCGAACCGCATCTCCGCCACGCCCGCGGCGTCCGCGTCGTTCACGAGGTGGACCGGTCGCCCCAGGACGCGCTCCATGGCGCCGTCGGCGTCGAAATCGACCCAGCCCGGATCCACGTTGGCCGCGCTCTTGGTGACGCCGTCGAGGACGACGGCGGGAAAGCCGACGCCGACCGGGATGCCGTCCCCGATGGCGACCTCGGTGGTGATCTTCTTGATCATCCGCGCGATGGACGCGATGACCGCCGCGGGCGCCGATGGCTGCGGGGTGGGCACGCGGTGACGGGCCGAGAGCAGCTCGCCGGTGTCCAGGTCCACGGCCGCGGCCTTGATGCCGCTGCCGCCGACGTCCACGCCGATCGCGATGTGCCGGTGCCCTGGGTCGATCTGCGGACCCGTGACGACGCCGGCCTTGTCCTGGTCGTCTTCGACCGTCTTCTTCGCGAGCTTCGCGGCAAGCGCGGCGATCTTCTCCGTCGCCTTGGCGTCGGGGGCGTCGCTGCGGGCCGGCTTGACGGCCCCGCCGGCCTCGGGCTCCTGGTTCACGATGCTGCTCCTCGGGGGATCGGCCGGCGCGGCCGGCGGGCGGATGTGCGTCACGCAAGACTAGCCGCACGGCGGCCGGCCCGCCCCTCCGACCTAGTAGATGAAGGTCGTGTCCGAGGGAAAGGTGAACTCGAACGTGTCCGGCAGGAGTGGCGAGTCCGGCTGGTAGCCGGTCACGGCCGCGTCCCGGGTGGCCTTCCCGCCGATCGACTCCTCGAGGCGCAGGATGACGCCGTCGAGGCGGTCCACCGCGATCCTCACCGCGAAGTCCTGGCGGTCCGCCGCGACCTCAACGGTCCGCGGGTGCTCGCACTCGAGGACCACCGCTTCGCGCCCGGCCACCGTCGTGGTCCCCGTCACGTGGCAGCTCCCCGTCCCGAGGACGTTCTGGCAATAGCCCGCCGGGTGGATGAACAGCTCCGGCAGCGACTCCATCTGGAGCGGCGTGACGGAGCGGTACACGCGCGACGTGCCTGGGAGGTCCTTGCCGTCCGTGCCGCGCACGACCGGGCGGGCGGGGCGTTTCGTGCCCAGCCTGCGGCTGGAGACGTACGTGCGGACGGTGGTCCCGTCGGCCAGCCAGAGCTCGTAGGGGCCGAGGCCGTCGCCGCCGAACGACGTGAGCACGCGGGCATTGCCGGGGTGCTCCAGCGTGACCTCGATGACTCCGAGCTCCTCGCCCCGGGCCGTCCAGGAGCGCTCCTCGATGCGCATGCGCAGCGTCTCGAACCGGCGCTCCGCGTCACGCATGAACGTGAACAGGTCCGCGACGGACGGGAGCTCGTCACGGAGGGCGGCGACCTCGGGCCGGGTGGGACCGGCGGCGGCGACGGGCAGGGACCCGGCGCGGTCCCAGACGCGGGTGGCGGACATGGCGCGGATTGTAGCGGGGCGGGGGCCGGGCGTGGCGCTCGAGACCACGGGACGTCGCCACGCTCGGGGTGGGCGCGCCCCTGTGGTCGGCCCCAATGGCCCGGTCTCCCGCACGCGGACGAAAGATTGAATCGTCGGAGGCGGTTCCCGGCTCATCCATGTGAGCATCCGAGACGCACGCACCGGAGCTGGGGCGATGCAGCGGGACCTGGTCGAGCGGGCACGAGGTGGGGACGCGGACGCCTTCGCCGAGCTGGCGGGGCTGGCCGGCGATCGCCTGTACGGGATCGCCTCTCGGATCCTCCGCGACGGCGATCGCGCCGCCGACGCCACGCAACAGGCGCTCATCGCCGTCTGGGAGGGGCTGCTGGGCCTCCGCGACCCAGACCGGTTCGACGCCTGGGCCTGCCGGCTCGTCGTGAACGCGAGCTACCGTGTTGCCCGCCGCGAGATGGCCCCGACGACCGGTCCGGCGTCCCTGGCGGCCACCTGCCGGCTGGTGACGCGCGCCGTCGAGACGCAGTCGGGCGGCGTGACCCGGTCGAGGGGCGGCCACGTGGTGTGCGATGCGACGAGCGTCGATCCGCGCCTGACCGGCACGATGAGCATCTTCCCGAGCAGTGACCGGCGGGCAGACGGAGCCGGGGACACCTGGGGCGAGGCGTCGCTGCGATCCGCCGACGGGCGGTGGTCCGGGGTCGTCAGCGGCTCGGTGGATCCCGACGACACGCAGCACCTCACGGGCATGCTGCTCGGTGCCGACGCGTACGGTGGGCTGCGCCTCGTGTTCACGCAGGCGGGCACCGCGGACGCGTTCGCGCTGCAGGGCACGGTCGAGTCGGCGGCCGCTCCGACGGTCGCGGGCGAGGTCATCGTGCGGCGCCTGACCTGCCAGAGCGGGGGCGACCCGGGCAGAGAGTCGATGGATCCCACCGGGGTCAACCACGTTCAGGGACGCACCATGACCTGTCTCGCCGAGGCGTCGGAACCTCGCGTGGCCGGCGAGCTGACGCTGGTCGCGCGGATCGACGAGCAGCCCGACCAGAGCGCCCGGATCGGGGGCACCGAGTCCCTCGCCAACACGGGTGGCGCGTGGATCGGGACATGGAACGGCACGTACGACGCCGGCTGGACCACCCACCGCTGGACGGGCACGGTGACCGGCTCCGGGGACTATGCGGGCCTGGAGTACCGGTCAACCACCATCGGCGAGTGGCCGCGGTTCGTCCAGGTCGGGGTGATCGTGAGCGGGAGCTGAACCCGGTGATCGTGACCGCGGGCCGCACCGCGCCGGCCAGGGGTGAGGTGACGCGGACAAGGTGGGGACACACCGAGGAGGGGACATGAAGACGCACGTGATCCGGGTGACGCTTGCGAGCCTCGCGCTCGTGTTCGTCGGCCCGCTGCTCACCGGGTGCGGAGGGGGGGGCCGCCCCCGCTGCCAC
>Ga0302321_100002844_pt1 | contig 14877 bp, 11 predicted proteins | sample Fen_T0_1_FD_202505 | JGI IMG/M metagenome (GOLD analysis project Ga0302321, IMG submission 202505) | Peat permafrost microbial communities from Stordalen Mire near Abisko, Sweden - Fen_T0_1 | ecosystem: Environmental > Terrestrial > Soil > Wetlands > Permafrost | place: Sweden: Abisko...
GTTCGCGTTTACAGTGATACTGCACCACCTCTTTCGCCCTCGTTTCTTCACCGCCGCCTCGCAAAGCCCCCTGCAGTCACTCGCTCTTTACCAACCTACCAACCTACCAACTTACCAATCTACCAATGTACCAACCCTCAGGATAAACCAATGAAGCTCCTCATTGCCGGGCTCGGCTCGATTGGCCGCCGCCACTTCCGCAACCTGGTCGCGCTGGGCGAGAAAGACCTCGTCCTGTACCGCACCAACAAGGCCACCCTGCCCGACGACGAGTTGGCCGGCTACCCCGTCGAGACCGACCTGGCCGCCGCCCTGCAGAAGCACAGGCCGGCTGCGGTGATCGTCTCGAACCCCACCGCCCTGCACATGGACGTGGCCATCCCCGCCGCCCAGGCAGGCTGCGCGATCTTCTTGGAGAAGCCGGTTGCCGATACCCTGGAGCGCGTGGAAGAGCTGCGCCGCGCCGCCGCCCAGAGCGGCAGCCCCATCCTGGTCGGCTTCCAGTTCCGTTACCATCCCACGCTGAACAAGGCCAAAGAGCTGATCGCCGCGGGCGCCATCGGCCAGGTGCTGACGGCCCACGCGCATTGGGGCGAGTACCTGCCCAACTGGCACCCCTGGGAGGACTACCGCCAGAGCTACGCCGCCCGCGCCGACCTGGGCGGTGGCGTGATCGTCACCCTGACCCACCCGCTGGACTATCTGCGCTATCTGCTCGGCGAAGTGCAGGCGCTCTGGTCGTTCAACGGGCACGTCTCGCCACTCGAATTGGACGGCGTGGAAGACGTGGCCGAGATCGGCCTGAAGTTTGCCAGCGGTGCAATCGGCGGCGTGCACCTGAACTACGTCCAGCGCCCGCCCGTCCACCGGCTGGAAATTGCTGGCACGCGCGGCACCCTGCGTTGGGATAACGCCGACGGCGTGCTGACCCTGCTCCAAATGCCGGATGCCTTTGGCTCCGTCAACGCCCAACCCGCTGCCGCGCTCGTCCAGCAGTTCAATCCACCGGACGGCTTCGAACGCAACCAGCTCTTCCTGGCCCAGACCCGCCACTTTCTTGATGTCGCAGCCCGGCAGGCCCAGCCGCTCTGCACGCTGGACGACGGCATCCGCGCATTAGAAATGGCCCTGGCTGCCAAAAGCGCGCAGGTCCAGGGCCAGGTATTCAACTGGTAGACCTGAAGTTCAGACGTTCGTTCCGACAATTTCTTTCAGGACAGGGGCGCAGTAGGGGCGGTTCGCGAACCGCCTCATGTGCATCAACTTAAGGCGGGAGCCCAGGGTTTAGCTCTTTATGTTTCTGCCTATATCCATGCTCTTGTTCCCAACCTGGATACCCGATAAATCAGATGATTGGGGTTTGGGGTCTTCATAGGGGAAAAGGGGCGTTTTTTGCCCCTTTTCCCCTATGTCTCTTTCCCTCTCCCGGCTGCGATGCTGCTGATTGTGCCCAACACTTGATGTTGCCGGGAGAGGGGCAGGGGTGAGGGCGCGGAAAGCACCCGAATTAGTTCGAACAGATGCTTTTTGATTAGCTCATATCCAAATCGATGCCATCTGCCATGAAACCACATGCCTTACGTTGATAGATATGGGGCGCAGCGACGCTGCGCCCCTACCATTTACCATTATTGTTTCACTTTGTCCCAGACGATCATGCTCGAGCCCTTGCGCAGGAAGAGCGGCAGGCCGTTGATGCTGACGGCCTCGTAATCCCCCATATACGGATCGGCCCCCTTGTAATCGTCTTCCCATAACTGCACGATCACGTCCGGCTTGAGCTTGCCGAGCGAATAGGCGTAATCCCACTTCATGTGTCCCGGTCGCACGTCCTGGATGGCAGCCAGGCTGACGGGGTACTTGACCGGCTCATGCGCAATCACCTTGTCGGCCTTGCCCAGCAAGTCGATCGCGTAGCGGTCCGGCAGGTAATACGGCTCCGTCCCGGCGGCGGTGACGGCAATCTTCGCGCCCGGCAGCGTGATGTCCTGCAGGATCAGCGCCGTGCGGATGTATTTCTCGTGCGATTGGATGTAGTCCGGCTTGCGGACCAGCGTCCAGCGCTCGATGGCGTGGTAGTCGGCCAGCAGGAAGTTGGCATTCCAGATGCTGAAGGCCAGCAGCAGCACCATTACTCCATACGACGTGCCAATGCTTACCGCGCGTTTGAGCTGCAGCCTGTCCACAACCGCCTGCCGCATACCGGCCAGGGCGATGCCGAACAGCGCAAACCACAGCGGGATGGCGATGGAGATAAAGCGGTTCGCCCCGCCGTTGTGCTCCCAGGCGTCCCCGCCCACGTAGGTGCTGTAGGCCACCTGGCCGGCAAACAGCAGCGCCAGCAGCGCCGGCCCCTTGTCACGCCGGAACAGAAAGACGGCCAACGGCAGGAAGAACACTACCCAGTTCATCTGCCAGGCCAGCTCGAACAGCACCCAGAAGCCGCGCGCAATCCGGATGGTCTGCGACAGGCCCACCATCTTGAGATAGTACGTGTTTGGAAAGATATCCCCGTAATACCACAACCTGAACAGCGTTTGCCCGCCGATGAAGACCAGGCCCGTGCCGATCGCCCAGGCCAGGTTTTTCTTGCGCTCGGCGGGTTGGGTAAGCAGCAGGAAGAGCACGATCAAGCCGAACGGCACCGCCATGTCGATGCGCACCAGCGTCGAGACGCCCAGCAGCAGGTACAGCCAGGGCGTCCAGCGCTGCAGATCACGGGTCAGCGCGATCCAGGTCGCGGCGCTCAGCACCAGCGTCAGCAGGCTGACCTCCATCCCCAGCATTGCCCACACGTCCAGCGGACCGTAGAAAGCGATCATCAGCAGCGCGGCTAGTAGCGCAAAGACGTCGCTGCTCAGGTGCCGGACGATCTTGTAAACGAAGACCAGGTTCATCCCCAGGAAGACCGCCCCCGAGATCTGCAGCGGCAGGCTGATCACCGGGGTCGGGATCGGGAAGAGCTGCCAGAAGGCCATGTACAGCATCCACAGCGGATTGGTGTAGCCTTCTACCCGCTCCCCCGCGTTCCAGACGGCGCCGCTGCCGTGGACCAGGTTCCAGGCGTAGCGCATCGATACCATCGCATCGTCAAAGAGGTTGTAATAGCGCACGCCGTTGATCACGAAACTCGTCGCCTGGATGTACAGGTACGCGTAGATGCCAAAGGCCGTCAGGACTGCGGCCAACAAAATCAGGGGGAAATGGCGGGAGATAGTCTTCATGGATTTATTTCTTCTGGTAAGGCGCGTTGGCGGCGGCGAGTTTGGACAGCAGCTCGTCTTTCAACGCCTGGGCAAAGGGCGGTTTGCCCGGGTACAGGTCGGTCAGTTCCTCGGGGTCCGCTTCCATGTCGTAGAGCTCGAAGATATCGCGCGGCCCGTGCCCGGTGTAGTAGATCAGCTTGTATTTATCCTTGCGCATGGCGATCGAGGCTACCTTGAGCGGGGCGAAGGCCGGATTGGTGGCCGCTTCCACGCTGAAGATGCTGCGCTGTGGGTCATAGCTGCCGCCCAGCCCCGGCAGGATGCGTCCCTCGCTCCAATCGGGGACCGGCGCGCCGCCCATCGACAGCACCGTCGGCAGGATGTCGATGCAGCTGGTCGGGGTGGTAACGTCCTGGCGCTGTTTTTGCCCCGCTGCGGCGATCACCAGCGGGACGTTGATCAGCGGCTCGTACAGCAGTGGGGTGATGTGCCCGTCCACGCCGCGCTCGAAGCTCTCGCCATGGTCCGAGGTGACGATCACGGTGGTGTTATCCAGCTTGCCCTGGCTGCGCAGCGTCTCGATCATCTTGCCGAACTCATCGTCTACGTTGGCAATGTATTCGTCGTAGTTCCTGCGCCGGGTGTTCAATTCGGTGTAAGCCAGCTTGTTGCCAAAGCGGTGCATCGGCTTCTTGACCGGTTTCCAGTTGTCGTCGAACAGGTTCTCGAAAGCCTTGCTGGGCTTGTAAGGCGCATGCGGCGACCAGATGTGGAAGTATCCAAAATAGGGCGCCGCCAGCTTCGCCACGGCGCCGGTCATGCCGTTGAAGACCTCGTCGAGCTTGAAATAGATCGGGTAGTTCCCGGTGCGGGGCAGGCCGCGGTCGTATTCGCTGGTCTGGGCGAAGATCGCCTGGCGCCGCAGGAACAGGCGCGCGATCAGGCCGAACACCAGCGAGGCCGGCGGCGTGCCGTCCTGGAACAGGAACTCGTCGAAGGCGCGGTATGCGTCCCCGCGGTCTTTGGGGAAATTCTCGCCCACGATCTGCTCGACGGCGCTGAAGCTGCTCGGCGGCAGGACCGTATCGATCCCCCCAACAAACTGCTCGAACAAGTAGTTGGGCCACATGTTCTGCGAGTAGGCCGTGCGCTGATACTGCCCGCCCAACAGGCTGAAGATGTTCCTGCCCGTCAGCGCGCGGGCCACCAGCCCGGCCTCGTTGATGGCGCGGTGCGTCCAGGGGTACATCCCGGTCAGCAGGGAAGCCGTCCCCGGCGTGGTGAAGTTGCCGCCCGCGTGGTGCGCGTGGTAGACGGTGGCCTGCGCCGCGAACTTCTCCAGGTTGGGGGTCGTCGCCCGCGGGTAGCCGTAGATCGACAGGTTGCGCGCCGACATGGCGTCGAACACGAAGATGACGATATTGGGCCGGGTCTTGTCGCCCTGCGCGCGCGCGTTTAGGGCGCGCGGCGCCAGCTTCAGCAGCGCCAGCGAACTCGCGGCCAGGGAAGTCAGTTTCAGGAAATCACGTCGGTTGAATTGCCTTGCCATTTTCAGCGCTCCTAGAATACCAGTACGGCCAGCACGACCAGCAGGCAGATCAGGCTGAGCGGAATATACAGATAAAGAAAGATCGTGGCGCGCTCGGCAAAGGCGTTGATGGCCTTGCACACAAAACCGCTCTTCCCGACCAGGAAGACCGCCAGCATGAGGACCAGCGCCACCCATGGCACAAGCTGGATCGCGTCGGACGGGTAATCTTCCTTGCCCTGGAAGAACGTCGCCAGGTACATCATGTACCCCAACCCGCCGGCCACCAGCACCACTGCGCGCGCCACGAATTCCTTGCGGAACCAGGCTTGGGGCAGGATGGCCGCCAGCAGGACCGGCAGCGCGACGACCGCCAGGCTCTCGAACAGGTTCGTGCTGACCGAGATGCAGAACGCCTTGACGATCTCCCAGATCGACAGGTAATTGATCCAGCTGGGGAATTTCCAAAAGAACCACACCAGCGTCCAGCTGTAGATGATCAGCACGATCACCCCATACAGCGCCGCGATCTCCCGCCGGCCTGGAAAACGTTTCAAAATACCCAAGGTCTCATATCCCTTCACACGTAGGGGCGCTTCGCGAAGCGCCCGGCACGAGGCGCCCCTCGCGCACCGCCCCTACTTCGCGCGGTTGCGGTACAGGTGGGCGCTCGGTACCGCGCTCATCTTCTCGATCTCCAGCGGCCGGCCGATGAACCCGGCAATTTCCCGGCAGCGTCCCTCGGGGTCGGCCAGGATGGCGCCGTATTCGACGTACAGCACGTCGATGTTGGGTTGGCGCGCCAGCCAGTACTTGACCGCGGCCAGGTGCTCTTCGAACTGTTTCTGCATCGCTGCATCATCGATCCCGGAGCTTTCGTCACGCCGCGCGAGCATCTTCTGCTGCGAGGCCAGCACTTCCTCGATCTCACGCTCCACGAAGATGACCTTGTAATGGGTATCGCCGGGCAGGTATTCCAGCAGCGCTGAGATGATCTTGACGGCCTTCCCCTTGCCGTCCGCCAGCCAGCCGCTTTTGTGCTGCGGCAGTTGCTTGACCGGCTCGAACTCGTAATAGCCGTTCGGGTTGTCCGTGTCCGCGCTGCGCAGTTCGTCCGTCAGCACCGGCACCCCCCCCTCCGCCAGCATCTTCATCAGCATCGACGTGCCCGAACGCGGCAACCCCGAAACGATGATCATCGGTTTCGGGGTTTTGTCCTGTTCTGTGGGGCGGGCAAACAATCTACGCAGCATCTGCCAACTTGTGGGAATTGTGGAAGGGCCGGCGCGGGTCTACAGATATCCGAGCCCCTTGAGCCGCTCCTCCAGGTCTTTTTGCCCTTCGGGGCCTTGCTGCGAGGGCGGCTTGATGTAAGACTGGTCGAGGTGCTTGCCGAGCGCCAGGAACGGAATGTCACGGAACGATAGCCCGGGGATCTTGCTCAGATCGCGGTTGGCAAAGATCACGCCCGGCACCGCCGCCGCATCGATGCAGTGGTCGGCGCCCCAGTGATCGTGGTTGGCCTCGATGACCGGGCCGGATGGGATCTTCCCCAGCCCCGTCTCGGACGAGGCGCGGTAACCCGGCGCATACCCGATCACCAGGTCCGGGCCCAGCCGCGCGTACGGCCCGCTAAAGACTTCGTGCTTGAACAGCACCCGGCTGATCACGGACCCCCCGTCCGGCCCTTTCAATTGCAGCAGCTTGGTCTTGAGCTCGTCCAGCAGGCCTTCCAGGCTGGCGGCATCCACGATGCCCTGGCCCTCGCGGCCCGCTACGTTCAGGTACAGGCTGTTCAGCCCGAGCGCGTAGGCCCGGGTCTTCTCCCAGCTTGCTCTGGCAGGCTCAGCCGGGCTGGCGGCTTCGGCCAGCTGCATATAGCCGTTGTCCACCAGCCAGCGGTTCAGGTGCACCTTGTAATCGAACGGGCGGAAGCCGTGGTCCGAAAGGATCAACAAGCGCTGCTTCTCCAGGCCCATCTGCTCCAGCTTGCCCTGCACCTGGCCGACGAACTCGTCCAGCTTCAGGTACCAGCCGTCCACCACGTCTCCCTGGTCGTGTAGGAACATGTGCTGCACGCGGTCCAGGCAGTCGAAGATCCCGGCCAGCACCCCCTCACGGAAGTGTTCCATCTGGTGAAAATAAATGCGCTTGCGCGTCTCGAAGATCTGCTCGCACAGCGCCAGGAACTGCTCGTCGCTGATGCAGCCGTCCTCCAGCGCATTGGTATCCTGCGGCCAGCCCAGGGTCAGGAAGGGGCCGCAGCGTTTCCAGTTATCCTGCACGAACGACGGCGGTGTAGCGTAGGCAGCCACCGAGTGCAGCGGATGGATCTGCAGCGGCAGGAAATACAGGCTGACGCGCTCCTTGATCTCGGTCACGATCACCTGCGTGATGGCATGGATCGAAAACGCGAAGCCTGCCGGGAAGACCAATTCGATGATCGGGCTCCATTTGCCGGGCTGCAGGCGCACTTCCTGCTTGCCGATGATCAGCCGCACTTCTTTTTCATCCAGGATTTCCACCTGCACGGGCTGCGTGGCATAGGCCACGCCCGATTTTGCCTTGACGGGCGGCCCTTCCAGCACGCCGCTGTAGCGGCCCTTGCCGGTGGCGCTCAGCAGCCCGAAGTTGGATTTCTTCTTCTCGACGCGTTCGCTCGAGAGATACGTGCCTACCCCCAGCTGCCCGCGGATATCGGGCGTCCCCAGGCCGGGCAGCGTCGCCACGCCGATCTCGGGCCGCGCCGGGAACAGCGCCGGCCACCACATTGCCGTGGCCGGGAAGCCCATATCGACGGCTTCCTGGAAAAAGGTCCTGGTCGTGTAAGGGGAGATGAACGTTTCTCCCAAGACCGTCTTCTTGGTCGGCAGGATCGAAACGTAGGGGGCGTAGTTCGCCGGATTTCTATGGACGAAGTCGAAGATGCCGTGCGAACCGGGGTCTACCCCGGTGGCAATGCTCGTCCAGGATACTTCGGTCTGAGGCGGAGAACAAACTTCCAAACGCGAATAGCCGCTTGCGCTTGCCATTTTCCCCAGGTTGGGCATCTTCCCCGCTGCATTCAAACGCTCGAACTGGATTGGGTCGAACGAATCGAACCCAACGATGATCGTGCGCATCTATTCCTGGTCCTCGCCCTTGTCTTTACGCATCGCGCGCCGCATCCGCGCAAAGGCCTGGCGGATTTTCCCTGAAAAGAAAAACAATACACCCGAAATCACTACGAACGCTGCGGCCAGGGCCTGGAATAATATTCCACCGGTATTGGGATCGATATACATGTTTCCTCGCACCTTTCTATTGACGAAGGGCCCGTAAAAGAAGAACTTCCCTCACTTTCAGCGACTGCACAGAGGGAAGCAATTGCTCACAGACCCGGTACAAGGATTGTACACACTTTGAACCGTATCGTAAAGCCTGAGGGAGAACCAGAGGGGCCAGAAGAACCAGATGAGCCAGAGGGCCAGAGGATGTAGAGAGGCTGACTGGTTCAGAGGTGAAGTTCGGCGGGGGTGAGGTTGCCGGGGAGGTCGCGGGCTTCGGCGAGGACGCGGCAGCCCGGCCCGAGGCAGGCGGCGGGAGCGTATTCCCAGAGGCAGCCATCGAGAGAGCGGGCCTGGCCGGTTTCGAGCAGGTCGCCGGTGGGGGAAAAGATGGTGACGGTGAGGCCGGCGACGAGGAAGTCATCGGTGGCGCGGACGAAGATGCGGCCGACGATGCGCTCGATGGCGTGGATGACTGGCGCGTGGAACCAGTCGGCGAGGGCCAGGTTGTAGGCGTTCCTGAGCGGGGTCAGGGCGGCCTGCCGGGCGTAGGCAGGCTGGGACCGGGATGCGGCGCGGGCGTAGGCGGCGGCTTCACGGAAGCGACGATGGTGGAGTTCCTGGGCGGGGCTAAGATGACGGCGGCTGAAATCGGGGCGTGTGCAGACGACGGTGCGGCCATCGGCGAGGGAGCGGAAGGCGAGGGATGGGCCGAGGGTACCGGTCAGGCCGTGGATGATCAGGTTGGAGCGGTTCTTTGCCATGGGTTTCCTCCTAGGTGGGCAAATGAAGCTGAATGGTAGCTGAATGGTAGCTGTATCCAAGCTGTATCCCCGACAGTGGCTGGGCAGCCGCGGGACTCCGATGGGATACGGATAGAGTCATTGTAGCGCGGGGGATGTAACAGCGCATGCATGGGGTGTAACAAAAACCCAGATTTGTGTAACAAACGTGTTACATGGTAGTCTGCTAGTCTTCTAGCCTTCTAGTCTGCTAGTCTGCTAGTCGGCTAGTCGGCTGGTCTGGTAGTTTATGGGTCCTTATACCACCGGGTGGGTGGGGTTTCACAGAATCTTTACCCGGTTTTCTCCGTGTTATCAGCGGCTCAGTGGCAAAAGACCTGACTTTGCTCAAGGCATGCTGGCTCATCTGGTTCCTCCTCCCTATCGTACTAATCGCTTAAGCCAAAACCCGTCCCCCTGCTATATAATACCCGCGCCTAGGAATTGTCTTTTCCCGCCCGAGAAGGGGCGCGCGACGGGTATAATAAGCCTTCGTGCCCCGAAATCCATTGAATGATGCGCCGAATGACCTGGCCATTTTTGCGTCTTTGTGTCACTGCAAGCATCGACAGGCATTCCCCGGCATAATCATTTATCCTGAAGGAGAAAGTTAAATGTCGAAAGCGAACTTGATTTCCCCCTACGGCGGCAAACTGGTCAACCTGGTTGCCACCGGCGCGGAGCGCGAGGCCCTGCTCGCCCGCGCTGCAAAGCTGCCTTCACTGAAGATCACCATGCGCAACCTGTGCGACCTGGAATTGCTCGCCACCGGCGGGTTCTCTCCCTTGACCACCTTCATGGGCAAGGCCGACTACGAGCGCGTGCTGCACGAAATGCGCCTGGCCGATGGCACCCTCTGGCCATTGCCGATCACCCTGACGGCCAACCCGGCCGAGCTGCCCGAAGTGGGCGAGGACATCGTCCTGCGCAACACCAACAACGACACCATCGCCATCATGACCATCGACGAGGTCTTCCATTGGAACGCCGAGAGCGAAGCCGCCCTGGCCTATGGCTCGACCGATTCCAAGCACCCCATGGTCTCCGAGATGGCGCGCTGGAGCAAGGTCTGCATCTCGGGCCCGCTCAAGGTCATCAACCTGCCCAAGTACTACGACTTCCTGGACCTGCGCCGCACGCCCGCCGAAGTCCGCACCCTGCTCGAGGAAATGGGCAACGACAACGTCGTGGCCTTCCAGACCCGCAACCCGCTGCACCGCATCCACGAAGAGCTGACCAAGCGCGCCGCCGCCCAGGTCAAGGGCTCGCTGATCATCCACCCCGTGGTGGGCATGACCAAGCCCGGCGACGTGGACCACTTCACCCGTGTGCGCATCTACAAGGCCCTGGTGGAGAACTATTACGACAAGAACAGCACCACGCTCAGCCTGCTGCCGCTGGCCATGCGCATGGCCGGGCCCAAGGAAGCCATCCTGCACGCCATCATCCGCCGCAACCACGGCGCGAACCACTTCATCGTCGGCCGCGATCACGCCGGCCCCGGCAAGGACTCGACCGGCAAGCCCTTCTACGGTCCCTACGACGCCCAGGAATTGATGAAACAGCACGAGCCCGAGATCGGCGTCAAGATGATCCCCTTCGAAGAGCTGCTCTACCTGCCCGACGAGGACCGCTACGTGGAAACCAAGGACGTGCCGCAGGGCGCGAAAGTGCTCAACATTTCCGGCACACAGGTGCGCGACGATTACCTGGCGCAAGGCAAACTGCTCCCCGCGTGGTTCACCCGTCCCGAGACGGCCGAGATCCTGCGCGAAATGTACCCACCCAAGCACAAGCAGGGTTTCTGCATCTGGTTCACCGGCCTGAGCGGCTCGGGCAAGTCCGCCACAACCCAGGTGCTGACCGAGCTGCTGCTCGAGCGCGGCCGCGAAATCGCCATCCTGGATGGCGACGTGGTGCGCACGCACCTCTCCAAGGGGCTGGGCTTTAGCAAGGAAGACCGCGACACCAACATCTTGCGCATCGGTTTCGTGGCCGGCGAAATCGTCCACGCCACCGGCGCGGTGATCTGCGCGGCCATCAGCCCCTACCGCTCCGCGCGCGAGGAAGCCCGCAAGATGGTCGGCGAGAACTTCATCGAAGTCTTTATGGATACCCCCGTCGAGGTTTGCGAGCAGCGCGACGTCAAAGGCCTCTACGCCAAGGCCCGCCAGGCCATGGTCGACGGCAAGCCGATGGGCTTCACCGGCGTGGATGATCCGTACGAGCCGCCCATCGCCCCCGAGCTCTCCCTGAAAGGCTCGGGCGTCACCCCTGAGGATAATGCCCGCAAGATCGTGGCCTATCTCGAAGAACAAGGTTTCCTGCTTAAAGCATAGGTTATCCATGCCGGGCGGACGCCTAAAAAGGGAATGGCCAGTTCCTCACCTCGGCCCCTCCCGACCTCCTTTGCAGGGCAGGTGTTTTCGCCAGAGATGCACTACAACCGGCCCCCACCCCGTCCCTCCCCCGTCCATAGTCATGACTGGCGCAATCGGTGGGATGTGGACGGGGGAGGGAGAAGAAATTAAAGGGGTACGGGAGCGAAGAGCGCTCCCTTGCCCCTTTGAAAACCCCAACCCCACAAAAAACGTGGGGCTTCCCCACAAAAAACGTGGGGCTTCCCCACAAAAAGCGCGGAACAAGGATCGAACTGCGTTCCGTCTTTGGCTCACCGTGGCGAAGTGTGAGGTTACGCTATACCCGGGTTTCCTTCATGTCCGAACGTCAACAGCATATTCTTTTCTTTACCCTGCTGATCGTCATTGCCCTGGGGGCGATGGCGACGTTGTATTTCTCCACGACTGCCGGCCTGGGGTTTGGCAACGACTCGGTGGCCTACGTGGGCGCCGCGCGCAACCTGCTGATGGGGAATGGCTACGCCCGCACTTCGGGCGGCGGCGAGATCAAGCCGATCACACACTACCCGCCGCTTTTTTCGCTGGTCCTGGCGGCCGGTTCCGCCCTGGTGCGCTACGACCCGGTGCGTGTGGCGCGCGTGCTGATCATCTTCCTGTGGGGGCTGAGCGCCTTCCTGGGGGGCCTGCTGGCTTGGCGCATGTCGCGTTCGCGCCTGACCGGCCTGGTATTCGCCCTCTTGTTCGCCGCCAACGGGCCGCTGCTCTTCGTCTACGCGGTCATCATGAGCGAGCCGCTCTACATCGCCCTGACCTTCGGCGCATTCCTGCTCTTATTCGTTTATTTCAATGCTGTTTCCCATCCCGTCCCCGGAAGCTCCCCAAACCGCAGCCTGGTCTGGCTGGTCGCCGCCGGCGACCTGAGCGGCCTGGCCTACCTGACGCGCTACTCCGGCCTGGCCCTGCTGGCTACAATTGCCGCCGTCCTGCTGCTGGTCGAACCCAACTGGAAGCAAAAGGCGCGCGCGCTGCTGGTCTACGTCGCGGGGGCGCTGCCCTTCATGCTGGCCTGGACGCTGCGCAATACGCTGCGCGGTCTCTCGGTCGCCAACCGCGAGTTCGTTTATCACCCCATCCCCTTCGAAAAGATCGATTACGGCTTCCGCCAGGTCTGGGACTGGCTCATCCCCGGCTGGTTCGGCGGCTTCACCTCCGACTGGCCGCTGTTCTCGATCCTGCGCCTCTCACGCGCCTGGCCCGGCACACCTTACCTGGCCGTGGGGATCGTCGCGCTGGCTCTATTAGCCTGGCTGGTTTACGCCGCCCGGCGCCTCTGGAACAACTCCGCCAAGAACGCGCCCCTGGCGGCCTTCTTTGCCTTTACGTTATACTTGTTCGTCTACCTGGCGGCCATCGTCTTCAGCCTGTTCTTCTTCGACGCCAGCACGCCCTTCCAGGACCGCATCCTGGCGCCGGTCTACATTTCTCTGCTGGCAGCCTTTGTCATGCTGCTCTCCTGGCTGTGGCAGACCAGGCAATGGCTCTGGCGGGCCGGTGTGGCCTTCCTGCTGCTTGCGGTGCTCTCGGTCAGCGTGGCCGACGCCGTAAACACGGTCAACCGCCTGCAGAGCGACCCGCTGGGCTATGCCAGCGCGCGCTGGCGCACTTCCAAGACGATTGCCGCCATCAACGCCCTGCCGCCCGACACCGTGATCTACAGCAACACGCCCACCGGCATCTACATCCTGACGGGACGCCCGGCCTACATCATGCCGACGCCGCTCGACCCGGTGGATAACCTGGCGCGCGGCAGCTTCGGCGACGATCTCTCCCAGATGCGCTCCGACCTGCAGGCCGGCAAGGCCGTGCTGGTGATCTTCCAGCCCGACCAGGTCAACCCCGCCCTGTTTGCGCAATTGACGGGCGGCATCCCCCTATACTTCAAGGCCGGCGACGGGCAGATATTCGGGAAGCCGTAGGTGGGTGGTTGGTAGATTGGTAGATTGGTGATTGGTAGATTGGTGATTGGTGATTGGTAGATAATGTGAAGAGTGGATAGATATGATCCACATCCCCCGACAAAGCCATCGGGGGCAGGACGAAAACGATACAAAGGAGTTATTATGCCTATCCAGGATAAATTCGATCTGACGGGCCGCGTGGCGGTCGTCACCGGCGGGGTGGGACTGTTGGGGGCCGAGTTCTGCCGCACCCTGGCCGAAGCCGGCGCCGCTGTCGCCGTGGTGGACTTGAACGCCGCCGCCGCCGAAAAGGTGACCGCCGCCCTGACCCAGGCCGGGTACCGTGCCCTCGCTGTTCCCACCGACATCACCCAGCCCGAATCGGTCAACGCCATGCTCAAGAGCGTCGTCTCCGCCTTCGGGCGGCTTGACATCCTGGTCAACAGTGCCGCGCTCGACCCCAAGTTCGACCCGGACGCCGTCGCCAAGGGCATCGCCCCCGGCAAGTTCGAAGAATACCCGCTCGAGCAGTGGAACGCCGCCCTGAACGTCAACCTGACCGGTATGTTCCTGGTCACACAGGCCTGCGTCAAGCAGATGCTTGCGCAGGGTAAAAAAGGCAGTATCATCAACATCTGCTCCACCTACGGGCTGAACGGCCCGGACCAGCGCATCTACCGCAAGCCCGACGGCAGCCAGCCGGCCTTCAAGCCGGTCTACTACACCGTCACCAAGGCCGGCGTGCTGGGCTTCACCAGGTACCTCTCGGCCTATTACATGGAGACTGAGATCCGTGTCAATGCGCTCACGCCCGGCGGGGTCTTCAACAACCACGACGAGACCTTCGTCAAGAACTACTCCGCCAAGACCATCCTGGGCCGCATGGCCCACAAGGACGAGATGAACGGCGCCCTGCTCTTCCTGGCCTCGGAGGCCTCATCCTACATGACCGGCAATAACCTGGTCGTGGACGGCGGCTGGACGGCGTGGTGAGAATGGTGCCAGGTATCAGGTAAGAAGTAAGCAGGTAAAGAAGTAAACAGGTAAAGAAGTAAACAGGTAAACAGGTATCAAGTAAACAAGTAAACAAGTAAACAAGTAAACAAGTAAACAGGTAAACGGGTAAACAGGCGGTGTTCCTGTTTTCTGCTTCCCTGATATTTAGTTCATCGAGATTGGTCTGATATGACTGAAGTGCTTGCCATCATTCCCGCGCGGGGGGGCTCGAAAGGCATCCCGCGCAAGAACATCCGCTCCTTCAGCGGCTCGCCGCTGATTTCCTGGAGCATCGCCGCCGCGCGGCAGTCCCGCTCGGTCACCCGCGTCATCGTCAGCACCGACGACGAAGAGATCGCCGGCGTGGCCCGCGAATTAGGCGCCGAGACGCCCTTCTTGCGACCGGCTGAATTTGCCCAGGATAAGAGCACCGACCTGCCGCTCTTCCAACACGCCCTGCAGTGGCTGGCGCAAAACGAAGGCTACCAGCCCGACGTGGTCTTGCAGTTGCGTCCCACTTCGCCCATCCGGCCAAAGAACTGCGTCGACGAGGCCGTGCGCATCCTGCTCGAGCATCCCGATGCCGAATGCGTGCGCGGCGTGGTCCCCGCCGGGCAGAACCCGCACAAGATGTGGCGCCTATCGCCCGACGGCAACGGCCCCATGACCAACCTGCTGGACGTGCCCGGCATCGACGAGCCTTACAACGCCCCGCGCCAGATCCTGCCGCCGGTCTACTGGCAGACCGGGCACATCGACGCCATCCGCCCCTCCGTCATCC
>Ga0302321_100002845_pt1 | contig 14876 bp, 11 predicted proteins | sample Fen_T0_1_FD_202505 | JGI IMG/M metagenome (GOLD analysis project Ga0302321, IMG submission 202505) | Peat permafrost microbial communities from Stordalen Mire near Abisko, Sweden - Fen_T0_1 | ecosystem: Environmental > Terrestrial > Soil > Wetlands > Permafrost | place: Sweden: Abisko...
AGGCGTAGGGACTCCGCCTCGCTTTCCATGAAGTACGTGGGACCATTCACGCCCGAATCAGTTCCCACTTCGGTGTCCGCGTTCTCGGTATGCGCAAGAAAAGAACTCATGGCCTGCCTTCCACTGCAAGCCTTGCCCGGTTGAGAGGAAGAATGCAAGTGACGAATCGGCCACACTAACCACACGCGGGACAGAGAAGGGAACGGTTAGCTGCCGTCTTGGCTAGCAAGAGGTGCTTTGGGTGGCTTTGGCTTCACGACGCCATCGGCAGGTGCCGGAATCGTCTTGCCGCCATTGCCAACGAGTGCTGGCAACGGCTGGCGTAGAGGCCAAGCCCACGCTGAAGGCCGGGCGGGTTTCGGCGTGGGACTCGGTGGTGTGGGTTGCGTGACGATTGTTCCGAAGGCTGACGGCGCGGGTCGAGTGAGTTTCGAGGACACCCGCCCGCTGAGTGAAGGTGCGGAATCGACGCGCGGGATACCGATTGGCCCAAGCCCGAGCAGGTCCGCGACGGTTTTGGGAATGCTGGCATGCGAATGCCAACTGTTGTCGATGCCCTGTTTCACCTGGCAGCCGAACACAATGAGCGGGATTCGCGAGCCGCCTACAATCTGAAATCCCTGCGAGTGAAGCGCGTCGGCAACAACTTCTGACTCTGGCGTGGCAACGTGGTCGGCATAGCCGCCCCAATCATCCCAGGTGAGTATGAAACCGTGTTTTGCCATTGCCCGGCCCTCACCACGGCGTCAATGCGTTGCCAGACCAGCTCCTGACCGCGGGTAATGTAGTTGGGATCGGACTTCTGAAACAGCGGGTGCTCATCGGAACCCGCCGGGCTCCAGGCATAGACGAGCTGGGGAAGCGTGCTCGCGGCGGCCATGGTGAGAAATTCCGACGCAGCATGAATATGCTTCTTTGCGGCGTTGCTGTGCAATTCGGCATAGAACTTGGTCGGGTAGCCACTTCCATCGGGAAAAGCAGCCTACCCGATGCCGGCCCGTTCGGCATGCATGAAGATGCTTGGAATGTCCCACGTGGGGCCACCTGCGCCAAAGGGTGGATTCTTGAGGGTTGGCATTTGTCCACCCACGGCGAGCATGTGGCCCGAGGTCGAATTCGAGCCGGCGCCGAAGTGATGGTCACAAAACGTGTTGGCCTTTGCGAGCCACGAATAGTAGGGAATAGCCGAGTCGTTATCGAGTGCCAAACCCGCGCCTGGATAGTCGCCCATCTTGTAGTGGACCCAGGCACTTCTGTCATGTGGCTGATCGAAGTCAGGCGCCGCCTTTAGTAATGGTCCCATGTTCTTGATGTCCGCACCCCAGGCGGCGAGAGTCGGGAGATAGAAGTCCGTTGTCTTGTTTTCCTGCAAGAACACGATGACCCGCACGGGCGTCATGGACGATTCTTTGTCTGTTGTCATGGGATCTCCCAATTGCGCCGCTCGACCTGCATCCTGGGTTCGTACATCGACGCGCGCGCGATGCCGAGCCGCTCAACAAGACTTGCTGCCATGAGAACAGAAGCCCCTGTCAGGCCGATCCAGCGTCCAACGCCTCCGGAACCCACGTCGATTTGCTGCCGGAGCGCCCTCACCCGCTGTCGAGCAGACGTTTGGTTCTCCAACGCCAGGGTGTACTCCATGGCCCGAAGACTTGCCTCTATCAGCGGTCTGAAAATCAGTCTATCCCGGCGGAACCGGCGGCGCACGCGGGGGTCGGGGTGCTCGGCATGTCTCTGCCAGCCGGCATGCATGGTCTTGAAAAGCCGGTACACGCTGGGGCCGTTTCTCTCGTAGTCGCGGCGAAACGCCGAATCAAGAAGCAGCTTGGATTCGTCCCGTGAAATGTTGGGATGACGAAAGTTGAATTTGAATTGGCCGTGGCTGTCCGCGTAGGGAACCTCCGAGAGAAGGGAATCTTCAGCAAGGCTCTTCGCGTGCAAAGGCGTTCCCGGCATGGGCGTGTACAGCATGAACTGATGGAAATCCGTCTCGTGGGAAATGGCGTACTCGATGTCCTCGCGCACGTTCGCAGCCGTGTGGTGGGGCAAGCCGATGATGGAGGATCCGATGGTTGCAATGCCATGCTCATGAAGGCGCCGGACCATATCGACGGTATCTGTGTTCTTCAGCTTTTTGTAATCCGAGCCTGCCGATTCCAACCCGAGCCAGATCCACGACACGCCCAACTCCACCAGGGTTTCGACCGAATACTGCGCGATGGCGTTGGCGGACGAGAAAACGTAGAAGACCCACGACTTGTCTTGTTTACGCATCCGAGCGAGCAACTGTAGCGCGCGATCCCGATGCAGCAGGAAATTCTCGTCGAGCATGAAGAAAGCCGACGAATGCAACTGCGCGTCGATCGCGCAGAGGGCATCGAAAAGTTCATCGCCATCCTTGAAGAAACTGTGGACTTTGCCTTTGCCGCCGAAGAAGGCGGAGGTGCAACAGAAATCGCAACCCAAGGGACAGCCCACCGAAGGCGCTACGACCGCGGGATTCGCGGCTCGCGGGATGGGTATTGGCAGGCCCATGAAGCGAAATCCGAACGACGATGAAACCGCGGGATGTCGGATCGGCGCCTGCGCATCTTCGCCGAGAAGTTCCCGCATCCACGCAACCCCTTCTCCCTTCACCACGTCATCCGCATCGACCATGGTGTGCAGGCCTTGGATGGCAGCAACGTGCCCACCCACGACAATCCTAGAGCGCGGAGACAGGGCGCGCGCGACTTCGCACATCTTCTTGACCTTGCCGACGTTGGCTACGATGGAAGAGATGCCAATGATGTCGTATACGTGCTTCGTGATCTCGTGTTCGAAGGCTTCCAGGGTTGGAAAGTCCAGCACCGTGCAGGGCGCCGAGATGTTTTCCTGGATCAGCCGGATCCCCAGGGAGGGATGAAACGCGCGCAGAGAAAAGGAACCTTGCTCGCGCGTGACCTGATTGTGAAAGAGTTCCATCGGGTTGATGGCGCGGCTGCCGTATGAATCGTCCTGACAATACGGACCGAACACTGACGACAGAAGCACACACGCTACCGCGCGCGGAGATCGATCAAGGCTGCGATTCCTGTCTTCCACTGCCAATCCATCTGTCGAGGTCGAGCGTGATGTTGTTGTCGGCTGGCGCGAGGTCGGTGTGCAAGGACTATTCCCTCTATCGAATCGGCCCAGCTAGAACCGCGGCGTCGCGGCCAGCATCAAGGACCTGCCGGGCCTTTCTCGCAAGCTCCTCTCCCGTGAATGGCTTCTGGATGAAATTCGCGCCGTCGTGCAAAGTGCGGTGATCGAGAGTCGCATGTTCGGTGTAACCCGACATGAACAGCACGCGGATATCCGGACAACAAGCCGTCGCACGTTCGGCCACTTGCAGGCCGTTGATACCCGGCATGACCATATCGGTCAGGAGCAACGAAGGATTGAAATCCGCGCGCTTAAGAATTTCGATGGCTTCGCTTCCGCGGCACGCCTCACGGACGGTGTACCCGTGCTGGCGGAGCACGATCGCCACCAGTTTGCGAACTTGGTCCTCGTCCTCCAGTAGCAAGATTTCCTCGCTGCCGCGATTGGATTTGGGAATGGGGGACTTCATCTCGACCTCGGGCTGCCAATCGTCGGTGCGCGGCAGGAAGATTTTGAAGGTGGAGCCACGGCCGGGCTCGCTCTGGACATCGACATGCCCGCCGCTCTGTTTAACGATGCCATAGACCGTCGAGAGCCCCAGCCCAGTTCCACGCCCCGGCTCCTTGGTGGTAAAGAATGGCTCGAAGATCTGCTCCACTAGATCCGGTGCCATGCCAACACCCGTATCCCTGACGATGATCGCGACGTAGCGGCCAGCAACGACGCCAGGATGCGTGTGCGCATAGTATTCGTCGACTTCCCAGTCGGTCGTAGCCAAGGTCAACGTCCCACCGTGCGGCATTGCGTCTCGCGCGTTGACCGCGAGATTCATGATCACCTGATTGAGTTGCCCGCGGTCGGCTCGAATCTGCGCGCTGGAGGCATACGAGGTACGCAATTCGATGTCCTCGCCAATCACGCGGCGGAGCATCTTTTCGGACTCGGCCAGCAAGCCTCCCAAGTCGAGGACCTTGAGCTCCATCACCTGTTTGCGGCTGAAGGCAAGAAGTTGGTGAGTCAAATCGGCGGCACGCAAGGCGGCCTTCTTGATCTCGTCAAGACTCTCATGCGCCTCTTCCCTGGCGGACCACTCTTCCTCCTTGAGCAGCTCGGCGTAGCTCGTGATGATGGTCAGCAGATTGTTGAAGTCATGGGCGACGCCGCCGGCTAGGCGCCCGACGGTTTCAAGCTTCTGCGATTGCTGGAGTTGGTGCTCGAGGCTGCGGTTTTCACGGATGCGCGTGGCCATGAGGTTCATGGCGCGCAAGAGCTGGGCAGCTTCGTCTCGGCCTCGAATCTCCAATTGATCCACCGGTTGGCCCTCGGCCAGGCGGTCGGCCATGTGGGCGGCTTGCTTGAGAGGCCGGGTGATGTTGCGGCTGAGAAGAATGCCAATGCCCACGATGGCCAGAATCACGAATCCGCCCACGGCCGCCAGCCATCGCCATATGAGGTTGTGAGACCGGACCAACGCAAGGCGATCCTCCTCGCGTTGCTCAGCCTGTTGCGCCACCAGAAGCGCACACGTCTGTCGCAATCTGTCCATGGTTGGCCGTAGATGTTCTTGGTAGGTCGCGTCGGCTTCGGAAATCGCCCGCGCCCCCAGAGCGCGAATAACGATGTCGCCGCCCTCTTGGGCGTCGGCGATGTGGGCGCGGATGTCGGCAAGCAGCTTGGCCACGTCCGGAGACAGCGCCAGGGTGTCGAGATCGTCGGCTGCCGTGCGCACGGTCGCCTGGGAGGTTCTCATGCGAACCACGCACAGTGAACGCGTCACATCGTCCTTCGCAAGCAAGGCCGTGAGGATGGCGTTGTCCAGGTCATAGGCCGCGTCGCGAATCACATTGGCCTGCCACGAGCGCGCGGCGGAAACCGCAAGGGTCTGAGCTGCTTGCTCGTGCGACCGGCGCATCGCGAAGAGCGAAACCAAGAGCATGGCCACCATGAAGCCCAGAATGAGACCAAGGCCCAAGGCCAGTCGCGTGCGGATGAGGAAGAATGAAGGACGCATCAATTAACGCTCCTCAACGCGCAGCCGCGGGCGAGGCGCGCTTGATTGAGGGCAAGTCAGGCAGGATCGGTCTTCCCTGATAAGAAACCGAACGCAATTCCGATTCGGCGCGCGCGATAGCTGCGGCAGGAAGAGCAGCGTAGTTCAGTTCGGTGGCATATTTCTGGCCATCATGAACCAGCCACCCTACCAGGCGCACCAACGCCTCCGCGCGCCCGCGCGGACGGCCGGCGTACGCCTGTTCACGGTAAAGGACGATCCATGAGAATGCGCTGATGGGGTACCCTTCGCGCTCGGGTGTGTCGGTCAATGATATCGTCGCGTTCGCCGGAAAATGCGCGGCAGCCAGGCTCACCGACTCGGAGGTCGGCGTGACGAACTGGCCGGAACGGTTGCGGATGGCAACCATAGTCATTTCATTTCCAATCGCATAGACCAATTCGACATAGCCAACGGCCCCTGGTACCTGGCGCACTAACCCCGCGACTCCAGCATTCCCTTTCGCCGATCGCCCGGTCGGCCAAGTCACTTCTCGTCCCGTTCCGACCTTGGCCTTCCAATCCACACTGGTCTTGCTTAGGTACTCCGTGAAGATGGAACTCGTTCCACTCGAATCTGAGCGATGGACCACGGTGATGGGCAGTGCTTGCAGGGTCGCGCTGGGATTCAGGTTGACGATGTCCCGCTCATTCCAGTGCGTAATCCGACCGAGAAACATAGCCGCCAGCGTCTCGGGCGTCAGCCGGATTCGCGGGTTGCCGGGAAGATTGACGACGACCGTCACGGCTCCAAGGCACGTGGGGACTTCAACGATATCGGCGGCCGCGCGTTTCCGCTCTTCATTCGAGAACACGACATCGCTTGCGGCGAAATCGACCTCGCGCTTGATCAGCGATGCCGCGCCGGCGCCTGACCCGACGCCTTGGTAACGGACGATCACTCTAGATTCGGTGGTGGGGTAGCGATTGAATGCGTATTCATAGAACGGCTGCGGAAACGTCGCGCCCGCACCGGTGAGTTCGATGGAGGACTCCAACGGCTCGCCAAGAGCAGCGAGCAACCCAACCAACAACATTGGATATTGCAAACAACCTCCATAACAAGTGTAATGCTGCATTGAATTGTAGGCCTGAACATTGCGGCAGTGCCGTTACGGATGCGTGACACCTCTGCCGACCAGTTGTTGGGCGCCGCCGTGGACGTCAAAATTCTGACGGTCATCCGGGTGTCATCCGGGTAGAGTGATGACGAACATATGCACATGAAACGGGTTGCGACAGACCACAATGTCATTCATCTTCAGCACAGCTATTTGCGCTGTCTCAAGGGCCGTTGCTTCCATTGTTGAGACTCAATGGTACAGTCACCCGCAATGACTGATTGGACACGAAGGTATTCTTTGTCATTCCCACGGTTCGCAGCGAACATCCTCATTGTCTCTCTTGTGGTCGCTGAGGGACAGATTGCCGTGGCCGAGAAACTCAAAGACGAAGCGCCTCTTGAGGCAACAGAACTCACCGGCGAGGGCGATCTTCCGCCAACCTTTGTTGATGGGCCCAGCCCCCATATGCCTAGTGGCGCGTTTGGGCTGCGACCCACGATTGTTGTTCGGTTGCACATCGACACTGCAGGCAAGGTGATTTCTGCTTCGGTGTACCGCCCGCGCCCCGATCTTTCCAACTATGAAAAGGCCGCCTTGGCCTCTGCACGTTCGGCGGTGTTTCTGCCAGCCCGCCGGGCACGCCGTCCGGTCGCGGTCTTGCTCAACTGGCCCGTTCGTTTTGGTGCTTTGATTGGCAAGCCTGATTCCAAGGCGACTGGGCGGATTCGGCTCAAAGGGTCGGATACCATCGGTGGCGAACTTGGACCGGCGCTTGCGCGAGAATTCGAGAGCCGGCATCCCAAGGTTCAAGTCAGCGTTGAAAGCAAAGGTTCGACCACCGCTTTCCTCGGACTCCTCGACGACACCGCCGACATTGGCGCCGCCTCGCGCACCATGAATGCCGAAGAAAGAGCATCGGCGAAGGCCGCGGGCCTTACCTTGCACGAATTCGTCCTTGGGTACGATGGCATAGCGGTCATCGTCCATCCCGCCAATCCGGTTCACGACCTCACCATCGAGCAGACCGCGCGTCTCTTCACCGGCCGAGCCCGCACGTGGTCCGACGTGGGTGGGGACAGTTCGCCCATCCATGCCGTCGGTCGACCGCCGAGCTCCGGCACGCGCGTATTCTTTCGCGATCTGGTCCTGCGTAACCAAGACCCAAAACGCGCCGATGACTTCTCGGCGGACGTGATCGAACTTGAGCGAAATGAAGACATCCTCGAGCAGGTGGCTCGCGACCCCCACGCGGTCGCCTACGTTGGCCATGGCTGGCTGCGTCCTGTGGTGCGAGCCGTCGCCATCTCGCTTGGACCGGGCAAGCCGGCCTGTTTACCCGACGTGCGCGAGATCGCCGAGGGACGCTATCCGATCCACCGGCCACTGCTGCTGTACACGAGAGGACAACCAAACAGTGAGGTCGCCGGCTTTCTGCGACTAGCCCTTTCTCCGCTTGGGCAGAAGCTAGTCACGAAATGCGGTTTCGTTCCGAGTGATGTTCCGCTCGATGCCGCGGCCGACACCCATTCCGATGACCAGGTCAGTCCCTGATGACCGGATGGCGGTGTCCCCAGGACTTCAACAGACAAACATCGGAAGGTGCGTAGTGCTTCGTTGGATCGCGATTGCGACATTAGCCGCCCAACTCGTTGGAGGGGAGCCGCTGGCATGGGCCTCCGATGGATCCTCAGAGCGGACCGCCTATCTATTTACGCGCGCCCTCGGCTACGACGACAGCCTGCGCGAGCACGCAAAAGTGGAGATTGGAATTGCCGTCTTGTTCAAGAATGGTGACCCCGTTTCCGAACGTGTGGCCGCAAACATGGGCGCCGCGTTGGACGGTTTGGCTGGAACGACCGTGCAGGGGCTCACCCTGCGCTATCGTCTCGTACCCTTCGCAGGCGCTGCAGAACTCAAAACCGTTGTCGAAAACAGAGGTGTCGATGTTTTCTATTTGTGCGAAGGACTCGATCCATTCCTCGACGCCATCGCAAAGTTGAGTCGGGAATTGAAAGTCCTCACTGTGGCGGGCAATGAAGCCATCGTTCGCCATGGCGTGGCACTCGGCATCGTTCTTTCCGCAGGCTCCAAGGGCACCCTTGTGGTCAACCTGCGTATCGCGCGGGCTGAGGGTTCCAATTTCGGAAGCGATCTGTTGCGCGTGGCGCGAGTGATTCGTTGACCCCACGCTAGACTAGGCTTCGTCTTCTGCCAAGGAACCAAACTGTAACCAAGGAGAAACGGGATCTGCGTAAGGGCGGACGTAGGCTTCCCCTACTAGGAGGTCGTCATGAATCGTACCGCTCAAACCTACTATCTCGTTGCGGCCATTGCACTGTCAGCGTCAACGATGTCGTGCAGCAGCCAACAAGACATTCCAGGATCTACCGAGTCCGGATCGCTCGGGCTAAAGCTCGACGCTTCAGGTGCCATCCTGGACGCTGTGACCTACACGATGACCGGACCTGGTGGTTTCACCAAGACGGACAGCATTGATGTCCGCAACAGCCAAACCATCTCCATCACCCTTGGCGGAATCCCGGCGGGAGCCGGCTACTCGCTCACGCTTACTGGAACCTCCCGTGATGGCGGGACGAGCTGCAATGGTGCGGCGACTTTCGACGTTAAGGCGCATACCACCACCGCTGTTACCATCCATCTGACTTGTCGCCAGTCCCCACGGACCGGCTCGGTCTCGGTGGTGGGCACGCTAAATGTATGCCCGGTCATCGATGCGATGAGCGCGAATCCTGCCGAGGTGGAAGTGGGATCGTCGATCGCCTTTGGCGCCGCGGCCCACGATGATGGTGTGCCGAGCCCGCTTAGCTACACCTGGACCGCGACCGTGGGCACGCTCTCGAATGCGCAGGGAACGACCACTTCGTTCACCTGCACGCAGGTGGGGTCCTCGACCATTTCCGTGACCGCGACCGACGGAGACTGCAGCGACAGCAGCAGCATCACCGTGAGCTGCTCACTGCCCGCCGGCTCCTCGGCCACCATCGCGTTGTTGGAAAGCACGGACATCCACCAGAACATCATGAGCTACGACTACTACAAGCTGGCGCCCGACCTGTCTCTAGGATTCGAACGCATGTCTACCCTAGTCAGCCAAGCCCGCGCGCAATTCCCCAATAATTTGCTGATCGACGACGGCGATGTCATTCAAGGAACGCCACTGGGTGACTACCAAGCGCTGGTTTCGCCGGTTCCGTGCAGCGACAAGTTGGCCATGTTCAAAGCCATGGATCTCATTCACTACGATGCCGGCAACATCGGTAACCACGAGTTCAACTATGGGCTTGGCTATTTGAGCCAGGTCACAGGCCAAACACTCGATGTGGATCCGCTTCCTCCAACCGCCTCGCAGGCACGTTGCGCGGGTCCGTCGTTTCCGCAGGTGTTGGCCAACGTCGTCAGCAAGAGGTCCGGAAAGCCCCTCTTTGCTCCGTATGCGCTGCTGAACCGGACTTTCACAGCCACCATGCCAGGAGGCGGAACGGCGACGGCCTCACTCAACGTCGGCCTGATCGGATTCACCCCGCCGACCGTCATGGCTTGGGACAAGCGATGGCTCGACGGCAACGTCTACACCACCGGTTTCAAGGAGACCGCGGAAAGCATGATTCCCGAGATGCGCGCCAAGGGTGCTGACCTGGTTGTCGCCGTGTCGCACGGTGGCCTGGACAACTCGCCTTACACTCCAACCATGGAAAACGGTAGCTGGTGGCTGACCATGGCCGGCCGAAGCGACAGTTCTCAACCAGCGCTGATGGACGCGCTGTTGATCGGTCACTCGCACCAGGTCTTCCCGAATGCCACATCCACCGTGACCCAGTTCAACCTGCCGGGCGTCGACAAAGTCCACGGGAGCGTCAACGGCGTGCCGACGGTGATGGCCAACTACTGGGGCAAGCACCTTGGCGTCATCCAGCTCACCCTGATCTACGACGGGCGGCACTGGACCGTGGACCCGAGCAAGACCGTGGTTGAAGCGCGTTCGATTCAGAATCCTGACAAGAGCTACGTGGCGGCCGATCCCGCCGTCGGCGCCGCAGTCGCGGCCGAACACCAAGCCACCATCAACTACGTCAAGACCCCGATCGGCACGTCGGACTTCCGCATGACCACCTATTTCGCAGACGTTGGCGAAGTCACCGCCATCGAGGTGGTGAACCAGGCCCAGACAGCGTACGTGATGGACTACATCAACGCGAACCTTCCGCAATATGTCGGACTTCCGGTTCTTTCAGTCAGCGCGCCCTTCAAGAGCGGCTTCGCGGGGGGCAATGACTATACCGACGTGGCTGCGGGAAACGTAGCCATCAACAACGCAGCGGATCTGTACTTGTACGCCAACACCATCTACGCGGTGAAGGTCAGCGGCGCGGACATCAAGGCCTGGCTGGAGACTGCCGCCAAGCGCTTCAACACAATCGATCCGACCGTGAGCACGCCCCAGGCACTGGTGAGCAGCTTTCCAGGCTACAATTTCGATGTATTCACCTCACCCGACCTGACCTATCAGCTCAATGTTACCCAACCTGTTGGTAGTCGTATCGTGGCGCTGAGCTACAAGGGTGCGCCGGTGGATCCGGCGGCCGCGTTCATCGTCGCGACCAACAACTACCGCGCCAGCGGCGGGGGCAACTTCCCCGGGCTCGATGGCAGCAAGACCATCCTAGCGTCCCCCGATGCCAGCCGGGACGTGCTTATTGCGTACATCAAGAAGGTTCAGCATGTCAGCCGTGCCGCCAATGGTTCGGACCGAAGCTGGAGCTTCGCCAAGGTCGCCACCGCGGGCCAGGTAACATTCACCTCGGCTCAGAATGTCCTTCCCGTGGCCCAGGCCGCCGGCATCCAGAATGTGTCGCTGGTTCAGGCTGACGCCGGCAACGGCCTGTCACTGTACGCCATCGATCTTTCTCAATAGTCGGTCTCAGGTGCGGCGCTCTTGCATCGCTATTTGCCTTCTGGTGACCCTCGATCTTACGGCCTGCCGCAAACAAGAACCCGAGGCAGAGCGCATCGCGATTGCGCAGTGGCAAGCCACGGTGGCGTCCACCCGGGATTTGGGCGCGCTCTCTTCCCTGCGCGAGAGGGCGCGCGCAGGCTTGCTCGACGCCCAGCGCGCCCTGGGCATTTCGCTTTCGAGTCAAAGCCAAGCCGACCTGCGCGCCGAGGGCCTAGCCTGGCTCAGAACTGCGGCCAAACGTGGCTCCGCGGAAGCGCGACTCGCGCTCGGCAAGCTTGAATGGTCGGGCATGGGCGTGCCAATCGACTACGGTCGCGCTTTGACCAACCTGACCTTCGCGGCGGCAAAGGGCGAATCACGTGCCCACTATTATCTGGCTTTGATGGCGCGCAACGGGCAGGGAATGCGAGTCAATCGGGTGGAGGCTGCGAAGCATCTTGAAGAAGCGGCCAAGTCGGGCATCCCGGCCGCGATGTTCTTGCTTGCGAACGCCTACCGTGAGGGTGACGGCGTGTCCAAAGATGAGAAGAGGGCACTGTCCCTCTACGAGGCAGCGGCCGAGAAGGACCATCCGGAATCCATCCAAGCGCTGGCCATGGCGTACCGCAACGGTGAATTGGGACTTCAGCCCGACCCGGCTCGATACGAGAGCACCATGGCCGAGCTAGCGCACGCGCATCGACACGCGCCGCAGCCGCCGTAGCCAATCGACCAAGTCTACGCGCTCACCGGCGCCGTCATCCGACCGCCGCGGCCGCGGATGCGCGGACCCTTGGGGCCAGTAAAGCCTTCATAGTTTCTGGTGATGAGATGGGACTCGATCTGTTGAACGGTGTCGAGCGCGACACCAACGACGATCATCAAGCCTGTGCCACCAAAGCGGAAGGGGACGCCTAGATTGTCAGAGAGTAGGTTGGGAAGAACGCAGATGACAGATACGTAAAGTGCGCCGCCTGCGGTGATTCGGGTGAGGACTTTATCTATGTAGGAGGCGGTGGCCTTGCCAGGACGAATGCCAGGGATGAAACCTCCGTACTTGCGCATATTGTCGGCCACATCGACCGGATTGAAAGTCACCGCCGTGTAGAAGTAGCAAAAGAAGACAATGAGGCCGATGTAAAGGACGTTGTAGCGCCAGTCGCCCGGATGGAGGGCATCGGAAATCGCCCGCGCATACGAGTTATTGAGGAACGAAGCTATCTGCTGCGGGAACATTAGAATCGATGAGGCGAAGATGGGCGGAATGACACCAGCGGTATTCACCTTGAGCGGCAAGTGGGTCGACTGGCCGCCAAACATCTTGCGGCCGACAACGCGCTTTGCATACTGCACCGGAATGCGGCGCTGCCCACGTTCGAAGAAGATGATGGTCGCAATCACGACCACCACGACGAGGCCCATGATGGCGAGCGAGAACGCGGTGATGTTGCCTTCGCTGGCTCGGGACGCCAGGCGGACCAAGGCGCTGGGAATGTCCGTCACAATGCCGGCAAAGATGATCAGCGATATGCCGTTGCCGATACCGCGCTCGGTGATTTGTTCGCCGAGCCACATGATGAAGGCGGTGCCTGTGGTCAGCGAGATCATGGTGAGGAGGTAGAAGCTCCAGCCAGGATTCGGAACCACCTCGCCCAGGTGGCCATAGGCGGAATTGTTCGAAATCAGCCAGCCCGCAATGAAGTACGATTGGATGAGCGACAGAATCACGCAGCCATAGCGCGTGTACTGGTTGATTCGCCGCCGGCCGGCGTCGCCTTCTTTCTGAATCTGCTCCAGCTTGGGAATGACCACGGTCAGCAATTGAAAGATGATAGACGAGCTAATGTACGGCATGATACCTAGGGCAAAGATCGACATCTTCTCGAGCGCGCCGCCAGAGAACATGTTGAACAGCCCCAGGAACGTCCCGGACGACTGGCTTACGATCTTGCTCATCACCGCGGCGTTGACGCCCGGCGTGGTCACGAAGATACCGATGCGATAGACAGCCAGAAGCGCCAGCGTGGTGAGCAAGCGCCGGCGCAGCTCTGGGATCTTGGTCATGTTTTGAAAGCCAGAGGCCATTTCGTCTCTCCTCCCCTTGGGTGGATATCGGGATCTTCAGTTACGCTGGAGCGGAGGCTTGCATTGAAACAAGAGCGATACAGAATTCGCCAGCCTCTAGATTCTGAGCGCGATGCCAGCCACGACGGTTCTCGGAAGTCCAGGGACGGTGCCGCGCTGGCCAAAATCAGAGCTGTACACATAATCGACCGCGTTCTTGCGGTTGGTGAGGTTGATGGCTTCGAGGTAAGGCGTGAAGCTGAGCCCCTTTGCGCGGAAGGTCTTGTCGAGGCGGAGGTCGAGCGCGCAGGAAACTGGGAGCCTCTCGCTATTCTGTGGGCCGAAGATGGGCTCGTAACCGGTGGCTGTATTGTAGTAGGAGCCGTTCACCGGCGTTCGCGGCATACCCGAAGCAACGCGAATGCGCGTCCCCAGGGAAAATCCTGCGTAGGAGGCCGTAGCGACTCCGCTGAACACGTGGGTTTGGTCGTAGTCGAATAGCCGATAGGCTGCGCCTGACGTTTGTCTGCGCTCGCTGCGGCTCAGTGTGTACGACAGCCAGCCTGACAGAAATGACGACGACTTGAAGTGAACCAGAAGTTCTCCACCCCAAGCGCGGCCCTGGCCGGTTTGAACCAATAGTTCGCCCGGAGCCGGTAATGGGTTTGGGTTGCGTGTGACCAGCGCCCAGAGTTGACGGTAGAAGGCAATCCCCTCAAGCGTGAGACCCGGGAGAAGGGCGACCGTGGTTCCCGCCGCCGCATGCAGCGCATGGGATAGGCCAAGGAAGCGCGAGCCAAACTGGCTGCCCAGATCTGCGGGAGAGGGAGCCTGGTGATACAGGCCAACCGCCACGTGGTTGCGCATCCGGAGGCTGCTTTGGTGCGAGATGAGGAGGCGGGGACCTGGAGCCCCAATCAAACGCGACGATCTCGTCCGTTCTGGCGCCACGCCAGTCGCGCTCGCGCGGTCGCCTGAGATGACTTCCACATCGGCTCGAAATGAGGAAATCAGCCGCCATTTCCCCATGACCAATTCCAAAGTCACGGAGGGGGCCAGATTGGCCATGGTGACGCTCCAGTCTTCGAGGGCAAGCCCTGCAGACGAGAGAGGTTGGCCCCAAAGGGCGATGTCACCTTCGCGAGCTGGGAGGTTGGGATCGCCCAAACGAACGAGATCGGACCATGTCACCAGACCGTCCAATCCAAGGTCAACCGTGAGAGATTGCGTGAGCGGCTTTCGGTAAGACGCGCGAAGACCGATATTCTTGCCCGAGTCGGACGCCTGGGCGGGAGTGCTCATATCTCTCGCGCTTGTGCGAGAGCGCTCGGAGCCCACGAATGGAACGACACTTACATGGGTGCCATCGGGTGCGTGCCGAGTGTACCTGGCCCCAAGGCGGAGAAACGACTGCTCGCGGGTAGGAAAAGTGGTCGGCACGAAGATGTAGTCGGGACTCTCGAAGTCGGAGGAATAGAGGCCGATAAGCTCGAGCTGCTCGCCTTGACCGAGTGCGAGTAGCGCCGTGGCCTGGAGGTCACGATAGCGGAGGCCCCCGCCCAGCCAGGGCGTATCGGTCGGGGCTTCTTTGGAGATGCGCCCGATGTAGCTTGCTC
>Ga0302321_100002846_pt1 | contig 14876 bp, 11 predicted proteins | sample Fen_T0_1_FD_202505 | JGI IMG/M metagenome (GOLD analysis project Ga0302321, IMG submission 202505) | Peat permafrost microbial communities from Stordalen Mire near Abisko, Sweden - Fen_T0_1 | ecosystem: Environmental > Terrestrial > Soil > Wetlands > Permafrost | place: Sweden: Abisko...
CGCAGAATGGCAAGCAAGGCGGAGATCCCGCAAAGCTTGCTCGCGCCTTGGTGACCCTCGTGGAGCAAGAACAACCACCATTGCGATTCATCGCGGGCGCCGATTCAATCGCCACGGCGGAGCAAATGATCGCCACGCTCCAGCAGCAGATCGCCTCGTTTCGTGCCTTATCGAGATCTCTGGGCTTCGATCATGTTGGCGATAGCGACGGCGGGAGTTGACCATGCACTCGAGGAATCAGCTGACGTAGCCGAAGTACTGGGCCGGCGCGGCGATGCGGATGCAGCCAGGTCCCTGACAGAAGCCCTTGGCGCGGTGAAGCGCTAGTGGACTGCCACGCTGGCCATAGCGGAAGGATGCCCGCCGTTGAAGAGCAAGAGATGAGTGACCGTCATGGCTAGATTCCCCGATCCACGGTAACTACGATTTCCAAGCGGCGTGAGTCTCGAAGCACATCGTATTGCGTGCGCTTGTTCATGTAGAAACCGTGCCCCGGGTAGTTTCTCTTTGCGACCTCATCAAGGACTTCGGACGGGAGGAGATCGGACCAATTTATCGGGCGGCCAGCGCGACGCGCATTAGTCATTTGTTCGTGACTCTCCCCCGAACAAACTTTCCGCTTAGAGCACCGGGCTCTCCTCGTCGCGCGGCCATCGTCACCGCCCGCAGGTGCCTATTCCGCCGACCCCAGCGAGCTTTACGCTCTGGCCCCGCGCTGACGCAACTGGGTGCTCAGGACATCGCAGAAAGTGTACTCTACGGCCGGTGGACGTTTCTAACGAGTGCGACTTTGAGTACGACGTCGCGCTTTCCTTTGCCGGGGCAGACCGAAAGCACGCCGAGGCGCTCGCGTCTCTCCTCAAGGCGAGCAACGTCAGGGTCTTCTACGACGCCGACGAGAAGGCGACCCTGTGGGGCAAGGATCTGTACGCCTTTCTCCACGAGGTCTACAGCAAGAAGGCCCGTTTCTGCATCGTCTTCGTCTCCGCGGACTACGTCGAGAAGATCTGGACCAATCACGAACGGCAAGCTGCGCAGGAGCGCGCCATCAAAGAGCGAGGGAACGCCTACATTCTGCCGATTCGCCTCGACAACACTCCTCTTCCGGGCTTGCCGGAGACGATTGCGTCCGTCGACATCTCCGAAGGGATTCCCGCGATCGCCAGACTCGTCCTCGAGAAGACGGGCGAGGGGGCGAAGGCGCCGTTGTTCAATAGCGAACCCGCTCGGCCTCTGTCCGATCGCGAACCCCCTCTGCCAACCCGCAGATGGCTAGCGCTCGCAGGCGCAGTTGTCCTGCTTGCGACGGGGACTGCGGTTGGCGTGCTCAAATCCGGTCCAAAGGGCGGTAGCTCAGGCACCGACCCCACCGCCGCTGCCGCAGCGTCGTCGTCTGGTCCTCCGGCCTCTGCAACTCAAGTCCCGATGCCGACCTCGGTACCCTTGTTGCCCCAGGTCCTCGAAGCTGTGCCGCCGCTGCCGCATTCGCAGCCGCCAACTACGGCCAGATCGCAGAGCCAAGTCCAAGCGTCCGACGGCCTCGACTGGCTTCGTGCTCGGGTGAAGGCCCGTGGCGTGACGTTCTATCGGCATGGTGATGCGGTGATGATGTCGTGCACGTGCGTCAAACCGCACGACCCAACGCGGCCGCTCCAAGCTGGGCTCGGACCGTACCTCCAAGACACTGAAGCGGCCCGGCAGGCGATCTACAAGCATGCGACAGATCAGCTGAACAACGAATTAGGGAGCGACTGCAAACAATGCCAATGAGCGTCGCCAAGCGTTTGCGCCACTGCTTGCTCGCATGTGGGGTCCTGATCGCTGCAAGTGACCCGGCCCAAGCCGACTCGGAACGCGCGCCGGAGATGGAGGACCTGTTTCTTCTTCCGGGTGGCAAGGGAGATCAACTGGACGCAGTGTACCTGCGCCTACTGTGCCAGCATATCTCAGACACGCCGAGGCTTCGTAATCGCTACCGGCACGTGTTCATCGTCGGACCATGGGGCAGCCAGATTCAAGGCGTGCTCCGAGAACTAGCAACTCTTCGCGATGAGCTCGTGATTCAGAACAGCCCCAAGGTTGTCGAAGGGATTAAGCAACTCACCGACAGCGCCACCGAGCTAAGCATCGCCACACCATCGACGCTCATCTGCTCGGAGGCGAAGACGACGATGAACGAGCCCCCGCTTTCAGCCCAGAAGAACGGACAGGTCGTCCCGATCACAGCCATCTTGACGAGCTGGCGCGCGCTTCCGGGAGACAAGGCCGGTCTCCAGTTCGAGCGCGTGCGGATCCCTCTTCGGAGCGACGATCCCATCGGCAAAGCGCAAGCGGTCCATTCGTCCGATTCGGGCTACGTAGCCCTACAGCAATCTTCCGTCGCAGCGGGCGTCGAAACATTGATTTCGCGCCTGTTGCGCAGGGGCGACGAGCCGCTCTTGTCCGCCCACGTCGAGTACAATCCATCTGGGGGGCGATGCGCTATCCAGGGATCGTTTGCGTGCATGCTTCAGCCGGGCGACATGGAGCTGACCGTCACGACGTCCGGTACGGACTTCCTCTCACCGGAGCAGATCCGCATCGACTCTCCACTGAATTGGACTGTGGCAAGAGTCAACGACGACACCCCGTTTTCGGTTGATTTGCGTGCAGTACGCTCGAGCGGGCAGCGAGCCGTGGCCCGACTACACTTTCATCAATCGGGCAGGTACAAGATCCGTGTGGGGATGCAGTCTGCGCTGGACCTCGGCACGGCGATTCGAGAGGTCACCGAGATCACTTTGGAAGTGAACCCGCAGGGAATGCTCGTGGACGATGGCGGCGGTGCGGATTTGTCCTTCTATTTGAACCCAGTGGCGGTGGCGCCGTTCACGTTCTCCCCCCCTGGAGGTGCGAGCTTTCGAAGCGCACTCGCCGCCACGAGGACTGTTCCCGGGAGTGCCGTCAGAGACTTGGCCGCAACTCTGATCAGGCCCCGCGACATGCCTGGAATCAGCGCGCCAGAGGCACTTTCGAGCGCGTTGCCCGCGGTAGTGAGCGAGGACGAAGTGAGACGGTTCGTTGGTCTGACTCGTTGGACGAAAGAGCAGACGGCGTCTGCCGACAGGTTTTTTGGCGCCCCCATTGCGGGCGCTTGGTTCGGGCGCGAGGGCCCATGGTGCAGCGAGCTTGCCCACAAGATTTGGCAAGCGAGCGATGGCGCGCTGCTCGGGTACGGCGACCTCTCGACGTGGCGAACGACTTGTGTCGTTCGCGTGAGAGAGTGGTTCGAGCGTCTTCTGTTAGCGCCCGCCCCTTCCCGGATTCGCCTTCGGCGCGAGGAGAGCGAGGCTGATCCGTCGTTCGTCGATTGGATAAAGCAGGAAATCGATATCACCCCAGACCAGTTTTCAGTGTCCTTCAGCTCAAAGAGGGCGCTTGCGATTGCGGAAGAGCTTAAGGCCGTACATGCGGTGCCGATCATCTCTTACGAGTCTTCCGAGACACTGGCGTTGTCGACGTTCGACGGACAGGAACGGACTTCGGAAAGAAAGTTGTACATATCGGAGATGAGCCAGATCAATTTGGCTTTCCGCGGCGGCTTCATGGCCGTAGCTCAGAACGGAACCGTGAAGCCAGCGGGTCTCTTCGGGCTGGGCGTACCATTCTTGTGGAGCGTTCTGGAGCCCGAAGCCCGGCTGGTCCCCTACTTCGATGGGACGGTCACATTCGAGAGCGACTTGCGTGTGACGCCGTGGTGCGGGCTGTCGTACGTTGCTCAGGCTGCAGGGATGCTCTCGTGGATGTGCAGACGTTTCGATGTCGGCGTGAGTTTAGGATACTCGCTGCACGACAAGGCACTCGCAGGCGTGGATGCCCGCACCCGACTCGGGCCACACTGGCAGGTTGGGTTGGAGGGGCGGATTTACCAAACAAGCCGCACCTATTCCGGTGGCACTTGGGTTGGACTAACGCTATGAGCGCGTGGCAGGGGTCTAGCATAGCGCCGCCTCTCAGTCAGTCCGTGTCGTAGCTGGCTCGAACGGCTTTCTCACAGTCGTCGAAGCCGCGGCGACATGTCGCGAGTGTCTCCTCGCAGCGCTTTGTCGCGGGGAGGGCGTCCTCGAGCGAGCCACCTAGCAACGTTGAGCGCACTTCGGCAGTCAAGCAGGGTGAGCCCTGTCGCCATAGCACCGTGCGAGCATCGAGCGTCCAGATCTGCAGCTCCCGATAACCGAACGAAAGCACACGCTTGCCGTCCGCAGAAAACGCCACGTCCGGGACGTTCAGCGGCGTGGGCATGCCGTTCATGGAGACGTACAACGTAACGGCGGCTGGAAGGGTGACGGGGCTACCGTTCCCGTCCACGTTCCACACCCGCAGGAGGCCGTCTCCCGCACTCGTCACGAGTTTCTTGGAGTTCGAGCTAAAAGCGATGCTTCGGACGTTGCCTATGTGATCGGCCAAGACCACCTGCTTACCTTCCGCCGTGACAACGTGCACCTTCGTGCCGACCGCGGTGGCGATCGCGCCGTCGTTCCCGACGGCAATGGCAAGAACCATTTCCAGATGCGCCTTGAGTGACACCACGTTGGATCCGTCGAGCGCGACTGACTTGACCTCGCCGCTTCTGAAGCCAGCAATGATGCGATCGGGGTGGTGCGCGAGGGCCAGCGCGGTGATTGCGGTGTTCCCGAGCGACAAGGAAATCGCAGGTGAGCCGTCCAACCGGGCGAGGGAAAGCGAGCCTTTTGCGGTGCCCGCGACGACATGGGTGTCGTTGACCGCGAGCGCGGTGAGTCCCGGGACGTCAAGCGAGCGGTTTATCAATTTCAGGTCCTGCGTTTGAAACACGCTTACCCGACCATGCTTGCCCAGAAGCCCGACATCGCCCGCCGTCGCCAGAGTCTCAGCCGTCGGACTGAAAGCTGCTATCTCGGCCAATTCAGTCGTCGGCACGGGGCGTTCACGACCCGGAACTCCCGGCTCCGCGAGCACGAGCGGCGCAACCCCAAAGCCGATTGCCCTACGAAGCGCGAAACGACCGCCAGGGCTCCCGCCCAGCCCGCGTTCCAAGTCGCCATCGGCCAGCGAAACGCGAGCAGGCTGATCGGGCTTCGCGGTGGACCAAATCCGGACTGCTCCGTCTTCCGAAGCGGTAGCGAGTCGCTTGCCGCTGGCATCGAAGGCGATGGAGGTGATCGACGTCGTATGCCCTTCGAGGCGAATGGGTGGGCTGCCGGGCCCCCAGTAATCGACGATCTGGACCAGCTCATTGGTCGCATATGCGACGCGCTCGCAATCCGGGCTGAATGCGGCGACCTGCGCGGCCGCTCGCACATTTCTGGATTCACGTTTGTCTTGCAAGTCCGCGATCCGCAGAAACTCCGAGTCCCCCCCGTAGTTGTTGTGTAGCGAGAGCACTCGGGTGTGAAGTGCGCTGTGACACGTCGTCAGCTGTTCGACCCACCCGTCGTCCTCCGTATCGCCCCAGAATGGTTCCTTTTTTCCAACCTTCCAGATCTTGTTCTTATAAGTCCCCCAATAGATGTCCGAGCCGTCGATGCCCACGGCGAACGCGGACATCTCGGGTAGAGGGATGGGTGGGCCAGAGCCGAGGACGTTTGCGAGCCTGGTCTCGGAATCGCGCCCGCAGGCGACCATTGCATGCTCATCGTCTGGAAATGCGAGCGCTCTGGGTTCGCCGGGAACGGCCTTTTTCGCCAGCTGAGGCGCATCCAGGCTGCCTATGTAGACGTCGGTATCCGTCGCAAGCAAGAGCTGCCCGCTCGGACTGAGCGCGAAACGTGTGCCCAGTATCCCTGACGCGATGATCTGCGAGCGGCCGGAGCTGATGTCGGACAGGACGAGCACGTGATTCCTGCCAAGCGTGAGGAGCTTTGAACCGTCTCGCGTGAAGGCAACCTGCACCACCGCCCCATCGAGTGGCCGCAACACGGCGAGGCCCTTCGATCGCTGAGTGGCATCGAGCGCTGCCTGCCACCATTGCAGCGGACCGGGTGCGGGTATCTCGCGCAAGAGCGCAGCGCGCACCGCGGCATCGGTGTGTCCGCGCTCGACGGCGAGCATGGCGACGGTTCGCGCCTCGCGTGCGCGCTTTTGGGCCACGCTCGCCTGGGTCTTCGCTTCGGTTTGAAGGCTCCGCATGTACAGCGCCACGGACGCGACCACCACGAACGCGAGTAGAACGGACACGACCTCGAGGCTGCGGCGTCGCCGGCGTCGGACGTCTCCGGCCCGGATGAACACCTGCTCGTCGTGGGACAGGAGCTCGGGCGCGTCACGAAGCCAGACCATCGCTTCGCTGAGGTACTCCTCCTCGAGTAGGTCACGCGGAGAACGCGACGCGCGCCAAGCGACGAGCGCGGCTTCCGTGCGCTTCCTCCAGGCGAGGAGCGCGCCGTATCGCTCGATCCATTCTCGATAGTCCTTCCACGAGCGAAAAACGGCTTCGTGGGCGACTTCGAGGTACGGCGCCGCGGACGCACCGCCCGCTATCGCCGGCTCTTCACTCGCTCCTTCCGTGAGCAGCCGCGCCTCGGAAAAAGCTTTCATCACCGGATGAACCGAGACCGGCAGCTCCGTCCATCGAGCCCTTCGCCGCGTGGGGGCAGCCTCGTCGGTCAGGCCGACTAGGGCGAGAAAGGCAGCCTTGACCGCCGCCGACTGTGCGGGTGTGAATCGACCGCTCGCCCCGAAGCGCCGCTCGCAGTCGGCAAGGAGATCAGCGGCGCGTTGGGCGACTGCGCTGGGGAGGTTGCCAATTGCGCGGCGGTAGTCGTCGAGTTTGATTGCGCCGTTCTCATGGAAGCGATCGTAGAGTTCGCGTAAGGCAAAAGCGAGGAGCGGCAAAGCGTCGCTCGTTTCCATGTCCCGCACGAGCTCCGCGGTCCTCTGGCTCGAATGCGACTCCCACAACGGACGCGGGGCCTTCGATCACGCGCGGAAGTAACTCTTCCTCGAGAAAGGGGATCACAAGATGCTCCATACGCGCGCCCTGAAGCACGGGCGTGTCCGCGAAGGCGCTGAGCAGGTCGGAGCGGATCGTGGTGAGGACGCAATAGTTTCCGTCCTCGGCCTCGGTGATCTGACGCAAGCTTCGGAGCAAAGCCTCCTGCTCTGAGCGCCCGAGTTCTTCGGGCGTGGAGCCTCGCCGAGGAGCCGCTGGTAAGAGCTCTTCGAATGGTCGGGCACGATCAAGACGGTCGCAGCTGGGCGTTCGGTCGCGAGCCGCAGCTCGGACGCGAGCTGGGCGTAGGCGGCGGCAGACCCCGATTGGAGCTGACCAAGGATTTGCTGCGCGCTGCGCGGCTTTCCGACGCGCTTGAACTCCGCGGCCACCGCGAGCGAGAGGCTCTCGAGTGCGCGCATGCCGCGACGAAAGGCGCCGACGACAATCCAGGCATGGTCGCGGCGCAGTCGCGGAATGAGGCCGGCGCGCAGTACCGAAGACTTCCCTGAGCCCGAGGGGCCGCACAGCGTGAGCCATCGTGGTCCGCCTTGTTTCACGAGCCTCGCGAGCTTCGACAGAATGTCTTCTACGAGTTGCTCGCGACCGAAGAAGATTGCTGCATCCTGTTCCTCGAAGGAGAGCAGACCAGGGTACGGCGAGCGTGACCGGTCCCAGCTTCCACGCGCGATGCCAGCCTGTTCGAGTCCGCGCCGGAGGCGCCCAAAGGCGTCCCCCTCTCCGTCGTTGCGCCAGTCGATCGCTTGAGTATCGACCAGCAACGGATGCAGCGGCGACCCGTCGAGGTTCAGGGGGAACACCTTCTTTCCGAGAGCGCGCGCTTGCGCGACTTCGGCGAAGCACCAGCGGGAAGCCACGTAGTTCTCGCTCGAGAGCGCGATGAGCGCACGACAGGCGCGCAGCTTCATGTAGAGCTCCCGCTCCCAGATCGAACCGGCGATAATGCCGTCCGCTGGTTCAGAGTCGAGAAAGAGCGACTGGAATTCGTTCTTTGCGAGAAGAGCGCGCAACCGGAGCGCGGCCTCCTTGTCGGCGGCGCTGTGGCTGATGAAAACGGAGGCCATCAGAAGCGTACGCTACCGCCACGGGGAGAATCCGAGCTCCAAATTCGCAGACAGCTGGCTCACTAGGGCAACGGACCCGATGGTCATTTTGTCGTGCACTTTCGATCCCAAAGAAGAAAGCTGGGGGGGGGAGGCGGAGGCTTTCGAGAATTGCGCGGGCAGGGCCCTCGTCCAGGACGAACGCTACAAATTTCAGACGACGCGCTGCCACAGGTTTCGGTCGCGGTGAGCAACCTCGGACCCGAAGACCTCGAACACGATATCGCGTTCGCCAAGCATGGCTGAGCGGGTCGTCGTCAACACCGGACCGCTCATCGCTCAGCAGCGCGTCAACGCGCTCGATGTGATCGGGCGGCTCAAGTCACGGGGACACGGTCTTCTCGGTCGCGCAAAGGAACTGGGCTTCGTGTCCGCCGTCGGCCCGTTCGTGGAGGCGCTACGAGTGAGCGGGTGGTACGCCCCGGCGGTTATTGAGTGGTTCCTCTCGACGATGGGCGAGTGAGCGACCCTTGCAACGCAAGTGGCCAGAAGCGTGGCCACAAAGAGAAAAAGCGCACTTCGACATTGCTGTTGAAGGAGGCTTTTTCAGGTAGTTGCGCGGGTAGGATTTGAACCTCCGACCTTCGGGTTATGAGGCGAAATCGGCCCATTCTGTCGAGTGTCACAAGTATCGAAGATCACTTGTAAGTAATGAACAAGACGCGGAATCGTCGTCATCGCAGCATCATGGGTCGTCACGCGATGTCACTGCGGTTCCGATCGGCGTGGCAACGTCAGGTCAACGGCGCGGCGCGGGTAAGGCGCCCGAAGGGTGCTCAGCGCGGAAGCAACAGCGAGGGCGGGTCGGGTGGCACGACGATCTTCGGGCTCGGGCCATTCGACAATCGGAGAAAATCGGAAGCGTTGAAGGTTAGGAACGCCTCTGCGCCGGCTTGTTCGGCGTCAAGCAGGTGCAGCGCGTCGAACACCACGCCGGACTTGAGCCCGTGTGCTGCGCAGCGGGCAAGCGCGTCCGTGTAGAGAACCGTGCCAGCGGGGGTCACTCCAAAAATAGTCGGCAGCCGACAGACGAGCGCGGCCGCATCCAGCGGAGTCAACCCGCCTGGCAACTTGGTCAGTACCGAATATGTCTCCGCTAGGGCGTGGACGCAGAGAGAGCCCTCCAGAATGCCTTGATCCACCGCCTCGAGCCATGGCCAAGCCCGCGCATGAAAGGGATGGTGTGCGAGCACACCGGCGATAAGCACCGATGTGTCAAAGGCGACTAGCATCGTGTCGCTCGATCAATGTGTCGACCCGCGACTCCCTGTCGACGCGATGATCGATCGTCGAAGCGCTGATTGGGCCGGTGTACACGAGCAAACGCCCCCGCTGTTGGAGATCGGGGCCAAGTTGTCCGGGATCTTCGTTTGGCACCACGCCGAGATCACGGTTGAGCTGTTCTATCAAGCGTAAGCGATCAGGTCGCGGCAGCGTGCGGATAGCTTCGAGAATCTCGCGAACGGTCATGGCCCCTCATCTATATCACATCGGCCGGATTTCGTCAGCCACGCCGAACTCGGTAGGTGAGCGCAACCCGCCTGTCGGCTCCTACCGGTTTATGATCGCCAAGACGGCTCGCACATCAATACGGCGCTTGTAGCGCAGGGTCTGAGCATGCTCGGGCAGCTCGGCCTCAGCGCAGCCGCGCTCTTGATCGATACACAGCAGAACGTGCTCCAGAGGCGCGGCCCGAAGCTTGCGTAGTTTCTCCTCTAAATATTTGGGGGTCCAGAATCCCACGATTTCAAGCAGCCAACGCCGTTTGGGATCGTGGCGGTGTACGAGCTCGAAGTCAGGGAAGATGAGCGAGCCGAAGCTCTCGACCGGCCGCGGCTCGCGAACCAGGTCCCAGTCGGGCGCAGCCTTGCGAAAGTCCCTGGCGAAACGCCGCTCCAATTGACTGTCGTATGCCGGGAGCTCGCGGCCCACGCGCAACGGGTCCCCGGAACGAATAGTCAACGTTGCCATGGCGGCTCCAGCGCTCGTCTCGCACTCGGCACGAAGCTCGAACCTGTGGCACCAAAGGGCACGTGGGATGAGCGCACCCAGTGCTCGGCCGTAGATGAGAGTATGGCGAAACAGGGCCAACGGGCCCGAGACTTCGAGCTCGACGCCCTCGGTTGGGCTTTGCGGCAGAGCATCGAGTCCGGCGGCAGCAATCGGTGTAGCTCGAGCTGAGCCGGTCTGAACCGGAGCGGTTCGTCCAATGTTGCAAATGAGCCCGTGAAGTCTGGCTTGCCTCACCAGCGCGCGTGTGTTCCCCCACGCGGTGATGCGTACACTTCGCGCTCGCTGCATCCAGCTATTCACCAAACGTAGGTTTGCCTCGAGCGCGATGCGTTCCGGTGAGAGCCCAGGTGGGATTGGACGTGCCGCACGCTCGCTTCGCAGGTCGGCAAACAGAGCACCCTCGAGGCTCTCGCCGTCGATGCCGAGCTGCTCACCGGCCAACCTGAGGACCTCCTCACGGGGTGCCGCCGTTTGCGCCGCCGCGGTGAACGCGGTCCAGCGAGCCTCACGTGGCGGCACTGAAGCCTTGGCTCTAGCGTCGGTCAAGCGCTGGAGCACGTCCACGGCCAGGCGCTGTTTGGCTTTCGGCGCCCGCGTGGTTAGCGGCTCCCGGAGACGCGAGAGCAAGTCGCTCTGTTTGGAACCGACGCCGCGTTCGTATTCGTCGAGCAGCGCTCTTAGCCAAGGATGGTCCTTCTCCGTCAGGTAGTGGAGCACGAGCTGGTCGTTCCCGACCTGGGTGCTAAGCCGTGCGAGCGTTTGTGGCAGCAAGACCGCGCCTCCTCTCAGTGGCACTTCTGGCTTCGCTGGTAGCCAGTGTAACGAGCTCGTACACCGTGGCCCGCTTGCCGGGCGACGGCCGAAGCAATCGCCCGATGCGCTGCACGTGCTCCCGCTCACCTTGCGTGCTCCCAACAATGATTGCGACCTCCGCCTCCGGCACGTCGATGCCCTCGTTCAGAACACGAGCGCTGACGAGCGCGCGCAGCTTGCCCTCGCGAAACCCCTGGAGCGCGCGCTCCCTTTCCTGGCGGCCAATTTCGCAGGTGATTGGCATGATCAGGTGCTCGCGCGCGATCGCGTAGGCGGCGGCGTTGTCGGCGGTGAACACCAGGATCCTTGCGTCCCGGTGACGTGACAGCAGCGCCCTCACTGCAGCCGCCTTCGCGCGCGTGAAGCCAAGCAGTTGCCGAGTTCGTCGCCAGGCGCGGAGCGCCGCTCGGCCATCGGTCGACTGGGATGCGGCCGCAACCAGCTCCTGCCAGGTACCGGATGGATGCATGGACCGAAACTGACGATTCAGCTCCGAGAAAAGGCGGTGGTCGGCGTCATAGCGTGCTCGTTCTTCGCGATCCAACGCAACTCGGAGCACGACCAAATCGAAGTCCGCCAGCCACTTGCCTGCCAAGTCGCCGACGCCGAGTTGGTACACCACTGGCCCCAACAACTCCTCGAGTCGAGTGAGCGCTGGACCGGTTGGCGGTGTGGCCGATAGTCCGAGTCGTCGGCTCGCGACACACATCTCGAGCGCCTCGTCGCGGACGCCGCAGCCGAAATGGTGCGCCTCATCGACCACCAAGAGCTCGAACCGGTTGCCGATGCGCCGCATCCAGCGGAGTGCGGATTCAAACGTCGCGACCGTGACTTGCTGGACGTCTTGTCGGCCATCGCCAAGACAGCCGATCGCCCCGGGATAAAATCGCGACAATTCCGTGAGCCATTGATTCAAGAGTGCTCGGGTTGGCACCAGGCAAAGGGTTCGCGCGCTGGTTGACGCCATTGCAGCCGCCGCAACTCGAGTCTTTCCGCTACCCGTGGGCAAGATCACGAGCCCACGTTGTTCCGCCAACTGCCAGGCCAGAATCGCGGCTTGTTGGTAGGGGCGCAGGTCGGTAGAGTGCCAGCCTTCTACAAGGGCAGAACCCGTGCGTCGCACTTCGTCGACGACCGGCAACCGGAGCGAGCGCAGGGCCATCGCGACCTCTACGTAGCGATAGGCGGGCGCTCGATAGAGCTCGACCCGGGGGTCCCAAAGGAGCCCGGGGATGGCCTTGCGGCTCAGATCCGGGGCTTCGGCTAGCACCAAGGTTCCGTGGTCGAAGAGCAGCTTCATGGCCTGCTTCCCTTTCGGACCAATCCGCCCTCCGGTTGCTAGAAAGAGCCTTGGACGCGAGACACCTTCCGCGCTCCGCGCCTCCGCGGTAAGCAACCCGAGTGGAACTGCAACTCCGACACTGCGGGGGCGCCGAAGCGTGAAGACCAAGCGCATGAAGCGCGAGCCCCGCCCGAAGCTGCCAACCGAGATCCCGCTCGATGATGGCGCACGCGAGGGGACCGATCTTTGGCGTGAGATCGGCGGCGTGCGGTTCTGCCACTGGGGTCGCTGGCTTCTGCGGCTCGCACTTAACGAGCCAGAGGGACTTCGATCGATCGCGCGCGAGTTCCGGCGTCGAGCGGCTGCACCTCGCAGCTCCAAGGATGGGGGCCGAGGCCATGCTCGCGCAGCTCGCGGCTCTCGAGGCGCGCCTCACGAAGCTAGAACTGGCGCCAGCCACGGTGCTCGATGACGTCAAACGAGCCAGCAAGTGGCTTCACGACAAGGCATTCCGTCGTGTCTGGCACGCAACCTCGATTCGACATACGCCCGAGATGGCGCGCACGCCGCGGAAGGTGCTCGAGGAGCGAGCGCTGACGGGTAACTGGTCCGCCTTCCCGATCTCGCCTGCTCCGTATTTCGCAGCCCGCCGTCGACTCCATGCTGCGAAACCGCCTCGCGATCGTGCGGCAGGTCCACGGATGGTCGGACGAGGACGCGCTCACCGAAGCCCAGCAGCTGTGCACCCACCTCGCGGCCGCGGTCAATCACGATCTAGTTGGCAAGAAAACGTTCTGGGTCAGCGCCGATCTCGCCGAAGCACTTCTCCACACCAACCTGGATATTCCGGGAGACGTGCTGGAGTTGCCTTTCGCCGCGTGTGCTTTCGTTTTCAACGACGCGCCGACGATCGAGCTGGTTCGGGCTTTGATCTATCGTCACTCCACGGCCCGAGCGCTCTACCGCACGCTGACGGTCTATGCGTTCCCTTCCCGTGACGACATCGAGCCCGGGTTCGACTTCGTGTTTCTAGCCGACGCCTATGATGGCGAGTGGCCGTACATGATAAGCCGCAGCGTGCTGACCGACGGCAAGCGTAACCTCGACGAGATTCTGGAGAGCCATCCAGATGGCTCCACGGACGAGTTGTTCCGAGATGTCGAGATGGGGAAGTTGCTGACGCTCGTGGTGAACGCGGTGCTTTACACCACCAGCGCTGACTATCGGAAGGAGGGGCGTGAGCCCGCGCCGCCGGCACTCGCCACCAACCGCGCGATCCTCAGCGGCGACGGCGTCTACTACTTGCCCGGCCGCATATCCACGGCCCCCGGCCTGCCACCGAGACGGAGGCCGGACCGAAAACCGGCACGACGATCGTCAAGCGCTTCTGGGTGCGCGGCCATTGGCGCCGCCCCCACAGCAGCTGGCAAGACCAGCGCGTACGTTGGATCGCTCCTTACCCGAAAGGGTCAGACGTTGCCGCCATCGTCGAGCGGGAATACGCGCTCGGCGCGATGGATCCGTGAGCGACATGCCGGCCCGAGATCCTCGGTCTCTGGTCGCTTGGCAGCGGCCGGAGCCGCGCTTATAGGCTCCGTCCATGACGCCCGTCATCAGGTTTGCCCCGATTGCAGCGCAGCTCGCACGCTCGGTCTCGCTCGATGACCTTTTCCCTCTCGCTGCGGTCGAGGACGTACTCCGCGACCATCGCGAGAACACCTCACAATCCAACGAGCCAAAGCTGCCGGACGACGTGTTGCCGTTCTTCGGTCACTATTGCGCCGTCACTCGGGCTGCTGTCCAGCTCCTCGGCGCCCCGGCATTCGGTGCCCTCGCGCGATTTCACGATCAAGTCGAAGACGAGTACATGCCGGGCGGCCCACCGCAGAGTCCCGTTTACGACTCGTTCGCGATCCAGTTCGTCCTGAGTGCGGTCCCGCAAGGCATCGCTAATGAAACGCCGTATTCCGTGCTTGCGCGGCTGCTTCTTCGTGATCCGTCGCGTGCCCGCTTGCAGTCCATGGCGCAGAGCCTGGCCGACTCGAGGTTCGACCTTTATCGCGTGAAGAGTGCCCGCAGCCACACTGCAGAGATCGAGAGCGTGCGTGGAGGCGGCGCATTGAGCGTGGGACTGACCGGTCCCTTCCTGCGCGCGGGCGATTTCGGCCTGATGCGTGTCCTTCAATTCGGAGACCGCTTCTTCATCGCCGACTCGCCGTATATGTTGAAGGCTAGCGAGGGAGATTGGTACCTGTACCTCGCTCGCATCGTCGCCCAGCAGCAGGGCGCGGATAGCCATCCGGCTCCGCAGAAGGCGAGTAAGCTCAGCAGTAAAGAGCAGGCGCGGAGGCGCCAGAAAGACAAGGCAAGAGCAACCAGCAACGAGCCGGAAGAGATCATCAGGCGCCACCTGAAATTTGGCCCGTCTCCTCGTTACTGGTTCGACTATGTCATGGACGCCTACGCGGGAGAGCGGCGGGGTACCGTCTTCCTCGAGGGCGTCCCGGATCGACCGGAGCTCCTGCCGCACTCGCACGAGTATCAAGGCGCCTCCGAGCCAGGACCGCCGCCCGAAGTCGCGTTTCGAAGAGAGTTGCTGCAAACCGCTACAAGGGAAGGGCTGTTCGAGCTTGCATTGCGAGAACTGCACCGGCTCGGCGATGCCGGCAGCGCGGAAGCGGCAGCGCTCACCCCG
>Ga0302321_100002848_pt1 | contig 14872 bp, 14 predicted proteins | sample Fen_T0_1_FD_202505 | JGI IMG/M metagenome (GOLD analysis project Ga0302321, IMG submission 202505) | Peat permafrost microbial communities from Stordalen Mire near Abisko, Sweden - Fen_T0_1 | ecosystem: Environmental > Terrestrial > Soil > Wetlands > Permafrost | place: Sweden: Abisko...
ATAAAAGAATGAAGGTGGCTTTGACTCTAAAATAACGGAAGAGTTTCCCTAAGAAAAAAGAACGCACCAAATGAATTTACCAACGCAAATCCAAAAGCGACTCGATACGTTGGGGATCATTCCGGCGGACGTAGAGGAAAAATTTGTGCGCGGCTCGGGCCCGGGCGGTCAAAAAATTAATAAAACATCGTCAACGGTCTGGCTGCGGCACCGGCCGACGGGCGTTGAAGTGCGTTGTCAACGCGAGCGTTCGCAGGCGGCGAATCGCGAATTGGCGTGGGCAGAGTTGTGCGAAAAACTCGAAGGAGTCCTGCGCCAGGCAGAGGCGGTGCGTCGTGCTGCGGTTGAGAAAGAGCGACGTAGCAAGCGTCCGAAAAGTCGCGCGCAGAAACGCCGCATGGTCGAAACGAAGCGTCATCGCCGTGTCGCCAAGGATCAACGCGGGCGGGTTTCTGGCGGCGAATAGGTGGCGGCGCCGCGGATCGCTGCGCGGGTACAGGCCGGAAGGGCTGGAGGAGCGGGTTGGCGGATGCGTTGCGCAAGGATTTTGTAGATTGGGGTTTGCTTCACCTGAACGCAGGCCTACTTGAATAGTGGTGTTGTTGGTGCGGTTGCGCCTTTGGAACATTGGCGTTCTGTACAGTCTCATTTAACTCCATGCTTCGTCGTTGTTCACTGCTTTCTCTGGTTTGCGTTTTGCTGCTTGCTGTAGCCTGCTCGACTCCGCGTCGGGGCGACCGGCCGTTGCGTGCGCCGGCACCGGTGAAATCTGCGCCAGCGCCAATCTCTGCACCGGCGGCTGCGGTTGGGCCAAAACTGAGTGCGGGTGACTACGCGGTTTTGGTCGATTCGGATCCGGTCGGCGGAATCGTGGTGGTCAACGGCGTGCCGGTCGGTCGGACGCCGCAGCGGGTGGTTTTGAACGGAACGGCGCGCGGATTTTGTCGCGATGACGTTTCGATCAAAGTGCGTTTTGTCGCCACCGACACGGATCACACTTCGCAAACGGTCGAGCAATTGTTGACGCCCCTAGACAAGATTCCGGCCACCGTGCATTTTACCAGTGCCGGCGCCTCGCGCGTGGCGAGGTGAGGTTTCGTAGCAACGCCGTCATCGGCGTTGGTGGTTGGTTGCCCTGCGGACCGGTTCGCTGGCCGTGGGTTTTTTTGTGGAAAAGCACCTGCCTTTCACCGCTTTCTGCAAGGGAACTGCGTAACGATAAGGATACAACCGGGAAAACTTTCACGAAGCACGAAAGATTCTGTAATATGTGCTATTAGTTTTAGTAGTACACAGGAGCATCACTCACCAACATCATTCGGCTGGAGCCGTTTCATCTATGCGTACCACATCTGTTCGTCAGTGTTTCACCTTTTTCGCTATTGCGCTTTTAGTGCTTTTTTTTGATTCGGCTTGTAGTAAAAAATCCGCCTCGCTCGTTGACGATGGTGGTGGCCGCAAGCCCGCTGATTTTCCTGAAATCGCCGCGGACGTCTTCAAGCCGATGGATGGCGGCATCGAGCTCTCTGGCGACGAAATCAAAGGCCGAAACACCTGGAATCTCTGGTGCGGCGGTGATGAACAATTTTGGGACCGCATGGCTCGCGAGAGTTTCGGTTTGATGGATCTGCTTAAGACGATTGATTCCCGCAACCGCACCAGTCGCTTCAAGGACCTGGGTCTCATTAACCAACCCGGCTTCAAACAGGCGTCCAAGCCGGATGAATATGGCCTTTGGATCGACGAAGCCGCCGAACAGGAACCTTCCGACATCGACCCAAAAGTTTATGGCCGTCCCACCGGTATCATGGGTTTCCGTCTGTTTCCCAATCCCGACTTCGACGATGCCGCAAAAAAGAAATGGGACGCCCGACGTTTCTATGAAGACGCCGATTACGCGGTCGGCCCAACTCTTGTCCGCCCGTATCGCGTAGGCGTTTCATGTGGTTCCTGCCATATTGCCTTCAACCCGGTGTGCCCCCCCGAAGACCCAGTCAACCCGCGTTGGGAAAATCTCTCCTCCGCTATTGGTAATCAATACATCCGCGAAGGCCGAGTCTTCGCAAACAACGTAAAAGAAGGCGGCCTGTTTTGGGAAATGTTGAAGAACCAACCACCAGGCACTTCTGATACCTCGCGCATCGCGACCGACCATATCAACAACCCCAACGCCATCAATCCGATCTTCGAACTCGGCGCTCGCGTGGCCGTCGCGCATGAAGAAGACATCTCCGGCGAATCGCTCCTGCTGCCGACCGTGCAAAAGCACATGCCGGTGCCCCACGTGCTCAAGGACGGCGCGGATTCTGTCGGCGTGCCCGGTGCCACTCTCCGCGTCTACGTCAACATCGGCATGTACTCGCAGCACTGGTTGCAGCAACACAATGCGCTCATCGGCCTCACTCCTCAAAAACCATTTGAAATCTCTACGGCACAGAAAAACTCCGTGTACTGGTTGGCAACCCAGGAGAAATTTACCAACATCGCAAAGTTCTTTACCCGCCTGAAACCGTTACTGCTCGAAAATGCGCCCGGTGGAAAAACTTATATGACCAGCGACGCCGAGGTCCTGAAACGCGGCAAGATCGCCTTCGCCGATAACTGCGCGACCTGCCACTCCAGCAAACGTCCGCCCGCCGGAGCCGACGAGGATACTTGGTTTGCCCAGGCCGTTCTGAAGGACGATTTCCGCGAGGGGAATTTTTTCTCGGACGAAACGCGTTATCCGTTGACCAAGATCAAGACTAACGCCGCTCGTGCCCTCGGCACAAATTCAACCAAGGGCCACGTCTGGGCCAATTTCTCCTCCGACACGTACAAGTCACTGCCTTCCGTCGGTGAAATCGAGTTCTACAACCCTTATACCGAGACAACCGAAAAATTTAAGGCGCCTTCGGGCGGTCCCGGGTACTACCGCACGCCTTCTTTGATCAGTCTCTGGACGTCCGCGCCCTTCCTCCACAATAATTCACTCGGCAAATTTACCGGTGATCCCTCCGTCGCCGGTCGCATGGAAGCATTCAACGATGCCGCGGAAAAGCTCCTTTGGCCGGAAAGACGCCTCGGTGTGGACTCGATCTGGCGCACCACCCGCGAATGTAACCTGCAACTTCAGGGCGCGGTTATTCCTGAACCACTCCGTACCCTTCTGAGACCTCATTTTGATGCCGATGGTTACTTTCGTCTCGGTCCGATTCCTGAGGGCACTCCGGTTAACCTGCTGGCGAACATCGATCCCGAAACCGATCCGGCGAAACTCGTCGCGCTCTGCCTGAAGATCAAAAAAGTCATGCTCGAAATTAAGCTTAAACACCTCGATTCGGCCGCGACCAAGGCGCTCATGCGCACCGAACTTGCCCCCGCACTTCTCGCGGTCAGCAAGTGTCCGGATCTTATTGAGGACCACGGCCACACCTTCGGAGCCAACCTGCCCGACGACGACAAACGTGCCCTCATCGAATACCTGAAAACCCTCTAACCTCATTCATCCATGAATACGACTTCCACCTCACGGCCACCCACCGCACTAATGAACTTCGCTGATCTGCTGGGGAAATCGCAGGCCGAACTCGACGCTATCTTTAAGAACAATCCTGCTGGTCCGATTCCGTCCGGAAACTCCGAAGGCGAGGCGATTGTGTGTCCTGGTTCCTTCTGGAGCCGACTTATCGCACGTTTCGTACACGATCTCGCCTGGCAGGGAAAAGTCTTCACCCCCAATCCCGATGGCAATGGCGCGACTCTGGAAAATAAGCTCTCTGCCCTGGGAGTGCACGGGATCGTTGCCCGCGTCTACTATACCCCGAGCTGGATCGATGGCAGAGAATGTATCGTCCTCGATTATTCGATGACCTCGCTCTTCGCTCGGAAAATTCGCGATGAGATTCGGTTGATTGATCCGGTCAACAAAATCTACCTCGGCAAGGTCTGGTGGGGCAAAATGCGTCTAGTCGATTTTGCTCTCAAGTTTCCCACCTAACTAAGTAACATGGCCAACGTTTCTGAACCTTCGCCATCGTGTTGCTGCAACTGCCGATGTTGGCTGCTTGTTTGTGGCGTCGTGTTCGTGTTCATCGGGATCTGGGCGTATGTGCGCTTCACGCGTGATGAACCGGTGACGTTTGCCAACGATGAAGATCATTTCAAATACGGCTCCACGGGTGGTGAGCGCGATGCAGGTATTCCGTATTGGGTTTGGAAAGCGCTGCCCGACCTTTTTCCGGAATTCCTTCCCGACGGATCGAAGGGACTGGCCTCACTCGGCTTCGTCTTCGATTCGACACGTCCGACCGACAAAGATCTCCCGGTCGGCGTATCCAAACGAAACGTACAAGGCATCGACCGCGTGTTTCTCAACTGTGCCGCCTGCCACGTTGGTACGGTGCGTGACACGCCTTCGAGCCCGCCGCGCATTATCACCGGCATGCCGGCTAACACCGTCAATCTTCAGGCTTTCGAGCGTTTTCTTTTTAACTGCGCCACCAGCGAAAAATTTACTCCCGAGCGGATCAGCTACCAAATGAAACGCCTGGGAACGACCGACGATTTTATCAACCGCGCACTCTTGCGTTACGTTGCGCTGGGCCTTGCCCAGCAACGTCTGATTTTTCTGCGTGATCGTTTCAAATTCATGGACCGCGAGCCCGACACAGGTCCTGGCCGAGTCGATACATTCAATCCGCCCAAAGTTCTGCTGAATTTTCGCATGGAGCTGGTGCCTGAGCGCGAGTGGGTGGGGAACTGCGATCTGCCCTCCGTCTGGAATCAGGGTAAGCGTGAAGGCATGCAACTCCACTGGGATGGCAACAACACCTCGGTTGAAGAACGCAACCGCAGTGCTGCTTATGGCACCGGCGCGATTCCTCCGACGCTCGATCGTCCATCGATCAAACGCATGGAGCGATGGCTTCGCGACGCAACACCGCCGCCGTATCCTTACGCCATCGACAAGGCACTCGCTGCCCGTGGTGAACCCATCTATCGTGAGTACTGTGCCAGTTGCCACGGACGCAGCGGCACCGATTTCGCCGGTGAATATGTTGGCAAAGTCTCGCTCATCGACAAAATAGGAACTGATCGCCATCGCCTCGATTCCTACAGCGAAGAACTCTGCGCCAATCAAAATCAACTCTACGCAGCGTATCCGGACGAGCGCTTTTCTCATTTCCGCAAAACCAACGGCTATGCGAACCAACCCCTTGATGGTATCTGGCTGCGTGCGCCCTATCTGCACAATGGTTCGGTGCCCACGCTGCGCGACCTGCTTGAGCCATCGTCAAAACGTCCCGCTGTGTTTTATCGCGGTTATGATGTCTACGATGCCAAGAACGTCGGTTTCCTGACCGACGTCGCCGAAGAAAACGGGAAGAAATATTTCTGTTTCGACACGGCGCTTCCCGGCAACGGCAAACAGGGCCACGAAGGCAGAGCCTTTGGGACCGAGCTTCCAGTCGACGAAAAGGAAGCCCTCATCGAATTCCTGAAAACCTTCTGAATTGCGTGAAGCATCGCCGACTCTTCCTCCCGTGAAAATTCCTCCCCGCTGCTGGCGTTGTCTCATCATTATTGCTGTCCTACTGGTTATGGGGGGAATATTCGGCTGGTATAAATTCTTTCGCGCCGTTCCCCAACCTGCTTTCGCTAACGAGGAAGAACGCTTCAAGTATGGCTCGATCGGTGCAGAGAATACCCGTGGCCTGCCTTATTGGATCTGGGTCGTGCTCCCGCGCGTTTTCCCCGAGTACGTGCCGGGTCCTGGCGGTTATAAAGCGTTCGGTTTGGTCTGGGAGGAAGGCAAGGAGATCCCGGTAGGCTTTTCCAAGCAGACCATCGGATTCCCGCGTATCGCGAATAACTGCGCGATTTGCCACACAGGCACTTGGCGGGCGAGTCCGGACGACAAAGCCCACGTTGTTGCCACCGCGCCGTCGCACACCACGGACGTGCAGGGCATGATCCGATTTCTCGCCAAATGCGCCGACGACCCGCGTTTCAACGGCGAAACCATCACCGCGCAGATCAAACGTGAGGTCGACCTCTCCTTGATCGACAGTCTTCTCTATCGCTACGTGCTCGTCCCTTTCACTCGAAACGCGCTGCGTGATCAGGGAAAACAATTTGCCTGGATGAATCGTCCGCATTGGCCCGATTGGGGTCGGGGTCGTGACGATCCAATGAACCTCACTAAATATTTTATGACCAGCATGCCGACGGATAATTCCACCGGACAGGCCGATTTTCCGTCCGTTTGGAATCTTAAGATCCGCAAAGGCGCTGGCCTCTACCTCAATTGGAGTTGTGACACGCCGGCTGTTCGCTCTGTCCTGATTGACTCGGCCCTTGGTCTCGGCGCCGCACCCGATCCAAACACTCCATTTGATCGCCTCATCTGGAAATTCCAACGCCACGACTGGTTTCTCCAGCGCATGGAGGAACTGGACAATTTCCTGAGCGAGCATCCTGCGCCCAAATACCCATTCCTCATCGATGAAAATCTTGCCGCTCAAGGTAAGGCGATTTATGGCCAACAGTGTGCTTCATGCCACGAGGTGGGTGGCAAATACACGAACAAGCCTGTAGCTCTAACTGAAATCGGCACTGACCGTGAACGCGTTGACACCTGGACCCAGGGAGCCGCCGATGAAGCCAATCGGCGCGTGAAAGAATTCAACATCGACCGGCCCAACATGGTGAAGATCGACTGCTACCAGTCGCCACCGCTCGATGGTATCTGGATGCGCGCGCCGTACCTGCACAACGGTTCAGTTCCGACGCTGCGCGATCTTCTCGAACCCGTGGCCAGCAGACCGGCAATGTTCTACCGCGGCTATGAGGTTTACGATTCCGTCAACGTCGGTTTTGTCACCACGGGAGCCGAAGCCGAACGCGTCGGTTGGAAACATGACACCGCCATCCGCGGTGACAGCAACCAAGGTCATTTGTACGGAACCACACTTCAGCACCAAGAAAAGAATGCCCTGCTCGAATACTTGAAAACCCTTTGACCCACCGCCCAATCCAGCCCCAAGCACCATGGCATCTCCAAGTTTAAACTCTGACAACGACGCTTGCCCTTCAGCTCTTCGTTCCGCTGAGGACGAGCAGCTCCGTGTACGCCGCACGTGCAATAAACTCGACCCCGAGGCGCCCGCGGTGGGCGTCGGTCTCTCCGGTGGCGGTATTCGCAGCGCCACGTTTTGCATCGGCTTCTTTCAGGCCCTTGCTCGGCAAAAGCTGATCCGTCGCATCGACTATCTGTCGACTGTTTCCGGTGGTGGCTATTTCGGTGGATTTCTTGGGGCTGCGTTTTCTCGCGAAAACGCCAGTGCCGAAAAGATCGAAAGCGAGCTTTCCGACAACAACTCGTGGCCGATCCAGTGGCTGCGTGACAACGGCCGTTTTCTTTCGCCGAATGGAGCGGGCGATGGCTGGATCGCCGCCGCGGTCATGCTGCGCAACTGGGTCGCTCTCCATTGCGTCATGCTGGCGTTCACGTTTCTCATTTTCGGCTTCGGCATTCTTGTGCGTACTGAACTCGGCACGAGTCTCTCCACGAGCCACCTCTGGATGCAGGTGGAACGGGCGGTCTGGTCGCATCACATCCTTGGCTTGTGGTGGAGTCCGTGGCTGGTGCTGCCGATTATTCCTTTTGTTTTTCTGATGTTTCCGGCTGGCGGTCTGTACTGGTTGACGCAATGCACGCCGCTGATGATCGGACTTCGGAAGTTCGGCGGGTTATTCAACAAAAAATGTGGCGTGTATTCAAATCGTGAATTCGTCAGTTACGCCCAGAACTGGCTGACTCGACTCCTTGTCCTCGGTTTTGTGCCCACGGTCGCCCTGGTTGGCTACGCGATTGTGGATTCACTCGGGCAGACTGCCTATTGGAAATGGTCGGGTGCCGATTTTGAGTTTCCCACGATGTGGGCGGCTCTGACTGGTATTGGCTTTGGCGCCTACGGTTTTGCTTCCAAGATCTACATCCTTGCCGAAAGCCTCCTCGGCAAGGGCAAGTTGAAAATCACCTTTGACCTGGTTGCGCTGGCAGCTGCGCTGGCTTGGGCGCTGTTGATCATTGTGGGTGTGTCGGTGGCCGCTTGTTCGTTGGCGTGGACCGGCGAACGCATTGCAGTCGAGGGCAAGTTTCAGCCCATGCACGATCCTTGGCTACTGTCGGTGGCCGTTGGTATCGCCTTCGGGTTGTCGTGGATCTTCAGTCGCAGCTTCAGTTTTGTGAACATGTCTTCGCTGCAACAGGTTTACGCGGCACGTCTGCGTCGCGCGTACGTCGGTGCGACCAATCCGGAACGTCGAGCCTCAGCGAATTACAGCATGACCGATCTCATCTCGGGCGACGATTTGTGCCTCGAGGAATATCAACCGCAAAATCGAGGAGGCCCGCTGCATCTGGTCAATGTCACTGTCAACGAAACGCTTTCGGCCAAAACTCAGATCGAGCGTTGTGACCGCAAGGGACTCGCGATGGCCATCGGACCTTGTGGAATTTCGGTCGGTTCGACCTCGCATGCACTCTGGAGCACGCATCACGCGAAACCACGTCGCAGCTCGTTGATGTCGGCGCTCTGGGAAGATCCCTCCCGCACCCTGAAGCCGATTGAGCGTGGTTCGTCGTCGACATTTAATGCTTTGCAGTCGGCGACAACTCATTCCGTAGGCGAGTCGAGCCGTGACGCCTCCGCCGTCCGGCGCGTCGAGGCGCTGTCCATCGGTCGCTGGATCGCCATCTCGGGCGCGGCTTTTACCACCGGACTGGGTGCCAGGACGAACCTTGGGCTCAGTCTCCTGCTTGGGCTCGCCAATGTCCGCCTCGGCTATTGGTGGGACGGAGGTGTTCCCCCATCGAAACTCCAGCACGCGCACAAACCAACTTTTGTCGAACTCGCCAGCCGCATCCTGAACTACGTGCTCCCGGTTCAGACCTGCCTCGTCAACGAATTCTTCGCGCGTTTCCACGGCCCCGCCCGCCGCCACTGGTATCTTTCCGATGGCGGTCATTTTGAAAACACCGCCTGCTACGAACTCATCCGTCGCCGGGTGCCTTTTATCATTTGCACCGACAGTGGCGAGGATCCGCAGTATCGCTTTGATGAGCTGGCCAATCTCGTGCGCAAAGCCCGCATCGACTTTGGCGCTGAGATTGAGGTGATCCGTCGTGCTCGCAACGCCGACAAAAAAGAACCCGGCCATCACCTGCCCACGTTGGAGCAGATTGTTCATCCCGACCTGGTCGATATGTTTGGCGCTCCGGAGGATTTCCCGGCCCTCGATGCCGAAAAGGCCCCCGATTATAGCGAGACCGCAGCCAACCGTCGACACGCGTTGCTCGCGCGCATCCGGTATTCGGATACAGGTGAATTATGCTGGTTGCTCCTCGTCAAGCCCAGCGTCGGCGGTGATGAACCGGTTGACGTCGTGCAATACCAGCGCACGCAACCGCTATTTCCGCAGGAACCGACCTCCGATCAGTATTTCGACGAAGCTCAGTGGGAAAGTTACCGCAAGCTCGGTGACCACATTGGCGCCAGCCTGTTCGCCCAACCCGATGACGCAGATCCTCGCTGGAGTCCCTCGCGCTTTGCCGCACCGGAGTTCGCCATGACCGAGGAGGATACCGCCACGGTCTCCAGCAGTCCGCCCATTGGACTACCGGTTGAATCGAGCCGGGGACGATAAGAGCACAGCCGTTTCCTGTATTCGCGCTTTCGCTTTTCGGCGAATTCGTCCATTCAACGAGTATGGACAACGCACTCGCCTGGCTCACCCGACTCTTCACCGAAACACCCGCCATCTATCTTTCATGGCCGGGCGTGGCGATGATCTTGGGCTGGTTGCTCGCGCTGTGCTCAAAGCAGGCCGCTCAAACCCTCGCCATCGTTCCGCGTACTGCTGGCGGGCTCGTTGGGCTCATCACCGCACCGTTCATTCACGCTAATTTCGCGCATCTTGCCGCCAATCTTCCGCCTTTTCTCGTGCTCGGCGCGCTCGTGTTGCGGAGAGGCGAAACGCATTTCCTTGAAGTTGCGTTGATCATCATGGCCGCGCAAGGCGTGTTGGTTTGGCTGCTCGGTCGCAAGGCCGCGCATGTGGGCATGAGCGGCGTGATTTTCGGCTTCTTTGGCTATTTGCTCGCGCTCGCCTGGTTCACCCGAACCACGCCTGATCTCCTTGTGGCGGCTGGCGTTGCGATTTTCTACGGTGGTATGCTCGCCGGTGTGGCGCCCGCGCGCGGGGCGACGTCTTGGGAGGGCCATCTTTTCGGTTTGATCGTCGGACTCGGTACGGCGTGGTTCGAGTTTAACGGCTAACCCAGTTGCTTGGTTGCCGCGCTGGGCGCGATCAACCTTGGTGCTTTATTTATTTCGCGCGTTTCGCGGTCGTTGAAGCTGACGTAAGACATCCACCTGCGGCGCGGAGAGAAATTCGCCCGCTTCGCGAAAGTTTCGTTCGGTGAGTCTGCTGCCGATATGTCCTGAGTAAGCTCCGGATCCGATTGTAATATCGAACGTGTAAGGCGAACGTATTCTGAGCAGTGAGCTTCGCAGCAGTACGACGAGCTTGTTGGCTTGTTCGTCAGTGAGTGGCGTGTCAGTCGCTTGTAACTTCTCGGTAATCGCATTGACGGCGCTCCATTGCACGAGGTCTTCGCGATACTGAAGATATTGCAGGTTTTGTGATTCGCCCAGTAAAGCCATGATCGCGGCATCTATTTTTTGCTGGCCGAGGTCGACTCCTTCGCGAAACAAGTAGGGGTTTTCGCGCACCTGCATACCCAGCGCATCCTGGGCTTCAATCGTGTCGGTTTTGAGTTGTTCTTTTTCGACGAGGAGATTCTCGAGCTGATCGAGTTGGGATTCCGACAAGGTGAGTGACTTGAAAAGATGGCCATAAAAAAGGTCCAAACGCTCCTTGGCCCGTTCGATCACTACGGTGCGAAACGCGGCATCCTTTTGCATCTTTGCCCGAAACTCTTTGCTCGGGTGCGTCGGCTTTTCACCGCTATTGCCCGCAAACAGTCCGACCTGTGGCCAGCCGAAATCATCCGTGGTCTTCCGGACAATACTTGGATTATTGGCGGCACTGGCTGGTTTTATCGTTGTTCTGCTGGGAGTCAGATTGACCGAGTTGGCAATGGCTGACGTGCGTGGAGCGGCATCAGCCGCGCTGGTCGTTTCGCTTTCTGTAGCGACTGATGCTTGGTTTTGCTTCACCTCATGAACTACTACGCCCACACCAACACCCACGATCGCGACGCCGGTCAGAATCTTCCAGAGCGCGAGCGTGGCCGTGGTGGCCGTGCCGACTTGGCTGAGCGTTCCGGTGACGATCTTTGCTACCAAACCAGCCGGTGCCGCCATAGCGGATTGGGCGACGAAGGCGGCAGCCAGCGCCGCCGAGGTTGAGATGATGCCGCGCTTGGCGAGCAGCCCGCGCAGCTTTTCTAGCGCACGATCGACCCGCATTCGCGCAGCATCGGGGCTCAGCGAAAACTTTTCACCCACCTCGGCGAGCGGACGATTCTCAAAGAAACGCAGCAGTACAGCTTCGCGTTCGCGGTCGTTTAGTTCGTCCATCGCTTCGTCGATCATGGGCCGAAGGCGATCCCAGTCGGGCTCCGGTGTAGCGAGAATTTCGTGCATGGTGTGAGCCTCCTGTTCATAGGTTCTTCGGCGTTGTTCGGTACGCACCGCCTGGGCGGCGGCGAAGCGTGTGCTCGTGTAGAGCCAACCAGCGAGCACCGGACGATTTTTTAACGACAAAGCTTTGCGGGCCAGATCGGCGAAGACTTTTTGGGCGACATCGTCGGCGAGATGTGCGTCGCCACCGACCCGACGCAAAGCGGCAAAGTACACGAGGTTCACGTGTCTTTGCACGAGTTCGGTGAACGCGTCTTCCGAGCGCTCGTCCCGGTATCTGCGCAAGAGTTCGCCGTCATCGGTCATGGTGTGGAGTAGGGCAGATTACGGCCCGGATAACGTCAACGTTCGCTCGTGGTTTTCGCAAAAAGACCGGAGCGGGATCGGAGAATGCGCACACCCAAAATCAATGCACCGAACGCGAAGATCGTTGTGAGGATGATGCCGTCGATGAGTCCATCCTTGTTTCCTTTGACGGAGCGATATGCGGTCACAACTCCGTTAAAGAACGCAGTCGCCAAGAAGAGCCAAAAGTTGAAACGTCGAGATCGATAAATGACATGCTTATCATTTGTTCTACGAAAACCTAGGTGAAGGCACCTGGTTGTTGAGAGGCGGGTTTTCATCCTTAGGCGATTTACAACGACTGGGTCGACGAGGGCTGAATTGTTCGGCCGTTGCTGTCTTCAATTTTGACCACTTTCAATTCGGCGGCAGGCAACGTTCTTTGCCAATAAACCACGACCGTCTCTGAGCGGTTGGTTCCGGTGACGCTAAAGGCGTAGCTCCCGTTCCTGAACTTTCCCTTCAACTCGTTGATAACAGATCGAGACGATGACAGGTTCGTGATCGTTCCGACGAGCGTCGCGATAGCTTTTGAAGACCGGACTTCGCGCTCTACGAACGCTTTCTCTTCTGCAACTTGTGCGGAACCGATGTGTTGAAGCGATGCTTGTTTCGCGCGCTGTTCAGGCGTGAGCAAAGCATCAATGAGTTCTATGCGGGACTGACGGGCTTGCCGGCCTTTCGCGGGGCGTTCTTCGGGCGCGAAGGCGAGCAGTGCTTCGGCCTCTTCCTCGTAAATCGCGTGGGCGATGGGTTTCTGTTCGGCCGTGAGTGAAACATCCGCGTCGAGCCGGGCGACCCGGTTGTCTGCATTCATTGTCTGCCCGCCGCCTTGGGTCTGCGGCGTGCGGTTGTATTTGTTTTGCTGCTCGGCGGTAAGCATCGCGCGAACCTGTGCTCGCGCCGCCGTGCGGATTTTTACCGCCTTTAGCATCTGATCCAGCTCCTTGGCGGTGGTTGAATTATCCTCGGCCAAGAGCGCCTGCAAATCGGCACTCTGTTGCGCGAAGATCTTCGTGGCCTTGCTCTTTTGCGCGGCGGTGAGCGAGACGGCGGCGTCGAGTCGTGCGAGGAGGATTTCGGGCGTCTTCAATTGAACACTGTCTTGGGCCAATACGAAGGATTCGGTTGAATGCCAGGCTTGCGCGTAGCCGATCGCTGTCCCGCACGCGAGGGCGAGTGCCCAAGCTGCGAGTGATTTGATGTGATATGGTTTCATCGAGTCAGTAGGTATGGGAATAGGTGTTGGCTATTTTTGCCCGACATTGGTGACAACGACGTTCTTGTGCTCGCCGTTTTTGACCTGCGTTTTGGCTAACGCATAAAAACCGCCATAACCATCCCGACGCTGACCAAAGGGAAGCTGCCGCTCCCACTCGATGCGGCAAAAGATCAGATAGTTTCCTGCAGGCAGGTTTTCGAATTTGAACTCGCCACCCCAATCGCCCACCACGGTTTTTGTATAGTGCTCCAACCGGGGATCAGCCGGTACGGGGTCTTTGCCTGATTGCATGATCTTCGCGCGTTCTTCGGTGTATTCGGTCAACGGAACAAGGTAGATCTGAATCCCGGCGGCACCATGTTTCGCGCCAGTGTCGGAACGAACAAAGGCATGCCCGCGAATGGCTGCGGTGCCCGTTGCCTCAGCGAATTTGTAGTCAGTTTCGTTGAACGCGACGGTTTGAGCGACGGGGGTGGAGCAACCGCCCCATAGGAGGAGCGCGGCGCCGAAGGCGAGGGCGACGAGGCCGCCGAGCCGTTTTTTCGCGGGTGCATGCGGGACGTTTTCAAACTGACAAGCCGATGATTTCATAATCTGCGTGTAGGAGCGGTGGTTGGTTTTGAGGGCGGACGCACCGATGGCGACAAACGCTGCCGGTGGTTCGTTTCGTTGAACTTCTCGCCCTACAGCAGCCGCTCGTTTCAAAACCGAACAAGAAATCTCGGCCGAAAGCACGGACGCCTTACGGTGGAACGCTGCCAATGGCTCGATGGCCGTCGCACTTCGGTCTTGGACGAGTGCCAACGCTAAAGTGATCGGCACCGGCGTCGAAGCATCCGCCACCAACGTGCTGCTGCTCGCCACCAATCCCCAAGAGCTCACCACTAACGAGCTGGTGACCACGACTAACCGGCCGGTGAACGTCACCAACGGCCGCGTGACACGCACCAACCTGCAGGTGACCGGCGTTAACCAAGTCCTTACACGGACAAACGGGCAAGTGACTGGCATTCACCAACGCCTTACACGCACAAATCAGTCGATGAACGCCTCCAACGACGAAGTGCACATCACACATAACGCGGTGCACGTCACATTTTCGCGCCTGCCCGTCGCCGGTGGCCCGCTGCACGGTAGTGGCTTACACCATTTCTCGCTGCCGGAGAGGTCCAATACCGTTTTTAGAGTGCAACGATCACGAGCTGTCCGTTTGCGACGGCTTTTGTGAGTGCGTTTTCTGCTGGTTTTCCCTCGTGGTCGTGGCTCACTTTAGCTTTTGCGAAAATGAACCTACTTTATCCAGCTGCATCAGAAGAAAGTCTTTCCGTGATTTGCGAGAAGCTCGCAGGCGCATTCGAGATGCCGCCCTTCGACGTGGTTCGCGAATCTAACCAGCTTCGCAGCGCCCGCTCTGCATCCGGTCCGTTCGAGATCGAAGTCGTCGAGTTCATCGGGCGCGTTTCGGCAGAGGAAGCGGCAAAGATCGATTCGCCTGACCAATCGAATCTCGAGTGGCGGGCCGCCGTTGGACTGGAGTTCAATTTCCAAGTCATGCTCACTCGTGGAGCCTTCACGAGGCGGCAGAGCGAGCGCACGGCGCGCAAGCTCCGCTCTGTTTTCTCTCGGGTCCAAATACCCGGCGACTAAAAGG
>Ga0302321_100002849_pt1 | contig 14870 bp, 24 predicted proteins | sample Fen_T0_1_FD_202505 | JGI IMG/M metagenome (GOLD analysis project Ga0302321, IMG submission 202505) | Peat permafrost microbial communities from Stordalen Mire near Abisko, Sweden - Fen_T0_1 | ecosystem: Environmental > Terrestrial > Soil > Wetlands > Permafrost | place: Sweden: Abisko...
GATGGCGTCCGAGACCCGCTGCAGGAACGGGAACCAGGAGCCGAGGGTGCTCGGGAAGAGGAGCACCGAGCTGGCGAAGATGGGGGGGATCACGCCCGAGGTATTCACCTTGAGCGGCAGGTGGGTACTCTGGCCGCCGTAGAGCTTTCGGCCCACCACCCGCTTGGCGTATTGGATGGGGATGCGCCGCTGGCCGCGCTCGAAGAAGACGATCACGCCGATCACCACCAGCATCACGCCGGACAGGATCAGGATCTTGAACTCGTCGAGCCCGCCGCCCGAGGTGCTGTACTGAGTGAAGGTGGTGAAGATCGCGTCGGGAATGCGCGCCACGATTCCGGCGAAGATGATGAGCGAGATCCCGTTGCCCACGCCGCGCTCGGTGATCTGCTCGCCCATCCACATGATGAACGAGGTACCGGCCGCGAGTGAAATGACGGTGATGACCCGGAAGCCCCAGCCTGGATCGACCACCACCGGCGCGCCCGCCGCGGTGCGGAGGGACTCGAGGTAGCTCGCGATGGCGAAGCCCTGGATGACCGACAGGAGAATGGTGCCGTAGCGGGTGTACTGGGTGATCTTTCGCCGCCCCAGCTCCCCTTCCTTCTGCATCTTCTCCAGCGTCGGGATGACCACCGTCAAGAGCTGAAGGATGATGCTGGAAGAGATGTACGGCATGATCCCGAGCGCGAAGATGCTCAGCTGCTCCAGAGCACCGCCCGAGAACAGGTTGAACATCCCCAGGAAACCACCCGTGGTCCGGATCACCTGTCTCATCGCCTGCCGATCGACTCCCGGCGTCGTGACGAAGATCCCGAGCCGATAAACGGCCAGAACCCCAAGCGTGAAAAAGAGCCGCTTCCGCAGCTCGGCGATCCGGAAGATGTTGGCGAGGCCGCTCGTCACCATTTGCTGACCCTTCTCCCCTCTCCCGGACGGCCGCGCATGCGTCGGCCGTCTTCCACCCAACTACTTCTTCTTGGCGCCGTCGGCCGCCCGCTTGGCCGCTTTCGTCTTCTCGTACAACGTGACCGGAGCCGGAATGATCTCTACCTTACCACCGGCCTTCTCGATCGCAGCACGCGCGCCCGCCGTGATTCGGTGGACCAGGACGCTGTGGGCGGCCTTGAGGTCGCCCGTGCCCAGGATCACCACGCCGTCGCCGCCACCGTCGACGAGCCCAGCCGCCTTGAGGGCCGCCGGATCAGCGACACCACCGCCGGTGAGCCGGTCGAGGCTGGTCACCTGCACCTCTTCATACTCCTTCCGGCGCCAGTTGAAGAAGCCAAACTTCGGCAGGCGCCGCTGGAGGGGGCTCTGACCGCCTTCGAACCCCTCGAAGTGCATGTTACCGGTACGCGCCTTCTGTCCCTTGGCGCCGCGACCGGCGGTCTTGCCGAGACCGGAGCCCTGCCCGCGGCCGACGCGCTTCCGCTCGCGGTTCGCGCCCTTGGGGGCCTTGAGATTATTCAGTGCCATCGGAGAAGCTCTCCCTTTGTAACGCAGATCCCGCAGTCGAGATGCCGGGGCCTTGACCTCAAGCGCCCTTCTTCTTGGCTGACCGGCCGACCGGTGCCGGCTCGTCTACCCGCTTCCACTCGACCAGGTAGGAGACCTTGTCGATCATCCCCATGGTCGCCGGCGTGTCGGGCAGGAGCTTGGTCGAGTCCCGCTTCTTGAGGCCCATGCCCTGCACCGTGAGCCGATGCGTTTCGGGGCATCCAGACAGTCCCCGGACCAGCTTGACCTTGATTGCAGCCATGTTGCCGCCCTTCCTGAAAGTTTTCGGCGTCCGGCGAACCACAGTCCGGAGCTATGCGCCCTGGATCTCCGCCACCGTCTTGCCGCGCAGACGCGCATTGTCGTCGGCGGAGCGGAGCCTCTTCAAGCCCGCCACGGTGGCCTTGATCACGTTGTGGGGATTCCGCGACCCCTGGCACTTGGTGAGCACGTTCCGGATTCCGGCCGCCTCGAGCACCGCGCGAACGGTCCCGCCCGCGATGACGCCGGTACCTTCACCGGCCGGCTTGAGGAGCACCCGGCCTGCGCCGAAGTGGCCGAGGACCTCGTGCGGAATCGTGCTGCCGATCAGCGGAACGGTGAAGAGCGACTTCTTGGCCTGCTCTCCGCCCTTCCGGATCGCCTCAGGTACCTCGTTCGCCTTGCCGAGACCGACACCGACGTGGCCCTGACCGTCACCCACCACGACCAGCGCCGAGAAGCTGAAGCGGCGTCCGCCCTTCACGACCTTGGCGACGCGGTTGATGTGGACGACTTTGTCCTGGAGCTCGAGTTCGTTCGCGTTGATGGGGGCAGCCATTCTCGATTCCTTTAGAACTTGAGCCCCGCCTCGCGGGCGCCCTGGGCCACGGCCGCAATGCGTCCGTGATAGTCGAAGCCGTTGCGGTCGAAGACCACCTGCGTCACGCCCTTCTCCATCGCCGCCTTGGCGACGGCCGCACCGACCTTCTTGGCAGCGTCGGACTTCTTATCGTCCTTCACCTCGTCCTTGAGCGCCTTGGAGGTGCTCCCGGCGGAGGCGATGGTCTTGCCGGCCACGTCATCGACCACCTGAGCGTAGATGTGATTCAGGCTCCGGTAGACGGTGAGCCGGGGGCGATCGCTGGTCCCGGAGATCTTCCTGCGGATGCGCGCCTTCCGCTTTTCGCGCGCCGTGACGTTCTCTGCCATGTGCTCTCCTCTCCTTGCGCCGGCGTCACCTCAGCCGGCGCATGAGCGTCCGCGGTTAGGCGGCGCCGGTCTTGCCTTCCTTGCGGCGAACCGTCTCTTCAGCGTACTTGATGCCCTTGCCCTTGTACGGCTCGGGCACGCGCAGCCCCCGGATCTTCGCGGCCGTGAGGCCGAGCAGGTGCTTGTCCACCGATCGCACCGTGACGCGGGTCTGCTTCGGGTCGACCTCGGCTGTGACGCCCTCCGGCAGCTTGAACATCACCGGGTGGGAAAAGCCCAGGGTGAACTGGATCTCCTTCCCCTTGAGCTCAGCCTTGAAGCCGACGCCGCTGATCTCGAGCGACCGCTCGTAACCCTTGGTCACGCCATTGACGGCGTTCATGACGAGGGTACGGGTGAGGCCGTGGAGCGACCGAGCCAGGCGGGAGTCATCCGGGCGGACGACCTTCACCTCTCCGCCGCCCACCTCGATCTTCATGAGGGGGTTGAAGGGGAAGGACATCTTGCCCTTGGGGCCCTCGATCTTGACCGCGGAGTGATCGACCGCGATCTTGACCTTCTCGGGAATCTTGACGGGTTGTCTACCGACTCGAGACATGGCGACTCCTACCAGACCGTGCAGATGAGCTCGCCGCCCACTCGCTGCTTGCGGGCTTCGCGATCCACCATGACGCCCTTGGACGTGGAGAGGATGGCGATGCCCATGCCGTTGAGCGGGCGCGGGATGCTTTCGGTGTCGACGTACCGCCGCAATCCCGGCTTCGAGACCCTCTTGATCTCGCTGATCGCAGGGGCACGGTCGGCATCGTACTTGAGGATTACGGTGATGGCGCCTTGCTTTACCTCGTCCTTGTGGACGAGGAACTCCTTGATGTAGCCCTCGTCGCGCATCACTTCTGCGATGCGAACCTTGAGGCTCGAAGAGGGGATCAGGACTTTCTCGTGACGCGCGGCGGATGCGTTCCGAATACGCGTCAACATGTCGCCAATGGGATCGGTCATGCTCATCGGGCTTTCTCCTTGCCGGCTACCAGCTCGACTTGATGACGCCAGTGATCTCGCCCTGCAACGCGCGCTTGCGGAAGCAGAGGCGGCACATCTGGAACTTACGCAGGAAGGCTCTCGGCCGGCCGCACAACTCACATCGGTTGTACTGCCGCACCTTGAACTTCAACTTGCGCTTCGCTTGCGCCATCTTCGAGAGCTTCGCCATGCATTCTCCTTGACCGGTCCGGACTACGGCCGGAACGGCATGCCGAGGTGACGGAGCAGCGCCCGCCCCTCCTCGTCGTTTCTGGCGGTCGTCACCACCGTGATGTTGAGTCCCTTGATCTTCTCGACCTTGTCGTAGTTGATCTCGGGAAAGATGATCTGCTCCTTGACGCCCAGCGTGTAGTTCCCCTTGCCGTCGAAGGCCTTGGGAGACACGCCCTTGAAGTCGCGAACGCGGGGCAGCGCGATCGACACCAAGCGATCGAGGAACTCGTAGGCCCGGTCCCCCCGCAGGGTGACCATGGCGCCGATGCTCTGGCCCTGGCGCAGCTTGAAGTTCGCGATCGACTTGCGGGCCTTGGTGACCACCGGCTTCTGACCGGTGATGGCGGTGAGCTGCTCCACCGAGGCATCGAGGATCTTGCCGTTGTTGATCGCCTCGCCGAGCCCCATGTTCACGACCACCTTCTCCAGGCGGGGTGTCTGCATGAGGTTCTTGAAGCCGCACTCCTTCATGAGCGCAGAGCGGATCTCTTTCTCGTACCGCTCTCTGAGTCGCGACGCTGCCATCGTTCTCTCCTTGCCTTCGCCCGGCTCCTGCCAACGCCGGACGATGCGGTTTCTGACTACTCCCAGGCCTGGTTACACTGCTTGCAGGCGCGCACCCGGCGGCCGTCCTTTTCGCGGACGACGTGCTTCACCCGGGTCGCCTCGTTGCACTTCGGGCAGACCACCATGACGTTCGAGATGTTCAGCGTCCCAAACCGTTCGACGATGCCGCCCTCCGGCGTCGCCTGGTTGCGGCCCTTCTTCAGGTGCCGCTTGACGGTCATGATCTTCTCGACCCGAACGCGGGTCCGTTCCTTGACGATCTCCAGGACCCGGCCGGTCTTGCCCTTCTCCTTGCCGGAGAGGACCTTGACGTTGTCGTTCTTGCGGATGTCCATGACTAGAGAACCTCCGGCGCCAGGCTGATGATCTTCATGAACTTGCGGGCGCGGAGCTCACGGGCCACCGGACCGAAGATGCGGGTACCGATCGGCTCGGAGTCCTTGTCGATGAGGACGGCGGAGTTGCCGTCGAACCGGATGTAGCTGCCGTCCGGTCGCCTCACCTCACGCGAGGTCCGCACGATCACGGCCCGGGCCACGTCGCCCTTCTTCACCTTGGCCTGCGGAATGGCTTCCTTGATCGACACGATGATGATGTCGCCGATCGAGGCGTACCGGCGGCGGCTGCCGCCCAGCACCTTGATGCACTGGACGCGCTTGGCGCCCGAATTGTCTGCTACGTCGAGTATCGTCTGCTGCTGGACCATGGCTGCCTAAACCTCCGCCGCCTTCTCGAGCGTTTCCACCACTCGCCAGCGCTTATCCTTCGACAAGGGCCGGGTCTCGACGATCCGAACTCGGTCGCCGGGCTTGCACGCCTGCTCCTCGTCGTGGACCTTGTAGTTCTCCGCCTTCTTGACGATCTTGCCGTACTTCCGGTCGGCGACGCGGCGCTCGACGCGGACGACGACGGTCTTCGTCATCTTGTTCGAGACGACGACGCCAGTGCGGGACTTGCGATTGCCGCGCTCCATGCTCACTCCTTCCCCTTCTTGGCCGGCTTGTCCGCCTTGGGCTCACGCTTGATCCCGAGTTCCTGCTCCCGGGCCACCGTGAGGCAACGCGCCACGTCGCGCCGATTCCTCTTCAGATCAGCGGTCGAATCGAGGATGCCGGTGTTCTTCTTGGACTTGAGGTCGAAGATCGCCTGCTTCAGCTCGGCCGCCCGGCCGTGAAGCTCTTCGACTTTGAGCTCGCGGAGCTCGTTGATGGTTGACATCGAAGGCTCCTTACAGCGTCGCGCCGCGCTTCACGACCTTGGTCGCGACCGGCAATTTGTGGGCGGCGAGGTGAAACGCCTTGGCCGCCATGGCGTCATCGACGCCCTGCATCTCGTAGAGCATGCGCCCCGGCTTCACCACGGCGACGTAGTACTCGACGTTGCCCTTGCCGGTGCCCATTCGAGTCTCGGCCGCCTTCTTGGTGATCGGCTTGTCGGGGAAGACCCGGATCCAGATCTTACCGCCGCGCTTGACGTAGCGGGTCATGGCCACGCGGGCAGCCTCGATCTGACGGCTGGTGAGGCGGCCACACTCGGTCGCCTGCAGGCCGTAGTCACCGAAGTTGAGCTCCGAGCCCCGGTAGGCCTTGCCGCGCATGCGGCCCTTCATCTGCTTTCGATACTTGGTTCGCGCCGGCTGAAGCATGTCGAATCTCCTGGTTTCTCGGCTCGATGCTTAGCTGCGCGGCGCGAGCGCCGTGCGGGCAGCCCGGGGGAGAGCCGTCTGTGGCAGCACCTCGCCCCGCATGATCCAGACCTTGCAGCCGATCTTGCCGTAGGTGGTCTTCGCCTCGGCGAATCCGTAGTCGATGTCGGCTCGGAGCGTGTGGAGCGGCACGCGGCCTTCGCGGTACCACTCGTAGCGCGCCATCTCGGCGCCGCCCAGACGGCCGGAGCAGGCCACGCGGATCCCCTTGGCGCCGAACTTGAGCGCCGTCTGGACCGCCTTCTTCATGGCGCGCCGGAAGGCGATGCGCCGCTCGAGCTGGGTGGCGATGTTCTCGGCCACGAGCTGGGCGTCGATCTCCGCCTTACGGACCTCGACCACGTTCAGGTAGACCTCGTTCTGGGTCAGGCCCTGGAGGTCCTTCTTGATGGTCTCGATCCCGGCGCCGCGCTTGCCGATGACGATCCCGGGACGCGCGGTGTGGACGTTGATCTTGACCTTGTTGGCGGCCCGCTCGATCTCGATCCTGGAGATGCCGGCCTGGCCGAGCTTCTCCTTCACGAACTCGCGGAGCTTGATGTCCTCGTGCAGCCAGCGGGCGTAATTCCGCTCTTCGTACCACTTCGATTCCCAGGAGCGGATGACCCCGAGCCGGAAGCCGATAGGATGTACTTTCTGTCCCACAGTATCACTCTCCTCTCGCGCTTCAGGCGCGGGCAGCCGTCCCGAGCTCGATGTACACGTGGCTCGTCCTCTTCTCGACCCGGAAGGCCCGGCCCATGGCGCGGGGCATGAAGCGCCGCAGCTTGGGACCGCCGTCCACGGTCAGGGTCTTCACCACCAGGGCGTCCACATCGACGTGTCCACCCTTCTGCTCGGCGTTCGCGACCGCGGAGCGGAGCAGCTTGGCGAGCGGCTTGGCGGCCGCCTGCGGGGTGTAGCGCAGCATGGCCAGCGCGTCGCCGACCTTCATGCCGCGGACGTGGTCCGCGACCAGCCGCACCTTGCGGGGCGCGACCCGAAGGAAGCTCAGCTTCGCGTGCGGGCCGGCGGTGTCCTGCTTCGCCACCGGCTTCTTGCGCCGCGCGGCCACCGGGGCGGCCTTCTTCTCGTTCTTGGGGCTCTCGGCCATGGAATTCACTCCTCGTTACCGCTTGGGCGGCGGGCCAGACTGCGTGGCGGCCACCTTCTTCTCGCCCGTGTGTCCGTGGAAGGTCCGCGTCGGGGAAAACTCACCGAGCTTGTGACCCACCATGTTCTCGGTCACGAACACCGGGACGAACTTCCGCCCGTTGTGGACCGCGAAGGTGTTGCCCACGAAGTCCGGAAGAATGGTGCTGCGCCGCGACCAGGTCTTGATGACTGCCTTCTTGTTGCCCTTGTTGGCCGCCTCCACCTTGGAGGTGACGTGCTTGTCGGCGAACGGGCCCTTCTTGATTGAACGCGCCATCTTCGTTCCTTCTCCGAACCAGTGCTAGTGCGGTTGGTTGCGCACGCCTGGGCGGCGGCGGGTCACGATGTACTTGTCCGTGCGACGGTTGTTCCGGGTCTTGAGGCCCTTGGTCTTCTGGCCCCAGGGGGACACCGGGTGCGGGTTGCCCTGCCCCGACTTACCCTCACCACCGCCGTGCGGGTGATCGACCGGGTTCATGGCCAGACCGCGGACGGTGGGACGGATGCCCAGCCAGCGGCTCTTGCCGGCTTTACCGACGCGGACCGACGCGCTCTCGATGTTGGAGAGCTGGCCGATGGTGGCCTTGCAGTCCTGGAGAACCATCCGGACCTCTCCCGAGGGGAGGCGGATCTGAGCGTACGGCCCTTCCTTCGCCATGAGCTGGCCGAAAGAGCCGGCGCTGCGGATCATCTTGGCGCCGGAGCCGGGCTGAACCTCGACCCCGTGCACCACGGTGCCCAGCGGGATGGAGTGGATCGGCAACGCGTTGCCGGGCCGGATGTCGACGCTCTCTCCGGAGACGAGCGTGTCGCCCACGTTCACGCCGACGGGCGCGAGGATGTAGCGCTTCTCGCCGTCCTTGTAGTGGAGCAGCGCGATACGAGCGGTCCGGTTCGGATCGTACTCGATCGCCGCGACCTTGGCGGGGACGCCATCCTTCTCGCGCCGCCAGTCGATCATGCGGTAGCGCCGCTTGTGACCGCCGCCCTGGTGCCGGGTGGTGATGTGACCGTGAGCGTTGCGTCCGCCGGTCCGCCGAATCGGGCGGGTCAGCTTCTTCTCCGGCTTGCTCTTGGTAACTTCGGTGAAGTCCGCGACCGTCATCAGACGGCGGCCCGGGCTGGTCGGTTTGTAGCTCTTGAGGCCCATGGGTCGTCTTCCTTAAGTTCCCTCGAACAGCGTAATGCTCTCGCCGTCCTTGAGGGTCACGGTCGCTTTCTTCCAGTTCGGACGACGGCCGACGCTCCGGCCGACGCGCTTGTTCTTTCCGCGCATGATCGAGGTGTGGATGCTCGTGACGTGAACGCCGTAGAGCTTCTCCACCGCCTGCTTCACCTGGATCTTGGTCGCGTCCCGGTGAACCTCGAAGGCGTACTGCTTGTTCTCTTCGCGCGCCCGCTCCGACTTCTCGGTGACGAGCGGACGCTTCATCACGTCCTGATTCATGAGCATCATGACAGCCTGGCCTCCAGCTTCTTGGCGGTCTCGGCGGTGAGGACCAGCGTCTCGTGCTTCAGAATGTCGTAGACGTTGAGCCCCTCGGCCGCGAGGAAGTTGCTCCCCTCGATGTTGCGAACCGAGCGGGCCAGGTTGACGTTGGCGGCCTCATCGACCACCAACACCTTCTTGAGCCCGAGCTGGGTGATCGCCTTCGCGGCTTCCGAGGTCTTGGGGGACCCGAGCTGCCACTTGTCGACGATCAACAGCTTTGCCTCTCGGGTTCGCAGCGACAGCGCCGAACGGAGCGCCGCCACCCGGACCGCCTTGGGCACGTCGTAAGAGTAATCGCGCGGCTTCGGACCCATCGCCTTGCCGCCACCGACGAACTGGCTGGCGCGCGTCGAGCCCTGGCGAGCGCGGCCGGTGTGCTTCTGCTTCCAGGGCTTCTTGCCGCCGCCGGACACCAGGGAGCGGTTCTTCACCGCGTGGGTCCCCGAGCGGTCGGACGCCAGCTTCGCCTTGACCACCTCGTAGAAGAGGTGCTCGTTCACCTCGGCGGCGAAGACTTCGTCCTTGAGCTCGAGCTCGCCGACTTTTTTCTTCGACAGGTCGTAGACGTCGAACTTGGCCATGATTTCCTCGACTACTTGATCTCCACGTCCACGCCGGCCGACAGGTCGAGCTTCATCAGGGCGTCGAGCGTCTGGGGCGTAGGCTCCAGGATGTCGAGGAGCCGCTTGTGCGTGCGGATCTCGAACTGCTCGCGCGACTTCTTGTCGACGTGCGGGCTGCGGAGAACGGTGAACTTGTTAATCCGGGTCGGGAGCGGAATCGGTCCGGCGACCTTCGCGCCGGTACGCTTGGCCGTCTCCACGATCTCTCCGGCCGATTGGTCGAGGAGCTTGTAGTCGTAGGCCTTGAGCCGGATCCTGATTTTTTGCGTTGCCATTCGGAAAGCCTCTCGGGTGCGGCGCGGCTCTTCTCAAGCCGCCGTTCGCCCAGCCTCACTGACTACTGAATCACCTCCGCAACGACGCCCGCTCCCACCGTGCGCCCACCCTCGCGGATGGCGAAGCGCAGCTCCTTCTCCATCGCGATGGGGGTGATCAACTCCACCTCCATCGTGACGTTGTCGCCCGGCATCACCATCTCGATGCCCGCCGGCAGCTGACACGACCCGGTCACGTCCGTCGTCCGGAAGTAGAACTGGGGCCGATACCCGTTGAAGAACGGCGTATGCCGGCCACCCTCTTCCTTCGTCAGAACGTAGACCTCGGCCTTGAACTTGGTGTGCGGGCTGATCGACCCGGGCTTCGCGAGCACCTGGCCGCGCTCGATCTCCTCGCGCTTGGTGCCACGGAGCAGGCAGCCGACGTTGTCGCCCGCGATGCCCTCGTCCAGCAGCTTGCGGAACATCTCGACGCCGGTCACCGTCGTCTTCACGGTCGGGCGCAGACCGACGATCTCGATCTCCTCGCCCACCTTGACGATGCCTCGCTCGATGCGCCCTGTCGCCACCGTGCCTCGGCCGGAGATGGTGAACACGTCCTCCACCGGCATCAGGAACGGCTTTTCCGTCGCGCGCACCGGGGTCGGGATGTAGCTGTCGACCGCGTCCATCAGCTTGACGATCGCCTGCTCGCCCAGTTCACCCTTGTCGCCCTCGAGCGCCTTGAGCGCCGAGCCCTTGATGATCGGGATGTCGTTGCCGGGGAACTCGTACGCCGTCAGCAGCTCGCGGACCTCCAGCTCGACCAGATCCAGGAGCTCCTTGTCGTCCACCATGTCGACCTTGTTCAGGAAGACCACGATGAAGGGCACGCCGACCTGCCGCGCCAGAAGGATGTGCTCACGGGTCTGCGGCATCGGACCGTCGGCGGCAGACACCACCAGGATGGCGCCGTCCATCTGCGCCGCGCCGGTGATCATGTTCTTCACGTAGTCGGCGTGGCCGGGGCAATCGACGTGCGCGTAGTGCCGCTTCTCGGTCTCGTACTCCGCATGGTGCGCGTTGATCGTCACGCCGCGGGCCTTCTCTTCGGGCGCGTTGTCGATCTCGTCGTACTTCATCGCCACGACGCCTGCGACCTTCTTCGACAGCACGCTCGTGATCGCCGCCGTCAGCGTCGTCTTCCCGTGGTCAACGTGCCCGATCGTGCCGACGTTGCAGTGCACTTTCTTGCGGTCGAACTTTTCCTTGGCCATTGCTACTCCCGGGGATGTTGGCGTTGCGATGTCGCGTGCTGCGCCTGAAAGTTGGAGCCCTCGTCCAGGATTGAACTGGAGACCTCGTCCTTACCAAGGACGCGCTCTACCGACTGAGCTACGAGGGCCCTTCTCCTACAATTGCCTCACTGGAGCGGGAAACGGGATTCGAACCCGCGACATTCAGCTTGGAAGGCTGACGCTCTACCAACTGAGCTATTCCCGCAGACTCTCCTGTGTTCCGTTGTCCTGCTCGCCAAAAATCCATTCCGATGTGGAGGGGGGTGGATTTGAACCACCGAAGGCGTGAACCGGCAGATTTACAGTCTGCTCCCTTTGGCCGCTCGGGAACCCCTCCGTACCTTTTCTCTCCTGCGCTTTTCGAACCCACTGCACTGGAGCTGGCGGTGGGATTCGAACCCGCGACCTGCTGCTTACAAGGCAGCTGCTCTACCGACTGAGCTACGCCAGCAACAACTCTCATGAAGCCGGACGAAACGCGACGGTAATCAGACCGCCCAACCCTGTAAATAAAACGGCGTAGCCACTTCGTTGCTGCGTTGCTGCAACAGCGATGTAGAGCGGCAGCTTGTAAATGAGACGCGGCGGCTTGTCAAGGCCCAGAATTCTCTCATCTAAGGGGGCCAGGCTGCCCGTCCGAGACCGAGGCCTGGACCGCCCATCCGGGGCTGTCCTCGCCCCTTCTCCGCGCTACTTCTCGCCCTTGATCTTCCTCTGCCGCGCGCCTTCGTAAAGCACGATGGCCGCAGCTGCCGAGGCGTTCAGGCTTGCCACGTGTCCGAGCATCGGGACGTAAGCGATGTAGTCACAGGTGCGCCGCACCAGCGGCCGAATCCCCTGCCCCTCCCCACCGATCACGAGCGCGATGGGTCCGGCCAGATCCACGTCCGAGACCGGGCGATCTCCGTCGGCCGCCGTCGCCACCGTCCAGATCCCCGCCTCCTTGAGCCGCTCGATGCTCTGGACCAGGTTGGTCACCCGCGCCACGGGGCAGTGCTCGACTGCGCCGGCCGAGGCCTTGTCCACGGCGGGGGTGATGCCGGCCGCCCGGTCCCTGGGGATCACGACGCCGTGGGCTCCCAGCGCGTGGGCGGAGCGGATGATGGCGCCCAGGTTCTGGGGGTCCTCGATCCCGTCGAGGATCAGGAGGAGCGCGGGGCGATCGCTCGCCTGCACCAGCTCGAGGAGGTCCTCGAGATCGCGATACTGGAAGTCGGCGACGGTCGCGACCACGCCCTGGTGCGCGTCGGTCCCGGCCACGCGATCGAGCTTCTGCCGGGGCGCCTCGCGGACCTTGGCGCCCGCCGACCGCGCCAGCTGGGACAGCTCGGCGAACCGGCGCCCCTCCGCCTGCCCCTCCGCCAGCCAGAGCTCCGAGACTCCCTCGGTTCGCGCGCGAAGCAGCTCGCGGACCGGGTTCATTCCGTAGACGACGCGCATGCGCTCGAAGCTCCTTGGTTCACTTCACTTCACGTCAACGGCGACGACCACGGTCCGGGACTGCTTCACGCACGCAGCATCGCTGCAGACGAAGAAGTCCACCGCCGCGCGCGCCTCCTGCTTGCCGGCCGCGACGCCCCGGAAGCCCACCTCGAAGCGGGGGGCCTCGGCGGCCGGGTCGGCCGCGTCCTTGTGGCCCAGCTCGACCTTGTCGAGCTTCAAGCCCGCCGGGGCCTCCAGCTTGATCTTGAGCGGCGCCTGCGGGTGCACGTGCCACTTCTCGACCGTACGGATCCGGAGCACCAGCTTGCCCCGCTCGCCCACCTTCACCGACGGCGTCGAGTCGCCGGTCTCGATCCGGTAGGCCTGCGCGGCCTCGGCCCCCGCGTCGGCGCGCGCCGACGGGGCCCAGCACAGGGCCGCAGCCCCCACCGACATCGCCACGGCCACTGGATGGATTCTCATCGCGGACCTCCCCTGCCTGGCGGCTCCTATAGCAGAGACGGTCCGGGCCCTCCAGCCATTCAGGCGGCTGGGGGCGCTGCCGAGCGATTCCGGATCGCTACGCTGGGAACCGCGACGATGGGGACCGCTACGCTCCGGCCGCCCGGCGCGAACTGGCCGGCCGCGTTCGCTCCCCGCGCCGTCGCCCGGCCTCGGCGAGCGCCAGCGCCCGCTCCACCACCGCAGCGGCCACGTCCACGCCGCAGGCCTCCTCCGCCTCCCGGATCCCGGGCGAGCTGTTGACCTCGAAGACCCGCGGCCCACCCTTCATGTCGAGCATGGCGACGGCGCAGACCTCCAGCCCGACCACGCGCGCCGACTCGGTCGCGACCTGCGCGAAGGAGGCCGGCAGCTCGGCCGCCTCGAACTTGGCCCCGCCCCGCAGCGTCCTGGCGAGCCGGCCGACCAGGGGGCGCCGCCGCATCGCTGCCACCACCCGTCCGCCCACCACGATGGCGCGCAGGTCCCGGCCGCGGGCGCCCCGGAGGTACTGCTGGACGATGATGTTCTGGCCCAGCGACCGGATCGCCTCCAGCGCCGCCTCCAGCGACTCCGGGGTCTCGCAGATCATCACGCCGCCCTTCTCGTTGGCCGAGAGCAGCTTGACCAGCACCGGCATTCCTCCCACCAGCGCCGTCATGTCCCGCAGGCCGGAGGGGTCGCTGGCCATCACAGTGGGTGGCACCCGGATCCCGTGCGCCGCCAGGTGCTGCAGGCAGCGCATCTTGTTACGGCTGGTGGAGATCCCCGGCGCGCCGTTGAGCACCGGGATCCCGTTCAGCTCGAGGTGGTTCACCACCGCCAGCCCGTACTGGTTCACCGAGAGCCCAAACCGGGGCAGGACCACGTCCGTGCGCGGAAACGGCTTGCGGAGGAAGAAGATGCGCGGCTCGGGTCCGCCCAGCTCCATCTCGATCTGGAGCGGGTCGAGCACCCGCACCCGGTGCCCTCGCTCACGCGCCGCCTCGACGAGGCGCCGCGTGGTGTAGATGGCCGGAGAGCGACTGAGGACGGTCAGGTGCATGAAGCTCGCGAGATGTTATGTGCGCCCCGACCAGAAAGCGAGCCCGGGGGAGTGCCCCAGGCGGGAGGTCGGTCGCACGAGCGAAGAATGACGACGGGCGCCACCGACGAAGTGTCGGGGTGGCGCCCGCCGTGAAACGCAGCAGTGGCGGAACGGCTAGACCTGCTTGAACTCCGCGTCGACCACGTCGTCCTTCTTCTTGCCGTCCTCGGGCTTGGGCTGCCCGTCCGTGCCGTGCCCGTCCGTGCCGTGCCCGTCCGTGCCGGGGCCCGGGCCGCCGGTGGTCTTGTAGAGCTCCTCGGCCGCCTTGTGGCTCGCCTGCTCCAGCTTCTCCACCGCTGCCTTCACCTCGTCGGCGGTCCCCTTCTCGCGCACCTTGTGCACTTCCTGGATCGCCTCCTCGATGTTCTTCACCGTCTCGGCGCCGAGCTTGTCCTTGTTCTCGCGGACCAGCTTCTCCATCTGGTAGGCCAGGTTCTCGGCCTTGTTGCGCTGCTCGACCTCTTCGCGCCGCTTCTTGTCCTCGGACTCGTGCGACTGAGCGTCCGTCACCATCTTCTCGACCTCGTCCTTGGCCAGACCGGACGAGTGGCTGATGGTGATCTTGGTCTCCTTGCCCGTCCCCTTGTCCTTGGCGGAGACGTTGAGGATGCCGTTGGCGTCGATGTCGAAGGTCACCTCGATCTGCGGCATGCCGCGCGGCGCCGGAGGCAAGCCCTCCAGGTGGAACTTGCCCAGGGTGCGGTTGTCGCGCGCCATGTCGCGCTCGCCCTGGAGCACGTGGATCTCGACCGAGGTCTGGCTGTCAGACGCGGTGGAGAAGGTCTCCGAGCGCCGGGTGGGGATGGTCGTGTTCCGCTCGATGAGCTTGGTCATCACGC
>Ga0302321_100002851_pt1 | contig 14867 bp, 10 predicted proteins | sample Fen_T0_1_FD_202505 | JGI IMG/M metagenome (GOLD analysis project Ga0302321, IMG submission 202505) | Peat permafrost microbial communities from Stordalen Mire near Abisko, Sweden - Fen_T0_1 | ecosystem: Environmental > Terrestrial > Soil > Wetlands > Permafrost | place: Sweden: Abisko...
CGACGCCGTCGTCGGACACACCTCCCGAGATCCCTGCCTTCGCGAAGGCCAGCGTGATGCGGTCCTGGGCCGTCGGCTGGTCGGCGGTGTCGGGCGACGCCGGCGTCACGACGAGCCAGGCGTACGACGGGTCGGCCACCACCAGACCCCGCAGGGGCGCGGCCTCGAGCGCGGCCGGGCCGACGATCACCTCGCTCGGGAAGGCCCCGGTGAGCACCTGCATGCCCGGCACCGGCACCTGGGTCGGGGCTACCGCCTCGTCGTACCGCATCGCCTGGAGCCACACGCGGCCCTGCGGGTCGAGGGTGTGCGGGGTGAGCACGAGCGCCTTCCCGGCCCGCAGCGCTGCCTTCGCCTCGTCGAGCGGCGCCAGCGGCCCGAGCAGCTGGTCGAGGGCGTCGACGTCCTGCACCTCGAGCACACCGCTCAGGTTCCGGTTGCCCGAGACCGTGCGACCGGCGCAGGGCTGGTCGCGAGCGACACCGCGCGGGCTCACGTCGGTCGAGCTCCACGTCGGCCAGGACGTGCACGTGACCATGCCGGTGCCGGACGCCTGGGCGGCCGCCGGGACGAGCTGCCTGACGAGGGCCGTGCGCGCTCCCGGGACGGCGCCGAGGACGGCCGCTCGGGTCTGGGCGAGCGTCACCGCCATCGTCTGCGTCGGGACGCCGTTGGTGTCGGTGGGGACGCTCGCCTGGGCCACGAGCACACCCACGGGCAGGTTGCGGTCGGAGCTGCCGGCGAGGCTGGCCGACGACACCGCCCAGGTCGACGCCGTCACCGCGGCCGCCGCGGCGGCCATCACGGCGCACGCGGCCGCGGCCGTGCGCATCCGGTGCCGTCCGGAGTCGCGCACCGCGATCCGCAGCGACACGGGCAGGCGGGCCGCGGGCCGCCCGAGCTGGACGACGAGCCACGGCATGAGCAGCACGAGCCCGAGCTCGCCCACGATCACGCCGACGCCGAGCACGAGCGGGTCGGACTGCGCGGTGCCGTAGGCCGTGATCGCGAGCCCGATCCCCGCCATCACGACGCCGAGGATCGGCGTACGACGGCGTACCGGCGGGAGCGGCCGCTGACCCTTGAGCGCGTCGATGACGTCGCCCCGCCCGGCCATCACGGCGGGGACGGCCGCCGCGGCCATCGCGCTCACCATCCCCACGAGCGCGAAGGCGAGCAGCTCGGGCGGGAACGGCGGGACACCGACCCGAGCCCCGAGCGTGTCGGCGAGCGGCGACCACCAGGGCAGCACGCCGCCGAGCAGCCACACCGCGCCCCAGCCCACGACGAGGCCGACGACCGCCCCGACCAGCCCGAGCACCACGCCCGACGCCAGCATCGTGCGGCGCAGCACCGCCGCCGAGCCGCCCGAGGCGGAGACCAAGCCGAGCTCGCGCTGACGTCGGCGCAGCTGCACCGCGAACGCCGGCCCCGCGAGCAGCGCGATCTGCAGCACGACGAGCACCACGATCACCGCGCCCTCGGCCACCTTGCGCGCCGCGTCCGCGGCCTGCACCGGCGTCGGCTCGGTCACGTCGGTCGTCGTCACACCGTGGTCGTCGAGGCAGATCTGGTCGACCCGGCAGAACGACGGCGGGGCGTCGTAGATCGCGAGGCTCTCGAGCGAGCCGCCCGCGAGGTTGACCGCCCGGACGTCGGGCCAGGTGAGCGGCCTCGGCACCGCCGCGAGGTAGCCCTGCGTCGGGTCGACCGTCTGCCCGAGCGCGGCCGGCAGGGCCACGCCGTCGGCCCCTCCGGTCCACTGCGCCGACAGCGGCGAGGCCATGCCGACGACCGTCAGCCGCGCCGTCCTGCGGGAGTCGAGCGCCGTCATGGTGACGGTGTCGCCGATGCCGACGTGCAGACGGCGCGCGACCGCCGTGCCGAGTGCCACCTCGTTCGCGTTCGCGGGCAGGTTCCCCGACGCGAGGTGCCATCGCCCTGCGTTCATCGGGTCGCGGACGTCGGCGAGGGTGAGAGCAGACGACACGCCCCAGGCGCCGTTCTCGATGGCGACGCCGACCGCGGTTCCGACCGGGACGAGGCGCGTCCCGGAGGGGAGCGCGGCGAGCAGCTGCTGCTGGGACGGGAGGGCGGCGGTGCTGCCGCCGGTGCCCGGGTCGCCCTTGACCGGGTCCGACGTGCCCGGGAAGCCGGTGACCGACCCGTCGGACGATCCCAGGTTGCCGTTGGGCGCCTGGTAGACCGTGCCGCCCACCGGCTGGATCCAGGCGTCGGCGACGTCGCCCACCATCGCGTGGATCCGGGTGCGGTCGCCGTACTGCGCCTGCTGGACGGTGGCGAGCACGTACACGCCGGTCACCGCCGTCACCGGCAGCGCGATGAGCAGGACGACGAGCAGCGAGCGGCTCTTCGAGCGCCAGGCGTCGCGGCGCGCGAGGCGCAGCGCGACGCGCCAGCCGGCCCACCAGCGCGACATCCGCGAGGTCGGTGACACCGACGGCGGCGGTGCGGGCGCGGGTGCCGGCCGCTCCAGCGTGATGGTCATCGCAGCGCGCTCGCGGCGTCGGCGGTGCCGTCGTACTCGGCGGTATCGACGATCGCGCCGTCGCGCAGGAACACGACCCGGTCGGCCCACGCGGCGTGCCGCTGCTCGTGCGTGACGAGGACACCCGCGGCGCCGGCGTCGACCCGCCTGCGGAGCAGGGCGAGGACGGCCTCGCCGGTCTCGCTGTCGAGCGCACCGGTGGGCTCGTCGGCGAGCACCAGACGCCGGTCGCCCACCAGGGCGCGCGCGATCGCGACCCGCTGCTGCTGGCCGCCGGACATCTCGTCGGGATAGCGGTTCGCGAGGTCGCCCACGCCGACGTCGTCGAGGGCCGACCGCGCCTGGTGGTGCGAGCGGCGGCGGCCGTCGAGCTCGAGGGGGAGCGCGACGTTCTCCAGCGCCGTGAGGGTGGGGATCAGGTTGAGGTCCTGGAAGACGTAGCCGGCGGCGCGGCGGCGGACGGCCGCGAGGTCGGCGCGCGAGAGCGTCGCGAGGTCGACGCCCTCGACCCGCACTGCTCCGGTGGTGACCGAGTCGAGGCCGCCCGCCACGTTGAGCAGCGTCGACTTCCCCGAGCCGCTCGGCCCCATGACGGCGACGAGCTCGCCGGCGCTCACCGCGAGGCTCACGCCGCGCAGCGCGTGCACCGCGGTGGCTCCGCGGCCGTGGATGCGCGTGACGTCGACGAGCTCGAGGACGGGCTCGGTCGGGTGCTGGTGGGTGGTCATCGTGCGGTCCCCCGTTCCGTACGTGCCGCTTCGGTGACGGCGTCGCTGTCGCTGTCGCTGTCGCTGTCGCTGTCGCTGTCGCTGTCGCTGTCGCTGTCGTGCGCCGCACCGGGTGTACCGGCACGGGCGGTGTCGGCGGCGCGGCGCAGCCGGGCCTCGACGTGGTCGAGCCATCGGGCCTCGGCCTCGGCGTCGAAGATGAGCCGCTCGAGCACGAGCAGCCAGGCGGTGTCGCCCTCGTCGCGGGCGTCGGCGGCGTCGACCTTGAGGCGGGTCAGCGACTGCAGGGTGCGCATGGTCTCGCTGCGCTGGCGCTGGACGAGGGCGCCGACGTCGACGCCGGGCGCGGTGACCGCGAGGGCCAGCTTGATCGTGAGCTCGTCGCGTGGCGCGACGTCGCGCCGGACCGGCTCGTCGAACCATCGCGCGACCTCGGCGCGACCCCCGGCGGTGAGCTCGTAGACCACTCGGCCCTCGTCGTCGGCGTCCTCCTGGGTCACCAGGCCGTCGCGCTCGGCACGGGCCAGCGTCGTGTAGACCTGCCCGATGTTCAGCGGCCAGGTGCCGCCGGTGCGCTCCTCGAACGACGCCTTGAGCTGATAGCCGTACGCCGGCCCCTCGTCGAGCAGCGCCAGCAGCCCGTGTCGCACTCCCATACCGCGTATGTATATCCGGTATAGCCTCGCACGTCCACGTGAGGGATGAAGGTGCCCTTCACTCCGATAGGCGCAACAGCGGCGCCCTCAGGAATCCACAGGCGACCGCTCACCGGTGCCAGGATCGGCGCGTGACCGCCGCCGCGTCCCCCGTCGACCCCGCCCTGCCGCCGTTCGAGCAGCTCACCCTCGAGCAGCTGCGCGCACGCACCTCGATCAAGTGGCGCATGTACGACCCCGACGTCCTGCCGCTGTGGGTCGCCGAGATGGACGCGCTGCCCGCCCCGGCCATCGCCGAGGCGCTCGGCGCCGCGCTCGCCGCCGGCGACACGGGCTACCCCGCGATGGGCACGGCGTACGCCGCGTCGTTCCTCGCGGTGGCGCAGCGGCGCTGGGGGTGGACGTTCGACCTCGCTCACGCGCACACGGCCGCCGACGTGATCACCGGCGTGCACGCCGCGCTCGAGCTCGTGACCGAGCCGGGCGACGGCGTCCTCGTGCCGGTGCCGGTGTACGCGCCGCTGCACGCGTTCACCGCGCTCATGGGGCGGCGCGTCGTCCCCAGCCGGCTCACCGACGAGGGTCGCCTCGACCTCGACGACATCGCCACCACCCTCGCGCGAGGCGGCGTCCGCGCGATCCTGCTGTGCTCGCCGCACAACCCCACCGGCGTGGTCCACACCGAGGCCGAGCTCGACACGCTGGCCCAGCTCGCCGCCGAGCACGGCGTGGACGTCGTCGTCGACGAGATCCACGGGCTGCTCGTGCCCGAGGGCACGACGTTCACGCCCTACCTCGCGGTCGCCGACGCGGGCCTGGTCGTGACGTCGGCGTCGAAGGCCTACAACCTCGCGGGGCTCAAGGCCGCCGTGATCGTCGCGGGGCCCGGCAGCGCCGACCTGATCGAGCGCATCCCCAAGCCGGTGCTCTACGGAACGAGCGCGTTCGGCGTGCTGGCGCACCGCGCCGCGTGGGACGGGGGAGACGCCTGGATCGACGCCGTCAACGCCAGCATCGCCAGCAACGCGGCCTACCTCGGCGAGCTGGTGGCCGAGCTGCTGCCCGAGGTGGGCTACCGGCCGCCGGCCGCGACGTACCTCGCCTGGCTCGACTGCCGCGCCCTCGGGCTCGGCGACGACCCCAGCGCGGCGTTCCTCGAGCAGGGGCGCGTGGCGCTCAACCCCGGGCCGGAGTTCGGGCCTGGCGGCGAGGGGTTCGTGCGCCTCAACCTCGCATGCTCGCGCGAGACGCTGCGCACGGCTGTCGAGCGGATGGCGTCCGTCGTCGGGTGACGACGGCCCCGCCTGTGGATCGTTGAGGGCGTCGTCGTTGCGCCTATCGGAGTGAAGGGCACCTTCATCCCCAACGTGGGGGGTCGGGGGTGGGTGACAGGATCGCGGTGTGCGGATCGCTACCTGGAACGTCAACAACGTCGTCGCGCGCCTCGACCGCCTCGTGCCGTGGCTGGCCACCGCCGCGCCAGACGTCGTGTGCCTGCAAGAGCTCAAGGTGCCCACCGAGCAGGTGCCCGTCGAGGCGTTCGCCGAGGCGGGCTACGCCGTCGCCGCCCGCGGCGAGGCCCGCTGGAACGGCGTCGCGATCCTCTCGCGCGTCGGCCTCGACGACGTCACCCACGACCTGCCGGCCCAGCCCGCCTGGGACGGAGTCGTCGAGCCCCGGGCCATCGGCGCCACGTGCGGCGGGGTGCGCGTGTGGTCGCTCTACGTCCCCAACGGACGCACCGTCGACGACCCGCACTACCGCTACAAGCTCGAGTGGCTCGCCGCCCTGCGCGCCACGGCCGCCGCCGAGCTCGAGCGCCCCGAGCCGCTCGCGATCCTCGGCGACTTCAACGTCGCGCCCACCGACGCCGACGTCTGGGACACCGCGGCGTTCGAGGGCTCCACCCACGTCACCCTCGCCGAGCGCGCCGCCCTCACCGAGCTCGAGGCCGCCGGCCTCGTCGAGGTCGTGCCGCGCGCGCTCAAGTACGACCTGCCCTACACGTTCTGGGACTACCGCCAGCTCGCGTTCCCCAAGAACACCGGCATGCGCATCGACCTCGTCTACGGGTCTCCCTCCTTCGCCTCGGCTGTCACCGACTCCTACGTCGACCGCGAGGCGCGCAAGCCCGGCAAGAAGGGCACGCCGCTGCCCTCCGACCACGCGCCGATCGTGGTCGACGTCGACCTGCCGGCGTGACGGACGTCTCCACCGCGCCGGCACGCCTGCGCCGGCCCTCCGACCTGCGTAGGGTCGTCGTGTGCGCATCGGTGTCCTGACGGGCGGCGGAGACTGCCCGGGGCTCAACGCCCTCATCCGGGCCGTCGTCAAGCAGAGCACCCTGCACGGGCACACGGTTGTGGGCTTCCGCCACGGCTGGCGCGGCGTGGTCGACGGCGACGTCATCCCGCTGACCCCGCACGACGTCCGCGGCACGCTCAACCTGGGCGGCACGATGCTCGGCACCGCGCGCTACCACCCCGACGAGGCCGACGGCGGGATCGACGCCGTCCTCGAGACCGTCAAGCAGGAGCACATCGACGCGCTCGTGTGCGTCGGCGGCGACGGCACCCTCAAGGCGGCCGGCACGCTGGCTGCGGCCGGCGTCCGGATGGTCTGCGCGCCCAAGACGATCGACAACGACGTCTGGGGCACCGACCGGTCGATCGGCTTCGACACCGCCGTCTCCATCGCCACCGAGGCGCTCGACCGCGTGCGCACCACGGCGGAGTCGCACGACCGGATCATGGTCGTGGAGGTCATGGGTCACCACGTCGGCTGGATCGCGGTCACCGCGGGCATCGCCGGCGGTGCCGACCAGGTGCTCATCCCCGAGGAGCCCTTCGACATCGACGAGATCGCCGCTCGCCTGCGCCACCGCCACCGGTCCTACGCGCACTCGTCGATCGTGGTCGTCGCCGAGGGCGCCATCGCCCAGCCAGGCACGCTCGACTTCTCGCCCCCCGAGGGGCCCTTCGGCTCGATCGTGGCGGGCGCCATCGGCGAGCGCATCAAGTTCGAGCTGCAGGAGCGCACCGGGTTCGAGACGCGCGTGACGATCCTCGGCCACGTCCAGCGCGGCGGTACGCCGACCGCCGCCGACCGGCTGCTCGCGAGCCGCTTCGGTGTCGCCGCGGCCGACGCCGTCGACGCGGGCGCGACGTCGGTGATGACGGCGCTGGTGGGCGACCGCATCGAGCTCGTCCCCGTCGGGGAGGTCGCCGGCCGGCTCAAGGCCGTGCCCGAGGACCTCCGGCGCGTGGCTCGTGCCCTCTACTGACGACGTAGGCTCTCGCTCCGTGCCCGCCCCCCGCTCCGACGCTGCGCCGATCACGGTGCGCCGCATCACCGCCGACGAGCACCTCGCCTACGTCCGCGCGCACGAGGGCACCGGGCGCATCTCGTTCCTGCAGGTGCCGTCGTGGGCCGGTGCCAAGGCCGAGTGGCAGCACGCCTCGCTCGGCTGGTTCATCGACGACCAGATCGTGGGCGCCGGGCTGGTGCTGCTGCGCCAGGTGCCGCGCGTGAAGAGGTTCCTCGCCTACCTGCCCGAGGGCCCCGACATCGACTGGACCGCAGAGCGCACCGGCCGCGACCTGGCGGAGTGGCTCGACCCGCTCGCCACCACGCTCAAGACGATGGGCGCGTTCGCCGCGAAGATGGGCCCGATGGCCGTCGTGCGCCGCTGGGACGCCGACACCCTCAAGGCCGCCATCTCCGAGGGCACGGCCGCGCGCCTCCGTGACGTCACCCCCGACCTCGAGCACCCCGACGTCGCGGCCGTGGCCGACCGGCTGCGCGAGCTCGGCTGGACGCAGAAGACCGACACCGGCGCCGGCTTCGGCGACGTGCAGCCGCGCTACGTCTTCCAGGTGCCGCTCGCCGGTCGCACCGAGGCCGACCTGCTCACCGGCTTCAACCAGCTCTGGCGCCGCAACATCAAGAAGGCCGACAAGGCCGGCGTCGAGGTGGTCCACGGCGGCTACGACGACCTGCCCTCCTTCCACGAGGTCTACGTCGAGACCGCGGCGCGCGACCGCTTCACGCCGCGCGGCCTCGCCTACTTCCAGCGCATGTGGCGGGCGATGGAGGCCGAGGACCCGCAGCGCATCGCGCTCTACGTCGCGCGGCACGAGGGCCGTGTCCTGGCCGCGACCACGCTGGTCCGCGTCGGCACGCACTCCTGGTACTCCTACGGCGCGTCGTCCAACGAGGGCCGCGACGTCCGGCCCTCCAACGCCGTGCAGTGGGCGATGATCCGCGACTCCCTCGCCGCCGGGTGCGACGTCTACGACATGCGCGGCATCAGCGACACCCTCGACCCCGACGACCACCTCTTCGGCCTCATCCAGTTCAAGCTCGGCACCGGCGGCTACGCCCAGGAGTACCTCGGCGAGTGGGACCTCCCCCTCAGGCCGCTGCTCGCCAAGGCCTTCGACGCCTACCTCGCCCGCCGCTAGCTCATCACCACCCACCCACGGTCACACGCGAGACTCCGGCAGCGCGGACCCCGACGAAAGCCAGCGGGACCCCCAAACGAGCCCCACAGACCCACTCCTCCCCACAGTCACGCCCGAGACTGCGGGAGCGCACCACGAAGGAAGCGAGCGGGACTCCCCGCCCTCGTCCTGACGGACGTAAAGAACGCTCTCCCCAGTCCGTCAGGACGAGGGCGGGGAGGCACGCGCCCCACGGACAAAGCACGCTCCCGTAGGGTCGCGGTGTGACGTTCACGCTGCACGTGGATGCCGAGCCCTGGCGCCGCAACGCCGAGCGGGTGCGCGACGCCGTGCGCGCGGCCATCGAGGCCGCCGAGCCCACCGAGGTGGCCGGCGACCTCGTGCCGGTCGCCAAGGGCAACGGCTACGGCGTGGGCAACGCGCGGCTGGCCCGCGAGGCCGGTCGTCTCGGGCTCACCCGCGTCGCGGTCGGCACCGTGTTCGAGGTGGCCGACGTCGCCGCCCACCACGACGGCGACATCCTCGTGCTGACGCCGTACGAGCCGGCCGACCTCGTCGCGTCGGCGCACTGGGGCGCGCTCGACGGCAGCGAGCACGCGGGCCGGGTCGTGCGCACGGTGTCGTCGACGGCCGCCTGGCACGCGCTCGCGTCGCGCGCGCACGGCAGCGTCCGCGTCGTGCTCGAGGCGCTCACGTCGGTGGGGCGCTTCGGCCTCACGAGCGACGAGCTGCTCGTGCTGCTGCGGTCCGACGCCACGCGCGACTCGATCGCGGGCGGGCGCGTGCGCCTCGAGGGCCTCGCGCTGCACGAGCCGATGGCGTCGCCGCACGTCGACCACCGCAACGTCCCGGGGGCGCGGTGGCACGACGCCGCGGTCGGGCCCGCAGCTCCGGCCGGCGCGAGCGCCCGCGTGACCGAGTGCCTGCAGTGGGGGCTCGGCTGGCAGCAGGCCGTCGCCGACCTCAGCGACCGCCTCGACGGCGAACCGCGCACCGAGCTCACCGAGGCCGCCGCGCTCTGGGTCAGCCACCTCGACGACGTCGAGCTCGCGGCGCTGCGCCGCGGCCTGCCCGACATCGCGATCTACCCGCGCATCGGCACCCGGCTCTGGCTCGGCGACCGCGGCGCGATCCGCGCGCACGGCACCGTGCTCGCCGTCCACGACGTCGCCCGCGGCCAGGCCAGCGGCTACCGCCAGCGGCGAGCGTCGCGCGCCGGCGCGGTCGTGGTGGTCGGCGGCGGCACGTCGCACGGCGTCGCGCTCGAGGCGCCCTCGCCCGCGGCCACCTACCGGCAGCGCGTCGTCGCCGCCGGCACCGGCGTCCTCGAAGGCGCCGGTCGCGCGCTCTCGCCGTTTGTCATCGGCGGCAAGCAGCGCTGGTTCGCCGAGCCGCCGCACATGCACGTCTCGCTGGTGCGCGTGCCCGAGGGCGTGGTGCTGCCCGCCGTGGGCGACGAGGTCGACTGCGACGTCCGCCTCACCACCGTGCACCCCGACCGCGTCCTCGGCCTCGACTGACCCCGAGCTCCGCGTACAACTGTCCTCAACCACACGATCCGCTGGCGATCCGTGTGGTTAAGGACAGCTATGCGGGGTCTACGCGCTGGCGTGGGCGCCGACGGGCTCGGGCTCGTCAGGTGAGGTGCGGCGCGGCCACACGTCGGGCGCGCCGTCGAGCACTCCGCCCCCGGGGTCGTCCTCGTGCTCGGGGACGCCGTCGCTGCGGATCGGGTCGGTGCTCGGATCGAGGATGTCGCGCACCACCATCACGGCGAAGAACGCGGTGGCCGCGACGTGCACGAGCACGGCCGCGACGTACCAGCCGTAGGGCAGGCCCTTGTTGTCGTTGCCGTACTGCTGCAGGAAGTACCAGATCGCCATGAAGTACAGGACTTCGCCGGCCTGCCAGATCAGGAAGTCGCGCCAGCGCGGGCGCGCGAGCGCCGCGAGCGGGATGAGCCACAGCACGTACTGCGGCGAGTAGACCTTGTTCGTGAGGCAGAACGCCGCGATCACGAGGAACGCGAGCTGGGCGTACCGGGGGCGCTGCCGCGCCACGAACGCCAGCGCGGCGATGCCGACGCACAGGACGAGGAGCAGCCCGGTCGCCGCGATGTTGAGCATGGTGTCGGGCACCGGGTAGCCGAGCACCTGCAGCACGTACCAGATCGATCCCCAGTCGGCGCCGCGCGTCGAGGAGAAGCCGTAGAACTCCGACCACCCGTCGAAGTTGATGACGGCGATCGGGAGGTTCACCACGATCCAGGCGCCGAACGCCCACACCACCGTCTGCACGAGGGCGCGCATGCGGCCCGACCGCAGGCACAGCACGACCAGCGGCCCCAGCAGCAGCACCGGGTAGAACTTCGCGGCGATCGCGAGGCCGAGCAGCACGCCCGCGAGGCGCACCCGCGAGCGCGACCACGCGAGCATCGACGCGCTCGTGAACGCGACGGCCTGCAGGTCCCAGTTGATCGTGCTGCACAGGATGACGCCGGGGGCCAGGGCCACCAGCGCGGCGTCCCACGGACGACGCTTCACGGTGAGCGCGGTGCACACCACGGTGACGAGCAGGCAGATCAGCAGGAGCAGCACGTTCCAGTCGTAGAACCGCAGCGAGCGCTCGGTGACGTCGCCGCTCGTGCCGGTGAGCCACGACGCGATCTGCATGAAGTACCCGGTGAGCACCGGGTACTCGAGCGCCGGGCCCTTGCCCGTGCCCGTCTGCACGTAGGGCAGCCAGCCGTCGGCGAAACCGCGCAGCTGATAGAGGTAGGGGATGTCGGAGTAGCACAGCCGCGTGTAGCGGGCGTCGCCCTGGAACGACTCGGCGTGGCAGGGCAGCTTGGTCAGGTAGCCGACGAAGAAGGCCGACGACGCGAGCAGGACGAGCACGCGCAGCGACGTCCACCAGGAGTCGAGGCGGCCGCGGCGCGCACCCGCGGGGCCGCCGAAGCGCTCGGTGGCGGCGGCCACCACCGGGTCGCTCTCGGACGGCAGCACGACGTCGGAGGTCTCGGCCACGGGAGCCATCGTGCCGTACGGCCGACGTCGCACGGAGGACCGTCCCCTACGGCGAGGCCGAACCCGTTCCGGTCGGCGTCGCCGTGGGCGAGGACGAGCCGGTCGGGGTGCCGGTGCCGGTGGGCGACACCGTCGGTGACGGCGAGCCGGTGTCGGTCGGCGACGCGGTGGGCGAGACCGTCGGCGACGCGGTCGTCGCGGAGGGCGACGCGCTGGTCGGCGACGGTGAGACCGTCGGCGCCGAGGCCGGGTCGACGAACTGCTGCACCGGGCTGCCCGCCAGCGCGCCCTTCATGAAGGCGGTCCAGATGCGGGCCGGGAACGACCCACCGGTCACCGAGTTCATCCCGCCGACGCCCGACAGCGTCATCGGGTCGCCCTTCGCGTCGTCCTTGACGAACATCACGGCCGCGGCGAGGTCGGGGGTGTATCCGGCGAACCACGCCGACTTGTTCTCGTTGGTCGTGCCGGTCTTGCCGGCGGCGGGGCGACCCAGACCCATGGCCACGAAGCCGGTGCCGTCGGTGACCACCTTGCGCAGCGCGAAGTTGACCGTGTCGGCGACGTCGGACGAGAACGCCTGGGTGGGAGTCGGCTCCCAGTTGAACAGCGTGGCCCCGCTCGGCCCGGTGATCCGCTTGATGACGGTGTACGGGACGTGCTGCCCGCGCGAGGCGAAGGTGGCGTACGCGTCGGCCATGTCGACCACGTGCGGCGAGGCGACGCCGAGCGCCACCGAGCGCACCGGGCTGAGCGCCGGCGTCGTCTGGGGGACGCCGGCGCGCACCGCGGCGTCGACGACCTTGTCGTAGCCGACCTGCTGGGAGAGCCCGACGTAGACGCTGTTCACCGAACGCTCGGTGCCCTGCAGCAGCGAGATCTGACCCCACGACTCGTTGCCGTAGTTGTTGACCTTGTAGCCGTCGATCGTGATGCCGGAGTTGCCGTTCCACATCGAGTCGAGGCTCACACCCTGCTCGACGCCGGCCGCGAGGGCGAACGGCTTGAACGTGGAGCCGGCCTGGCCGACCGCCTGCGTGGCGTTGTTGAGCTGGTGCGTCACGAAGTCGCTGCCGCCGTACATGGCGACGACCTCGCCGGTGCCCGGCTTCACCGCCGCGAGGCCGATGCGCAGGCCCTTGGCGCCGGTCTTGGGCGCCTCGGCCTTCACGGCCGCGACGGCCGCCGCCTGCGCCTTGCGGTCGAACGTGGAGACCACGCGCAGCCCGCCGCGGTTGATGTCGTCCTCGGACCAGCCGTTCGCGAGCAGGCCCCGGCGCACCGAGTCGAGCAGGTATCCGTTGGTGCCGCTCCAGCGGTTGACGTTCTTCTTCGCGACGAACTTCGGGAAGACGGCGGCCTTGCGCTGGGCGTCGGTGATCCAGCCCTGCGACACCATGCCGTCGAGGACGTAGTTCCAGCGGCCCTTGAGCTTGTCGAGGTTGGTGTCGGGGTTGTAGCCGCCCGGCGAGCGGATGATGGCGGCGAGCGCGGCCGACTGGCCCAGCGTCAGCTTGTTCACGGGGACGCCGAAGTAGGCCTCCGACGCCGACTGGATGCCGTAGGCGCCACGGCCGAAGTAGATGGTGTTGAGGTAGTCCTCGAGGATCTGGTCCTTCGACACGGTGGTGTCGAGCTTCACCGCGAGGAAGAACTCCTGGATCTTCCGCGACAGGGTGCGGTCCTGCGTGAGGTAGGCGTTCTTGGCGTACTGCTGGGTGATCGTCGAGCCGCCCTGGAGGCTGCCGCCCTGCACGTCGTTCCACAGGGCACGTGCGATGCCCTTGGGCGAGACGCCGCCCTCGTCGTAGAACTCGCGGTCCTCGGCGGACAGGACGGCGTGCTGCACGTCGACCGGGACGGTCGACAGGGGGACGCTCACGCGGTTGGCGGTGCCGAGACGGCCGAGCTCGTGCTTGCCGTCGGACCAGTAGACGATCGTCGTCTGCGCCGAGGCCACCTCGCTGGGCGCGGGCACCGTGGTGCGCGCGACCGCCACCGCGAAGGTCGCGACGAGCGCTGCGCCGGCGATGACGACGATCGCGAGCACCTGGCGCCACGACGGCAGCCAGTGCCGGACGCCGGAACGTCCCTGGCGCGGGTAGTCGATCCTCACGAGCGTCCTTCGGGGTGGGGGAAGCGGCACGGCCTGAGGCCGGCGACGAGCCGTCCTGAGGGTGCGACGTACGACGACGGTCGCAGGTTTCGCACCGACGGCACGAATCCGCGCTCTGTGGCGCGCATCTCATGCCCATCGAGCACCACCCCCAACCCCTCGGGCCGCTGTGACCCGGCCCTCATCCCGAGATCGCGCCGTGCGGGGGTCAGTCGAGGAGGTCGGCAGGGCGGCGCGGGGGGCGGCGGGGGACGCCGTCGCCGAGCACGTAGGACATCGTGAGGTGGTTCCAGCCGCACGCCGTGCACACCTCGACGACGTAGACGCGGAAGTGCCCGTGCTCGTAGGCCATGACGGGCAGCTCGGCCGAGGACTTGACCCGGCCGGCGTAGGGCCCGAGCTCGTCGCCGAACACGTAGGTGACGTGCACGAGCTCGTGCACGCGGCACACCGGGCAGGGCCGCTCGGTGGCCTCGCCGTGGTGCTTGGCGGCGCGCACCAGGTAGGGGTCGGCGTCGCAGTGCTCCTCGCGGAGCAGGGCGTCGCCGGCCGAGATGCGCTCGACGACTCGGCGCAGCGTCAGGCCGTGGTCGATCACCGAGCGCGGGCGGGCCGGGTCGGCGACGTCCTCGGCCTCGGCCAGCGCCGTTCGCGCGGGCTCGGCCGGGCGCTCCCCGCGGATGCGGGAGGCCCGGTGCGAGGGCTGACGGGGCACGGCCATGGCCCCGAGGGTACGGCGCGGCGCGGCGGAGGCGGCGTCCGATATCTGGAGGGCAGCTCGGATCCGACGTGGCGGCCTGCGCCTTCCTGCGGAGGCGGCTGGTGAGACGGGCGCCACGGGCCGGGGCGGGCGGGGCGCTTGCACCGGGTTCGGTGTTCGCCTAGTGTTCATCTCGCGATGTATCGGAGCGATACATTCGCAGCGATACATCGGTCACGAGGGTGGAGGGCGGCAGGATGGCAGCGCGATCGTCGCAGCGCAGCAGCATCCTCGAGCTCGCCGTCCTCGGGCTCCTGCACGAGACGCCCCTGCACGGCTACGAGCTGCGCAAGCGGCTCTCCGGCGTTCTCGGCACCTTCCACGCCATCTCCTACGGCTCGCTCTACCCGTGCCTCAAGGATCTCGTCGCCCGCGGCTGGATCGTCGAGGACGGCGACTCCGAGGGCGCCGCTCCGGCCCTGTCGGGCAAGCGCGGCCGCATCGTCTACAAGCTCACGGCCGAGGGCAAGGAGCACTTCCAGAGCCTCGTCGCCGAGTCCGGGCCCGACACGTGGGAGGACGACCGGTTCGGCGTCCGCCTCGCGTTCTTCGGCCGCACCGACGCGCAGGTGCGCCTGCGCATCCTCGAGGGACGCCGCTCGCGCCTCG
>Ga0302321_100002852_pt1 | contig 14861 bp, 15 predicted proteins | sample Fen_T0_1_FD_202505 | JGI IMG/M metagenome (GOLD analysis project Ga0302321, IMG submission 202505) | Peat permafrost microbial communities from Stordalen Mire near Abisko, Sweden - Fen_T0_1 | ecosystem: Environmental > Terrestrial > Soil > Wetlands > Permafrost | place: Sweden: Abisko...
GACTGCATCGATGGCCAGGAGCACCGGCCCACTCTGCGGCAGGCGTACCAGCACTGATTGATGCCCTGGCGTGTGTCCACTGGTCTCCAGCAAGATCAGGCCGGGCAATAGCTCCATATCTCCATCAAGCAATCGATAGCGAGGACGGTCCCAATGGGCACGTCCCGCCGCAAAGCGTGGATGTCCGCTCTGAGCCAGTGTATAGTGTTCCCGTTGGACAACAAACTCTGCCTTCGTAAAGACATCATGATATCCAGCATGATCGATATCAAAATGAGTGCAGATAAGGAGATCGATATCGTCGGGCCGTAGACCAAGTTTGCTGAGCTGCTCAAGCACATTTGTCTCGTTCTCCGCTGGCGGCGCGCCGGGAGGATGGGGTACATCGGCTGGATACCCACTATCGATCAAAACATGCCGGCCGTCGCTCATCTCCACGAGATAGCAGCCCAGCACCATTTCTAATGCCCCCATGGCCGCCGGCAATGTTGTCGTTGATAACTGCAAAAGATAGAGTTTTTGCGGTGTGTTCTCATTCATTGTCTTTTCCTATCCATTCTTTCCTGCCCTGGCATCTTCTTGATAATTGACAGACTTCGTCCCACAGTCATACTCCGCAACTGCACATCAATACGCCCTCTCTCGGCCAAACAAGTTGTGCACGTCGATGCTAAAAGTTTGCCCATATATACAAGTATACATAGATCTCTGATGAGAAACTGTAAATAATATTACAGACATGTGGCTCATTTTGTGCTACTATCGTGCCATGAAAGAGATCACGCCAGAAGTCACACCGCCCGCTCATACCTCGTCTCGTCGTGACTTCTGGCTTATCGTCTGCGCCGCCCTCTCGTGGGGTACAGTTGGCGTCGCCAATCAAGCTATCTATGCGCATGTCGCGACAAATGCCATCTCGCTTGCTTTCTTTCGTTTGATTATTGCCGCACCCCTATTTATTCTTGCCAGCATATTGCTGCCGGGCCGCCGCATCTTGCGCGTCAAGCCACGCGATCTAACGCTCATGATACTCATGGGTGCCATGCAGGCGCTCTATCAGGCCAGTTACAGTGCGGCCATCGCCCTGGCCGGTGTAACAGTTCCGACGCTCATCGCGCTCTGCGGTGCGCCCGTGATCGTCGCGTTGCTATCGGCGCCACTGATGCATGAGCGCTTGCATCGGCTGACATTTGTCGCGCTACTCTGCGCCCTGGGGGGAACGTTTCTGCTGGTTGCCGCTCATCCTGTCGTAGGGGGTGTCTCGCTAATAAGCGTCTTCTTCTCGCTGCTGGCGGCAAGTGGTTATGCCAGCTTTGTCATATGTGGACGGCTGCTTACAGGCCTCTATCATCCCTTGCATATCAACTCGGTCGCTTTTGGGGCGGGTGCATTATTCCTGCTTTTTCTGGCCCTGCCAACAGGTCTGACGCTGGCATATCCGCTGTGGGCCTGGTTGCTCCTACTCTATCTGGGCTGCATACCTACGGCGCTTGCGTATGGCCTCTTCCAGATCGGCATGCGCTCACTATCGGCAACCATCGTGAGTATTGTCACGCTCTGTGAGCCGCTGGCGGCGGCCGTGCTGGCGTGGATCTTGTTCCATGAGCAGCTTGGCTTGCCCGGCTTGCTTGGTGCTGCCCTCTTATTGGCCGCGATGGCCCTTATTTTGCTCTTCCCCCACACACCAACATAGCATTTGCTGAGCGTTCTGGGGGCGAGGAGAAGGTGAGAAACGCATGGAATACATGAAAAATTTCCCTTGATCTGTTTTCCCTTGATCTGTTTTCCCTTGATTCATGTTCCTTGAAGGTGCCGAATTTATGACTCCAGTGGGAACGTAGGAACATTCATGCGTTCAGCGAGCATGGCGGAGGCCCCCGGATGAATCCGGCCTGTGCACGATAAATACGGCACCTCTGCAGAGCAGAGTCTTTTCCGTATATAAAGTACTATAGCGAATGATTCGCGGCCACGATGCACTCGTAGCCGCTCTTCCATGGATCAGGATGCTATGCTGTACCTGTGCTTGTATCTTTCTTGTCTGCGCTCTGCGCCGTGACCGTGTCGGCTGGCGGTGGGCCAGAGGAACGGAACGACATGAATTTGTTGAGCACGTCGAACCAGAATGGTGCACCGAGAGCGACTGCAAAGGTCGTTGTGAGCAAGCCGATGAGTTTTAAGAGCCAGCCGGCAAAACTGTCCGGCACGTTATACCAACCGACCAGCGGCTGCACTTGATTGATATTGTTCTCCAGTACTCCCAGGTCTGAGCTATGCTGTGTATAGCCCTGGGCGGCCGAGACAAGTGTGGCGCGTACCGTTGTGTCATGCGAAACGTTTGTGATAAGCGCGATGGTGTCGATGTTCAGGCTAAAGGCGGCAAGTAGCCCCAGCAGGAAGATGAAGATCTGTACCCTGCGTTTGTACCAGCCAGAAACACGGTCCATTGTGCTGTTGAACCAGATCTCTACGCCGCTCAGGTCTTTCTCTAAATCAATATTGAGCCGTTTCAGATTATTTTCGATCTCTGCGAGGGCTGTGGTATTGATGGTGCCAGTAGACGTTCTTTGCTGTTGCAAGACATCTTTGAAGGCGAGTGCGAAGATGTTCGCCGGGATATAAGATGGCTTGTGGACGACGGATCTTCCGGCAGGGGCGGGCGTACTTGTAGGGGGAGCGGCCAGGGGCACTGGCGTGGTTACCTGGGCTTCGATGGCCTTCGCAGGTTGCAGTCGCTGAGAAAGTGTCTTGACCAGTGGGTGAGCGGAGAACTGCGTTGCCAGCGTGTTCTGCGTATACTGCGAGTCCTGAGAAAGTGCTTTGATCAGCGGATGATCGTAGAATTGCTCTACCAGGGCGGGATCGCCCAGCATATTGACGATGCCCTCCCACAAAACATTTGCACGCAGCGAAAGGATGCGTACAATGACTTGTTCGTTGATGGTGGAGCAGAGCAAGCTCAAAAGTATGTAGACGAAGATGATGCTGAGTGCAACTTCAAGGATATTAGAACCAAACATAGACTACCTCCATATAATATCAGGGTATACATGCTGGTGATCGAGACGACGTAGTACTTTATTCGCGTTTGCACCCCTCGATATAATAAAAAGAAGCACGTTCAGGGATGAATGCTGAGAATAGAGACGACGTAGTGCTGTATATACGTTTGTATCGCTGTAATGTGATAAAAGAGGCATGTTTTGGCTATAAATACTGGCGATGGGGACCATATAGTACTGTATGTACGTTTTTAGCACTGCAATTTTTCGTACGAATTTCGTCTATGTGCTCTGTTCCTTCAAGAATAGTTGATCATTTCTTGCTCTCTTGCTTTATTTTTTACTTGAGAAATATTGCAATTTTGTGTGGGATAGTATATACTTTAAGTGTCTCATCAAGTTTCTCGTGAGACATCCCCCCGAGCTTTGTCTCTGGTGTAAAATGGCGCATAGAGCACATTTCCTTCTTGCTTGAAAATATATTCGATCTTGCTTACTCTCTCGTTTGTCGCTCCTCGCTCCTCGCTCTTTTAGAGATAGGCAACAAAAACAACATGAGATGGCGAAGTGTTTTCTGCTAGAGAAACATATGTCATTGACTATTCTTATCTTTATTGATTAATCTTAAGACCTTTATCGATACCCAGCAGAAATGAAAGTAGAAAGTGAACTGTATGACACATCAGAATCCTCTTGAAATTCTCTTGCGAGGGAAGGCACAGTGGAATGCATGGCGGCTGACGTACTCTGATGTCCAGGCCTTTGAGCCGGACTTGCATGGGGCTGAATTGCGCGGAGCGGATCTGCACGGAGCCGACCTGCGTCGCGCCGATCTCACTGAGGCTAACCTGGAGGATGCGGACCTGCGTGAGGCGGACCTGCGTGAGGCGGACCTGCGTCACACCAATCTAAAAAATGCTAACCTGAGCGATGCTGACCTGACCAAAGCTCGCATGAATGGCGCTGACGCTCGCAGCGCTTTGTTTTGTCGCGTCAATCTCAATGGAGCAGACCTGAGCAACGCCGATTTTCGGGGCGCCGATCTCGATGGTGCGACGACGAAGAAGGCAATTCTGGAGACTGCAAGGTTTGATGATGCACAGCCATTCTCAGCAAAGGTGTCGGAGGTTACACGATAATGGCAGACCGTTACTATGTCCAACGTCTCTCGGAGCAGATCTTTTTGGTCCGCGAACGCATATCAGTGGACAGCGAGCCAGGCCCGAATGATCGTCTGGTTAAGTCGTTCGATGTGCGTCACGATGCCTATATGTATGTCGATAATGTAAACGACCAACAAAGGAAGCTCGATGAACAGTACGGACACTGGACACAGTATCCTCGCTGAATAGAATTTACCTGCCGAAACAACAATGACGCGCTTTCATTTTATTCACGTAGGGGCGATCAATCACAAGATTCAGTGTGGCTGATCGCGCCCGCTAAAGAATATATACTCTCCAGGCTCTCTACTCTCTTCCCCTTCAGCTCGCTCACTGCCCCAGGCTTGCATATGCGTCGTCCAAAAAGCTGAAAAGATGCGCCTCGCACAGTAAACAGTATCTTATACAGTATAAAATGTAAATATATTCTGTTTACTTATATACTTGTAAGATTTATAATATAATTACCTTCATATAAAATTGTTTCATGGTATTCTTCCTCTGTAATACGTACAGAGAAGGATCAATGCGCCGCAAAACTTCGCGTTGAACGAAGGAGGGCCGATGAGTCGCCACATTTCTGTCTTTAATCGACTTAGGATAGGGAGTGCCATCGTTCTTGCCACAATGTTGCTAGCAATTATGTATCGTGGGGACTTCTTCTCGCGTGGGTTCTTCAATCTCTATGGGGAATGCTATCGCTGGATACCCTCACTTGTCGCGCTCCACGTGGTTTCGGATACAGCCATCGGGTTTGCCTATCTTTTCATCTCTATCGTTCTCTTCATCTCGCTACGTTTGCTGCACCTGCCCTTTCAGTCAGTATTTATTGCCTTCGGCGCATTTAGTATTTGCTGTACTGTCACCCACTTCATCGAAGTCATTACCACCCTCTGGGTCCCTCTCTATTGGTTCGCGGGCTCTCTCAAGCTTTTGACTGCCATCGTCTCGGTGTGGACGGCCCTGTTGCTGCCTCCTCTCATCCCAAAAGTTCGTGATACGCTTGCCGATGCGAAACTCGCTCAGGAGCAGAGCCGCGAAATTGCTGAGCGTGATGAGCAATACACTGCGCTGGCAAATGCCATGCCCCTCCTGGTACTGACAGGGAACGCGCGAGGTCGCGTCAACTTCTTCAATACTATGTGGAAAAGCTACACAGGATGTAACGCCCAGGAATTACTTGAAGGGTTACGGAAAGGTTCATTCACACACCCAGATGACTATCATCGTGTGGGTGCCGATTGGCAGCTGCAAACCCAACAGGGGAATGCATTTGAGTATGAACTACGTATAAAGCGCTATGACGGCGCATACCGCTGGCATCTTATACATATGACTCCAATCTACGAACGCGATGGCATGACCAGACAATGGATTGGTACTGGCACAGATATCCACAAACAGAAACGCAATGAGCAAACACTGCGCGAAAATCAACTGAGACAGGATACCTTTTTGACGATGGTCAGCCATGAGTTAAAGACCCCGCTAACCTCGATCCAGCTGCTCGTCTCCTTCTTGCGCAATGAAATTACCAGCAGCAAATATGAGCGTGCCCTCGCCACCATCGAGAATCAGCTCCAACGCATCATTCAGCTCGTCAATGATCTGCTGGACATGTCACGTATCAAAGCAGGTCAGTTATCTTTTATTTTTGCCTCCTGTGACGCCATCGCTATTGCCCGCGAGGCCATTGCTCGGGTGCAGGTGAGTAGCGAGACCCATAAGCTCATCGTGGTCTGTGGCACGACGGCACCGGTGTATGCCGATCCTGATCGCTTAGCACAGGTCATGATCAACTTGCTTACCAATGCCATCAAGTATTCTCCTGAAGCCGACCACGTTGATATTCGCGTTACCGTGAATGAGCATAGTTTTCAGTTTGCGGTACAAGACTCTGGAATTGGCATGAGCCAGGAGGCACAGACGCATATTTTCGAACAATATTACCGCAATATCGAAGCATCTCACCAGAAGTATGCTGGACTGGGCATTGGATTGTATACCGCCAGCGAGATCGTTAAGTGCCACCATGGCGAGATCTGGGTCGCAAGTGACGAGGGCCAGGGCTCGACCTTTACCTTCTCCTTGCCATTGGAAAAGAGGGACAACGCGAGCAGGGCATAGTGGGTAGAGGCTTTTTATGCGTGCAAACATAGATTTCACCTGTTTCTTACTATGATCTTATGCGAAAACCAATACCGCTGCTCGCGGCTAGTGCTCCGCACTCAGGTTTCCGCATAAGCAGTATGTTATGTAAAGGAGCACCAATGAGTCGTCACCTTTTCTGCTCGAAGCGTTTTGGGATAGGAAGTGCCATTCTCTTTGCAAGTGTGTTATGTGTGACCATCTTTAGCAAGGATATGCTTGCTCGCGGGCTCTTCGATCTCTATGGAGAGTGCTATCACTGGATACCTTCGCTTGTTGCACTCCATGTCGTTTCTGACACTGCCGTTGGATTGGCATATCTCTTCATCTCCATTATGTGTTTTACTTCTGTACGTCTGCTGCACTTACCCTGCCAATCTCTCTTTCTTGTCCTCGGCATCTGCATCATCTGCTGTGCTGTAACTCACACAGTCGAAGTCATTACTACCCTTTTTATCCCTATCTATTGGTTCGCCGGCTCTCTCAAGCTTCTGACGGCTATCGTAGGCATCTGGATAGCTCTCTTGCTACCTCTACTCATCTCCAAGGCTTGTGACACGCGATCACAAGGCCATGAAATCACTTACCTTGATGAGCAATATACTGCGCTGGCGAATGCCATGCCCCTCCTTATACTGGTAGGAAACGTACATGGCAACATCGAGTTCTCCAATACCATGTGCCAAAACTACACAGGGTACAGCCCTGAAGAACTAATCGTGAATGCACAGCAAGGCGCTCTCTTGCATCCTGATGACTATCAGCAGCTGCGCGCTTCCTGGCTTCTACAACGCCAACAAGGGATTACATTTGAGGATGAGGCACGTATGAAACGCTATGATGGCACATTCCACTGGCATCTGGTGCGCAATGTTCCTCTGCGCGAACACGATGGCACAATCAAGGGATGGATCAGCACTGCGACCGATATCGATAAACAGAAGCGCAATGAGCAGGCACTATGCGAGGCTCAACAGCGGCAGGATACCTTTTTGACGATGGTCAGCCATGAGTTAAAGACGCCCTTGACCTCGTTGCAGCTCCTGATCTCTTTTTTGCGTCACGATATCACTGATGAAAAATACGAGCGTGCCTTCACCACCATCGGGAATCAGCTCCAACGCATCATTCAGCTCGTCAATGATCTGCTGGACATGTCACGTATCAAGGCCAACCAATTGTCTCTTGCCTGCGTTTCATGTGACGCGATCCAGCTTGCTCATGAAACGATTACCAGGATGCAGACAAATTGCGTTTCCCACAGGTTCATCGTAGCCTGCGATGGCGCTGCACAGATATATGCCGATCCCGATCGCATAGAACAGGTCATCTTCAACTTGTTAACCAATGCCATTAAGTATTCTCCAGATGCCGACCACATCGACATTCGCATGACTGCGGACGCACACGACTTCCTATTTGCGGTACAAGACTATGGAATTGGCATGAGCCAGGAGGCACAGACGCATATTTTCGAACAATATTACCGCAATATCGAAGCATCTCACCAGAAGTATGCTGGACTGGGCATTGGGTTGTACACCGCCAGCAAGATCGTTAAGTGCCACCATGGTGAGATCTGGGTCGCAAGTGACGAGGGCCAGGGCTCGACCTTTACCTTCTCTCTGCCCCTGGAATACAGGGGTGCCTGACATCGTTCCGTATACAAGCTTCCTTGTATATTCAATATTTGAACACATGGGTGGTTTTGCATAAAAGAGCATGCGGGAAAATCAATAGAGGTGTACAGGATTCTACCGGGGAGCATTATATAGACAATAACGCATGTGTGCTTTATATAAGGGAAGTCTACAAGATTGTCCACGGCTCGTGGCTAACGGGTTATTCGCTGTCGCGAAGCCATTTATTGAGATGGGTGGATTCGAAGGTAACGATATCCTGTGCATAGAGGTCGGCGAGTATTTTTGCTATCGTCTCGTAGGGTCTATTTAAGAGACTGGCGATGTTCTCAATGGAGTTATAGCCATTTACCAGATTAAAGACTGAACGGTGCAGGCGCGGCCACTGGATAAATTGTTGTCGGGGTACAACCGCATAGGCACGTACCGGCACCAGGTCTGGCCGAAATAGCGATGCAGGGGTCTGCTGAGGTGACGCTTCTTGTGGTGGCGTGATGGGGATAGAGGTGGGGGCACGCTCTATCTGTGCATGTACAACAAGGGCTTGTGTCGGGAGACTTTGTGACAGAGGCTTCCCGGATGTGAGCGAGTAGCAATCCCAGGTAAGGGCGCCAACACGCTCTATCATGTGTAGTGCTTGCGAGCCCGAGAACACCTCGCCATTTTTCCACTGTATAAGGCAGGCGACGATATCTCCTTTGACGAGCGTGACACGAGCCCAGCCCGCTTCTCGTATGCCGGAGATCGGCGCAATATCTGCACGCAACTCAACATTCTGTTGCGCGAAAACTCTTATCATCGTTTGCAGATCGTACATACTGAGTCCTTCTGAGCTGTTTTAGAGGCTTCTTTCAATGGCATTTTCGCATGGAGCATACGTACTGCTGATGCACTGCCTCCGCTCGGACGCTTGCTCTCATCGTACGTAGCCTTGCGCTACCCCACCAGGATAGCTCCTAGCAATGCGAGGAAGCCTAGCAGGCGACTGATATCACCCGCACTATCGAAAAGTTCTGTATAGAGTGGCACAAAATATTGTTGCACATCCATCTGATAACCGATGGCAAGTGCCAGAAAACTCACAGCCATCAGCAGGCTGAAACGTGTTTGTCTCTTCATAAGCCCGAAAATATAGTAGAAGCCGATACCTATGCAGGCAACAAAACGCGCCATACCTAATATTTCACGTATTATATTGCCCGGAAATGGAGGCAACGTAAAAGAAAACAGCAAAAGGCAGACAAGTAGGATAGCGACAAGCACTTGAGAACGTACCAACCTGTGTAAATAAGCTTCAGAATCATTGACCAGGCTCAACAAAATATAGAGAAACGCCGCCATTTGCCCTATATACAAAAACCATTCCAGATGTGCTGCAGCGCTTGCAACATTCGTGGATACCAGATCAGCTATTGCAGTCAGGGTAATAGTACCCAGCGCTAATCCCAGCACTAAAATACGCAGGCTGAGCACCTTTGGGTAGACGAAACAGACACGTGCTGTAATGAACAGGCAAACGAGAATGGTCGTCGCGTCCAGGGTATTTGAGAGTAGAAGGTTATTCATAACGAATCACATCTCCGTCAAAGAGTAAATGCACAATATCAGGGAAAGCTTTACAGAAGAATAAGCGCTTCCATGAGTGGCTATATGAAAAACTACCACTCATGAGTCATTTTCAGGAAAAAACACCGTGGCGTCTATGACCCGCCCTCGTGTGTTAATCATCTCCACACGACCTAACTTCAAGAGCGTGTGCAAGGCCGCCGAAAAACTTTTTATATCCATTGCAGTGCTCTGACACAGCCTGGCAACGCTTTTCTTGCCATCAATTGCAGCATATAAGCGTAGAGATTGTTTATCCAGAATGAAGGAAGTCCGAGCGAAAGGATTATCGGACAACATCAGATGGTCACCCTCTTTACGCCGCAGAACAAGAGCTGTCAGTGGAGGAAGTTGATGATCTGCCTGAGAAGAAGCCTCTGTAGCCAAAGTCGGTAACAAGAGACTTCTATTTATGGCTAGCTCGACCGCTTCCTTGAGAATTATCGTGATGCTTGGCATCATGTCCCTATGTGCACGCTGTGAGAGAAAGAGCAGCGCCGCCAGCGAAAAAGGGGCCAGGCCCTTTGCCGGAACAGATTGATTGCCGGGCAATGGAAGCAACACATCACTACTTATAAAGCCGCCAGTACAAAATTTAAGGCCATAATGTTTAAGTGCCGCCGTTTGATTGGGCGGGAAGAGTGCGTCAACCACCTGAGAAGAGATCGCTCGTTGTTCCTGTGCGAAGTGCCTGGCCGCAACGATCATTGAGCTATCATAGACAAGCTGTTCTGGCAACAAAGGATTTCGAGCGACCATCGTACGCAAATGTGTTGAGGGTATTCCATTCATCAATATGAATGGCGTCCAGAATTGTATAAGCTGCAAGTCGAAATGCTCTATGATTGTATATGCAAGCCACTGAAACAGCTCGTCGATGCTATGCATAGTTGGTACTGCCTTCATCAATTGCGTCACGATCATAACCTGCTTTTGCACAGGATCGCCTGTGAATGAGTTGTTATCCGATTCATGCAAGCTCATAACTCAAATACCTCTCCGTCAAAACGACTAAACTGATCTCGCTCTGAGAATCCTCAAAATCAGTGTTCGGCTGCTTTGCCTCTCTTGCCTTCTTGCTATCTATATAAGTAAATTGTTAGCCATGTATAAATATAATGAAATAATATAATATTGCTACTCTTACGTCAACTAATCTTTGTATGGTATGTTATTATATTTATATTATTTTAATATATTGCACAAGAAAAGCCGTTAAAAAGCGGGAAATATACTGGAGATGAGCACTGCATGCAAGAAGTGCCGAATTTATCGCGCAAAATACATATAGAAACAAGAAATAAAAACGAGAAATGCAGGTATAGCGCTGCTTAGCGGCGTTATACCTGCATTTCTCGTTTTTATTTCTAACTTTGCCTAATCGTCAGTTCGTCCGCCTGTGATAACCAGGACTGCCGTCTTCCCATGCAGATTCTTGATACTGGTGAGGCGTATCAGGCTGGCGAAAGTGGTGGCGCTTGTGAGTTCCGCCACGACTCCGGCTTCGCGGGCAAGGATGCTCTGGGCGATATACATCTCCTCGTCAGTTACCGCGAGCATAGCGCCTCCGCTGGCATTGAGTTCTGCCTTCAGACGTAAGAAGTTGCGTGGACGGCGGACCGCGATTGAGGCCGCTCGCGTCTCATGCTCCTCAGTATCAACCGGTTCGCCATAGTAGCGCTGCAAAACGGGTTGGATACGATCAGACTGGATGCCAAGCAGGCAAGGGAGTTGCTCGGTGAGCCCGATTGTGAGGAGTTCTCGGAAGCCTTTGCCGATTGCTCCTAATGTACAGCCATCACCAACGGGTGCCACCACCAGATCGGGCACCTGCCAGTCAAGCTGTTCCGCGATCTCGAATGCCACCGTCTTCTTGCCCTCAACGAGATAAGGATTATAGGCACAATTGCGGCTATACCAGCCGTTTTCCGTGCCAGCTTGCTCGGATTCGGCGAAAGCCTGATCATAGTTGCCCTGCGATACATGGACATCTGCACCATAGCGATGCAGCCATTCCAGGCGCGTCGCGGAAGCACGATGAGGCACAAATGCATGGCACGTCAGCCCCTGCTGAGCACAAAAGCCCGCCAGAGAGATAGCCGCATTTCCCGCCGAAGCACAATAGAGGTCGTGATATCCCTCAGATTGCGCAATGGTGAGCGCAATTGCAGTCGCACGGTCCTTAAGGCAGCGCGTAGGATTGCGCGTCTCATCCTTGAGATAGAGCGCCTTCAGGCCAAAGCGGCCAGCCAGGCGAGGCGCAGGCACCAGCGGCGTCCCTCCAGCCGAGAGCACGTCACCCGGCTTCTCAACAGGTAATAGCGGCAAGAAACGAAATATATCATGCTGTGCTTGCACTCTCTCGATATGCGTAATAAAACTGTCCGTCGCTGCCTTATAGTCGTATTGAACATCATAAATACCAGGATCAAGAGTAGCATCGCCCGGCCCACAGTGGGGGCAGAGGTAAGCGCGTGGGTCCAGTGGTGCTGTAGCGTTACAACGCAGACAACGTAGATGTGTAGCAAACACAGAAAACTCCTTTGCGCAGAGGCCATGAAAATATGTCGTTGCATGGATAGCGTTATGTATAGGCATTATGAGTAAGAGTAGTTATGCATGCCATTAAATTGATGTTTGTAGATATATGAAGCCAAGAGCCATACTCAGATAGCCTCTAGCATAATAGTATTATAATGGCGTGATGCAGTCAACATCTTATACCAAAAGGTAGAATTTATCAGGCGCTGCTCTACGCATGTTGCGTTGTAGAATCGAGCGAGACGCCCACTGAGGCCGAGATAATAAACGCGATAGCCACGAGCTCACGTGGCCCAATCGTCTCTTGTAGGACGATGAAGCCGATCAGAGTGGCGACTGCCGGCTCGATACTCATAAGGACACCAAAGACCCGAGAAGGAAGACGCCTGAGCGCCTCCATCTCCAGTGAAAACGGAATAACGCTGGAGAGAATGGCTATAGCGAAGCCCGTTAAAAGGACCTGAGGCGTGAGAAGTGCGATGCCTCCGCCACTAATGCCCAGTGGCGCAATCGCAATAGTTGCAACCGCCACGGACAGCGCCAGCCCTCGTCCACCGGTAAATGTGCGCCCGACCCGTGCGCTGCATAAGATATAGCCAGCCCAGAGGATGCCAGCCAGCAGCGCCAACCCGGCCCCAAGAAGATTGACCGACCCATTTCCAATCGGTGCCAGCAGAATAATGCCGAGTGCGGCCAGCAGCGCCCAGACGATATCTTTCAGACGGCGTGACTGCACCAGGGCCAGACCCAGCGGCCCCACAAATTCCAGCGTCACCGCGATCCCCAGCGGGATATAGCGGATCGCCGAATAAAACACCCCATTCATCACAGCCAGAATCAGTCCAAAGAGCAGGACATTGACATATTGTGCCCGCGTCAGCCCACGTATCTGTGGTCGCCAGATAAGCAAAAGCAAGACAGCGGCAAAACCCAGGCGCAAAAGCGTCGTCCCCAACGGGCCAATAGCATCGAAGAGCCCCTTGCCAACGGCCGCCCCCAACTGCACCGAAACAATGGCCAGCAGCGCAAGAACCTGCGCAGGTACTTTGTGTGTAAGATTGTGCCGTTGCCTGGATGATTCGGGTGTAGTAAGCGTCGTAGCGCGTTGATCTATCAATTCTCCGTCGGTGGGCTCGTAAGATGAACTCATTGTTTTTCCTGACTATGTGGATTGTACTTGTCTGTCATAATATGTCACCCTATCGTAGCACAAAATCGGCGATATTCAATAGGGACGTGAGCAAGAAGAAACCCATGCTCACGCCCCTATCACAACAAGTCCAGTTTTAATGCGAGTAGAGCGCGCGCATAAAGCCGCTATGGTGAGAGCAGACTCCCTTGAGTCCACCAGATTTACTGTATGTCGCATCTCCGCACTCAACTACATACCCGGCTCCATTTGTGAAGTTGGCGATACAGTTAAAGTAGCTGCAGAAAGTTGCCGGAGTTGCATAAATAAAGCTGCCCGCATTAAAGTCATAACCCCAGGGATTGTTGTTAACACCTACAATTGCGGGCGGCTGCGTTGGCTGTGCTTGTGCAGGAGGTTGAGTGGGCTGGACTGGGATCGGCGTAGGTTTGACCGGAACAGGCGTAGGTGTCGCAGGTATGGGTTTGGGCGTGGCCGTTGCGGTAGGGGTGGGTCTAGGAGTCGCAGTAGGCACAGGTATCGCGGCAGGCATGGATGTTGCAGTAGCAACCGACCCTGGCGTTGACGTGGCAACGATGCCAACCTGGGTTACCGTCGCCGAGATCGGTGCTGTTGGTGTCGCCGTGCTACCAGCAGAGGCGGCGGTAGAGAATAAAAGCGAGACGAGCGTAACTGCCGTGCCTGCTGCAATGCCTGCTCCCGTGCGACAGCTTTTTGTAGGCTTCGTATTATAGGCCGGCGTGACTGTTGCGGCGGCGAATGCTTTCACACTGGCTCTGACGAGATAGATGCAGACTATAACTGGGAAGATGAAAAAGAATAAGCAGCCCAACTTTGTACGGTTGTTAGGACGCATGGCCTTCCAGTCTACCCAATCTGCAAGGGAGACGAGACCGTGCCAGTCGATAATCATAACACTAACGATGATGCCTATAAATATACTGGTGCCAAGATTGGCGGCGAAGCTAGCATGATGTGTGCTCGACGCGCTATTGTTGCCTGTGGCTATGAGGATGAATGCTATAACGGTCGTAATGACAATGCCTAGAAGTAGAGCTTTACTGTATGCGGGTGGCCGGGGAGGATTATGCGCTGGCGGCGGTGGTGGCATACGAAATTGTCCCGGCACTGTGTACTGGTTATGAAATGTCTGATTGGGCAGGCTATTTGGATTGCCTGCTGGATTATAAGGGACATTTGATGGATTGTAGAATCCTGGATTGCTGGGTTGATTATAAGGATTATTAAAGTTGGGATACCTGGGATCATTGGGTTGATTATTCATAGGATTATTGGAATTGAGGTACCTGGGATCATTGGGCTGATTATAAGGATTATTATTCATATTGCACCTTCCTATCTACTTCCATTCATAAATATAGATTACTATTACTAGTACGAATAAATATGCTAAAGATAACGTATAAAAGTAGCATATATCAGTTTAAGATCGAGTATTGAGAAACACGGTACAGTATTGCTATTTATTTAGTAGATTAATATTGAGCTGAAGGTTTATGAGATACATAAGATGCTTATGAGATACACAAGATGCATATCTCAGGTGCACTAAAGCTCCAGAAATGTGCATAATTCACATTCCCAGCAGAAG
>Ga0302321_100002854_pt1 | contig 14852 bp, 12 predicted proteins | sample Fen_T0_1_FD_202505 | JGI IMG/M metagenome (GOLD analysis project Ga0302321, IMG submission 202505) | Peat permafrost microbial communities from Stordalen Mire near Abisko, Sweden - Fen_T0_1 | ecosystem: Environmental > Terrestrial > Soil > Wetlands > Permafrost | place: Sweden: Abisko...
CATGCTCTGTTGGGGATCGTGGGCCAACACCCTGAAGCTCTGCCCCGGCTACCGCTTTCAGCTCTTCTACTGGGACTATGCCCTTGGGGTTGTCGCAGGGGCGATTCTGTGGGGGCTGACCGCAGGCAGCCTTGGCCACGCAGGGAACCCCTTTCTGATTGACGCAATCGAAGCCTCGCCCAGCGCGGTTCTCTATGCGGCCTGCGGCGGGGTTGTCTTCAACATAGCCAATCTCTTGCTGGTGGCGGCCATCGACGTGGCTGGACTAGCGGTCGCATTTCCGGTGGGCATCGGGCTCGCATTGATTGTGGGCGCGGTATCGAGCTACATCGTTCATCCGGCCGGAAACCCGTTGCTGCTATTTGGCGGAGTGGCGCTGGTAACGGTGGCGATTGTGCTCGATGCCCTGGCCTATCGCCAGAGAGAGGGTGAGGCGAAGGCAGCAACAACTCGGGGCATTGTACTGAGCCTGGTGGCAGGCCTTCTGATGGGCAGCTTCTATCCAATGGTGGCTCACGCCATGAAAGGAGACGAGCTGAGGCCCGGCCCCGGACCTTACGCCATCGCCTTCATCTTTGCTCTGGGAGTTTTCCTTTCTACGATTCCGTTGAACCTGCTGCTAATGCTGAAACCTCTTGACGGCAAGCCGCGCGTGCGCGGGGTGGGCTATTTCGAGGCGCCGACGGGCTGGCACTTTGCCGGATTGCTGGGCGGGGCAATCTGGTGTACCGGCGCGGTGGTCAACTTCGTGGCCTCTGGAGCGCACCTGGTGGGCCCGGCGGTCTCGTACTCGATTGGCCAAGGCGCGACAATGGTCTCGGCGTGCTGGGGCGTTTTTGTGTGGCACGAGTTCGCTGGCGCGCCGCGATTGGCCAGACGGCTGTTGGCGCTGATGTTCCTCTTTTTCGCGCTGGGGCTGGTAGCTGTGGCGCTGGCGCCGCTGTACCCGATGCGAGGCTGAGAGATGAATGAGTTCCGCAGGCCCATCGTCGTCGTGGGCAGCATCAACATGGATCTGGTGGCGCGCGCGCCGCGCATTCCCCTTGCCGGCGAGACGCTGACCGGGAGCGGATTCGACACTACACCTGGTGGCAAGGGCGCGAATCAAGCCGTCGCCATTGCGCGGCTGGGTTATCCGGTGGTGATGGCGGGCAAGGTGGGCGAGGATGTCTTCGGCCAGGCTCTGCTCGACAACCTCAATCGTGCGGGCGTCGGTACGGCGGCTGTCGAGAGCGTGCCCGGCCCGTCGGGCGTGGCGCTGATTGAGGTGGCCAGCAACGGCGAGAACAGCATTGTCGTTGTTCCGGGAGCAAACGGCGAGGTTGATTGCGCATCGATCGATCATCATGCCGGGCTGATCCTCTCCGCAGGGATGGTGTTATGCCAGTTGGAGGTGCCTCTGGCCACGGTGAATCATGTGCTGGCGCTGTGCGTCGAGGCGGGCGTGCCGGTGATGCTCGATCCCGCGCCGGCCGCTCCGCTGCCAGAGGAGACGTGGGGCAGGATTGCCTGGTTCACTCCCAATGAGAGCGAGGCAGCCCTCTATGTTGGCGAAGGACGAAGCGCGGAGGAGGCAGCAGGGCAGCTGCTGGCGCGTGGATTGCATGGCGTGGTGTTGAAGCGGGGCGGCGAAGGAGCCTATGTTGCAGTTGCAGGGGGCGAGGCGGGATGGGTTCCGACCTTCCGCGTCGAGGCCGTGGACACGGTTGGCGCGGGCGACTGTTTTAACGCAGCATTTGCCGTGGCGCTTCTGGAGGGGCGCGACCCATGGGCTGCGGCGCGCTTTGCCTCGGCAGCGGCGGCCATCTCCGTAACCCGGCGCGGCGCGCAGGCGTCGATGCCCGCAAGAGCTGAAGTGGCGGCATTCCTTGCCGAGCACGGGTGAGGTTTTTGCAGTTCATTACATTTACGTTTAGGGAGGAGTGGGCTGAGATGCTTCGCATCGCCATCATTGGAGTTTTCGCCGGGGTCATCCTCATTGCGGCACAAGCGCAGGATACGCTGTTTCCCGCGAGAGGGCAGCAGATTCCCGCTCCTGAATGCATGTACATGCACAACGCCTGGGACGGGCCCGCGCAGCTGCCCTGCCTCGCAAACACGCACGAGCGCTGGCTCTGGGATCTCGAGCACTGGCGCGCCGAACGGCGCATTCGAGTGGCCTTCGATCCCGCGCGTTACGAGTTGCCGGCACTGCGCTGGACACAATCGAGTTTCATGCAGCCACAGATGATGGTCCATGACCGGTATTTCTACGATCCTTCCGCCGGCCGCTATACCGTGGACCGTTATCTCGACGATCTTTACAAGCGCTACGGCGGCATCGACGCAGTGCTGGTGTGGGCAACTTATCCGAACATGGGCATCGACGACCGTAACCAGCTTGAAATGGTGGAATCCATGCCCGGCGGAGTGGAGGGCGTCCGCCGGATGGTGGCGGATTTTCATCGCCGCGGCGTGCGCGTGCTCTTCCCCATGATGATGTGGGACGAGGGCACGCAGGTACCTGCGCAGCCCTGGCCGGATGCCATCGCCGCGCTGATGAAGCAGATCGATGCCGACGGCATCAATGGAGATACACAGGATGGTGTTCCGCTAGGCTTCACCCTGGCCGCGGAGAAGGTCGGCCATCCACTGGCCTTTGAGCCCGAAGGAAGCCCCAGCGACGAGGCCTTGAGCTGGAATGTGATGACATGGGGACAGTACAACTTTCCCTTCATTCCCATGGTTGACCGCTACAAGTGGCTGGAGACGCGCCACATGGTCAACATCAGCGATCGATGGAACCAGGACAAGACCGACGACCTGCAATATGCCTTTTTCAACGGCGTGGGATGGGAGAGTTGGGAGAACGTCTGGGGAATCTGGATCGGCATCAACCCCCGCGATGCCGAGGCGACGCGACGGGTTGCGACAATCGAGCGCGCTGTGGCTCCATTTCTCGTTAGCTCGGATTGGGAGCCGCTTTCCCCGATGCGCAGCTACGGCGTCTACGCCAGCCGCTGGCCTCTGGGAGAGGCGACGCTGTGGACCATCGTGAACCGCAACAACTCGACCGTTGCCGGGCCTCAGATGGAAGCGCCGGCCGCGAAGGGGATGCGCTACTTCGACCTTTATCATGGCGTGGAGTTGAAGCCGGATGCAGGCACAGATTCCGCTTTGCTCAGTTTCGAAATCGAAGCGCACGGCTACGGGGCCGTTCTTGCAATTCGCGGCGAGCCTTCAGCAGAGATCAAAGCTCTGATGCAACGCATGGCCGCAATGACAGCCAAGCCGCTTGCTTCCTGGCCGCATGAGGCAGCCGTGCTTCAGCAGACCCTCATTGAGATCCCGCCTGTTAAGCCCGCCGCGGAAGCGCCGGAAGGCATGATCCTCATCCCCGGCGGCGCATTTGACTTCAAGGTGCGCGGCATTGAGATCGAAGGCGGCGCGTCCAACATGGTCGATGTGCAATATCCATGGGAAGACTCCCCACGCCGTTTCCACGAGAAGCTGATGCAGATTCACCCCTTCTACATCGATAGATTCCCGGTCACGAACGCGCAGTTCAAGCAGTTTCTCGACGCCACGCATTACGCGCCCTCTGACCCGATCAATTTTCTGCGCGGTTGGAAAGATGTCGTGTTTCCGCAGGGCTGGGAGAATCGCCCGGTGACATGGGTTTCGCTGGAAGATGCGCGAGCCTATGCGAAATGGGCGGGTAAGAGGCTGCCCCACGAGTGGGAGTGGCAGTTGGCGGCGCAGGGCACGGATGGCCGCGCCTATCCCTGGGGCAGCCAATGGCTGCCTGAGAATGTGCCTGTGCCCGACACCGGGCGCAGGATGCGCGGACCCGACGCCGTCGATGCCCATCCGCAAGGCGCGAGCCCTTACGGCGTGATGGACATGGTCGGCAACGTCTGGCAGTGGACGGATGAATTCACTGACGAACATACGCGCGCAGCCATCGTTCGTGGGGGGGAGTACTACCGTCCGCAAGGCTCGATCTGGTACTTTCCTCCTGCCTTCAGAAACGATGAGCACGGCAAGTTGCTGCTGATGGCACCGGGATACGATCGCTCAGGCGGGGTGGGTTTCCGCTGCGTGAGGGATGCGCAGTAGGAATCCAGCTAGGGCGGAGGCGATCAGGGCCGCGTGACTTCCCTGCCAGCGATGAAGACGCGGGGGCGGGCGGGAGCGGCGATGAAGTAGGCCAGTTCGCGGTGGTCGCTAAACTCATGAATCAGGAAATCGGCCTGCTTGCCGGTTTCAAGCGAACCCACGCGGCTGCCGAGATCGAGGCTCCAGGCGGCATTGATGGTTGAGGCGGTGAGCGCCTCGGCGGACGAGAGGCCCATCTGAATGCATGCCAGGGAGAGGATAAAGGGCATCGAGGAAATCGGCGAGGAACCGGGGTTGAAGTCGGTGGCCAGCACGATGGCCAGCCCTTCCTGAACCATGGCGCGGGCAGGCGGATAATTGCCGCGCCCCAGCGCAAAGACCGAGCCGGGCAGTAAAACAGGTTGGACTCCCGCAGTGCGAAGGCGGCGCAGAGTATCTTCGGTCGCGGTCTCAAGGTGATCGGCTGTGGACGCGCCCAGCTCGGCAGCCAGCGCTGCGCCGGTGCCGGGACGGAATTGCTCCGCATGGACGCGCAGGCCGAGACCGTTCAGCTTGGCAGCTCGCAGAATCGCGCGCGCCTCTTCCACAGTAAAGGCATGGTCGTCACAGAAGACGTCGCAGAAGCGGGCCAGCCGGGTCGCGGCAACCTCAGGAATCAGCTCATCGGCCACCCAGCGCACGTACTCTTCGCGGCGCGAGGCAAACTCGGGCGGAAGGGTGTGCGCGGCAAGCAGCGTGGGCACAATGGTAGCTGGGCCCTCTGCATTGAGCCGCGCCAGCACGCGCAGCATCTTCATCTCGGTTTCGTATTCCAACCCGTAGCCAGATTTAGCTTCGATGGTCGTTGTGCCGGCACGCAGCATCCAGTCACGATGGCGGCGTGATTCATCGAGAAGATCGTCTTCCGTGGCCGCGCGTGTGGCTTCGACGGTGCGCAGAATCCCTCCGCCAGACGCGGCGATCTGCTGATAGGTGGCCCCGGCGATGCGCTGTTCAAACTCGGCGGCGCGATTGCCGGCGAAAACCAGGTGGGTGTGCGCGTCGACGAATCCGGGAGAGACGCATCTGCCTTCGGCGTCGATGATTTCCGCGTCAGGCGGGATGCTCTCCCTTAGCTCGTGATAGCTGCCGGCGGCGGCGATGCGGCCCTCCCAGACCAGCAGTGCGCCATCTTCGACGATTGCGAGCTCGCGCAGCTCATCGCCCACGCGCGGGCGCGGGGGTCCGGCGAGGGTGACCAGCTGGCCGATGTTGACGATGGCAACCACATTGCTCACGGCTGCTTCTCCGCCATCGGAATGTGAATTCCCTTCTCACGCGCGGTTTGCTGCGCCAACTCGTACCCCGCATCGGCGTGGCGGACGACGCCCAGGCCGGGATCGTTGTTGAGCACGCGCTGAAGCTTGCGCGAGGCCATCTCGGTGCCGTCGGCCACAGTCACCTGCCCCGCGTGCAGGCTGAAGCCCATCCCCACGCCGCCGCCATGGTGAAAACTGACCCAGGTTGCGCCGGAGGCGGTATTCAGCAGCGCGTTGAGGATCGGCCAGTCGGCCACTGCGTCGGAGCCGTCGAGCATCTTTTCAGTCTCGCGGTAGGGACTGGCCACTGAGCCGGTATCCAGGTGGTCGCGGCCAATAGCGATGGGCGCTGAGATCTCGCCCTTGCGCACCAGCCAGTTCATCCTCTCGCCCATCTTCGCGCGCTCGCCGTAGCCCAGCCAGCAGATGCGCGAGGGCAGTCCCTGAAAGGCGAAGCTGCCGCGGGCAAGGCGCAACCACCGGATTAGGATTTCGTTCTCGGGAAAGAGTTCGAGGGCCAGCTCGTCGGTGCGGTCGATGTCCTTGGGGTCGCCAGAGAGCGCTACCCAGCGGAAGGGCCCCTGCCCGGTGCAGAAGAGCGGACGAATGTACTCGGGCACAAAGCCGGGAATGAGGAAGGCATCGGCGCAGCCGGCATCGAAGGCGAAGCGGCGAATGTTGTTGCCGTAGTCAAAGGCCACTGCGCCCGCGCACTGGAGGGCCAGCATGGCGTCCACATGAACCACCATGGTGGCCGTCGAGCGGCGCACGTAGTCGTCGGGGTCGCGCTTGCGCAGTTCGGCAGCCTCGTCCAGTGTCAGCCCGGTGGGAACGTAGCCGTTGAGCGGATCGTGAGCGCTGGTCTGGTCCGTCACCGCATCCACATGAACCCCGCGGCGCACAATCTCCGGCAAAACATCGCCGCAGTTGCCGACCAGGCCGACCGAGAGCGCACGGCCCTCGCGCCTGGCGTCTTCGCAGAGTCGCAGCGCGTCATCCAGATCTTCTGCGATGGTGTCGCAGAAACGCGTGGCCACGCGGCGCTCGATGCGGCTGCGGTCCACGTCGATGGCCAGGACAACGCCGCCGTTGAGCGTGACGGAGAGGGGCTGAGCACCACCCATGCCGCCCATGCCGCCGGTGACCACCAGCCTGCCCTGGAGCGTGCCGCCAAAGTGGCGCTCGGCCATGGCGGCGAAGGTCTGGAAGGTGCCCTGTAGAATCCCCTGCGTGCCGATGTAGATCCAGCTACCGGCGGTCATCTGGCCGTACATCATGAGGCCCTTGCGGTCGAGTTCGTTGAAGTGTTCCCAGTTGGCCCACTTGCCCACCAGGTTGGAGTTGGCAATGATGACGCGCGGAGCCATTTCGTGGGTGGGAAAGACGGCCACCGGCTTGCCGCTCTGCACCAGGAGGGTCTGGTCGGTCTCCAGCAGTTCCAGTTCGCGAACGATGGCGTGATAGCACTCCCAATTGCGCGCGGCCTTGCCAATGCCGCCGTAGACGACCAGGTCGGCGGGGCGCTCGGCTACCTCGGGGTCGAGGTTGTTCATCAGGCAGCGCAGCGCCGCCTCCTGCTGCCAGCCCTTGCAACGCAGTTCGTTGCCGCGTGGCGCGCGAATAACGGGAGCTATCGACATAGGCTCTCCTGAATCTGCATCCCTTGAAACCGCTATTCAGGATACTACCCGAGCATGAGCTCCGCCGAAATCATGGATAGGGCACACGGCGCGCCGATTGCCGAGAGGAGCCGGTGATCGCTATTCTTTCTTCCATGTCTACGCTTGTTGAATGCGTTCCCAATTTCTCGGAAGGCCGCGACGTTGCCAAGGTCGATGCCATTGTCGGAGCCATGCAGATTCCCGGCGTCACTCTCCTGGACCGGGAGATGGACGCAGACCACAACCGCTGCGTGATTACGCTGGCGGGCGAGCGGGAGGCGATTCAGGAGGCGGCGATTCGCGGAGTGGGCAAGGCTGCCGAGCTGATCGATCTGAACCAGCACACGGGCGCCCACCCGAGGATGGGCGCGGCCGACGTGATTCCCTTCATTCCGATCGACGGCGTGACCCTGGAAGACTGCGTGGCCATGGCGAGGCACGTGGGAGCGGAGATCTGGAAGCGCTTCGAGATTCCGGTGTATCTCTACGAAGCCGCCGCCACCACGCCGGAACGGCAGAATCTGGAAAACATCCGCCGCGGCCAGTTCGAAGGGATTCGTGCGGAGATCGGCAGCAATCCGGCGCGCAAGCCCGACTTCGGTGAGACACGGGTGCATCCCACTGCCGGAGCCACCGTGGTGGGCGCGCGCAAGGCTCTGATTGCCTACAACATTTTTCTCAACACGCAAGATGTCGAGATCGCGAAGAAAATTGCCAAGGCCGTGCGGTTTTCCTCCGGCGGCTTGCGCTACGTGAAGGGAGCGGGATTCCTGGTGCGCGGGCTGGCTCAGGTCTCGATGAACCTGACCGACTTTGAGCAGACGCCGATTCACCGCGTCTTCGAGTTCGTAAAGCGCGAGGCCGAGCGGTACGGCGTGGTCCCGGTTTCGAGCGAGATTGTCGGACTGATTCCCAAGAAGGCTCTGGAGCAGGCAGCGGAGTGGTTCCTACAGGTGGAGAACTTCGATTCCTCGTTGATCCTGGAGAACCGGCTGGCTGCGGTGACGAGCGGCAAGATGGCCGTCGGAGGGCTCAGCGCCGGAGTCTTGCCGTTCATCGAGCAGCTTGCCGCTCCCACGGCGACTCCCGGAGGGGGCAGCGCCGCAGCGGCCGCAGGAGCCATGGCAGCCGCGCTGGCGGGCATGGTAGCCACCATGTCGCGCGGAAAAAAGGCGTATCTGCAATACGAAAGCCGGCTGAGTGAGGCAATCGCCAGACTGGGAGTGCTGCGCGAGGAGCTGAAATCGGTCATTGACGCCGATGCCGAGTCCTACAACCTGGTAATGAGTGCGTACAAAGCGGCAAGAGGAGGTGCGGGAAGCGGCTCGGCGGTCAACGCCGCGCTGAGGCATGCGGCCGAGGTGCCTCTTGGGGTAGCGGAGAAGGCCGCAGAGACAGCGCGGATTGCAGAGGAACTGCGCGCGATAAGCAACCCGAATATGGCTTCGGATCTGACGACGGCCATTGCGCTGGCAGGGGCGGCGATCGAGGGGGCACTGGCCAATGTTGCCATTAACCTCGATTCCATCAAGCCGGAGACGCCGGAGGACGATGCATTTGTGAGCGAAACGCGTAAGCGCGCTGCCGCTCTGAAAGGCCAAGCCAATTGAAGCTGCTTCTCACCGCGTTTGTTCTTTTCGGCGCCGGTTTGCTCGCCCGCGCGCAGGGCAACTATGAGATCCAGGTCTACGGCGCGGAGACGGTTGCGCCCCGCAGCCTGATGGTGGAGCTTCACTCGAACTTCACTGCCGTGGGCCAAAGGCAAACAATTGGCGGGGTAGCGCCCACAAATCATGCGGAACACGAGACCGTGGAGCTGACCCTGGGCGTCAATAGCTGGTCGGAGGTGGGCTTTTACGTCTTCACAAGCGAGCAGAGCGGGCTTGGCGTCGCCTGGGTGGGAGACCATATCCGCCCGCGCGTTCGCGTACCCGACAAATGGCATTGGCCGGTGGGGGCCAGCCTCTCCATGGAGGTGGGATACCAGCGCGCCCTCTTCTCGCCGGACACATGGACCTGGGAGATTCGTCCTATTATCGACAAGCAAAAGGGGCGCTGGTACTTCGCGGTGAACCCCGCAATTGAGCGAACCTGGCACGGGCCCGATGTAAAGCTCGGAGTGGATTTCGCGCCGGCCGCGAAGCTGAGCTACGATTTCACTAAGAAGGTGACCGGAGGCCTTGAGTACTACGCGGACTACGGCAGCTTGACGAGTATCGCACGCCTCCACGATCAGCAGCAGATGTTCTTTTCCGCCGTCGACCTGAACCTCTCACCCAAATGGGAAGTAAACTTCGGCGTGGGCATTGGGGCGACGGCCAGCACTGATCATTGGATTGTGAAAGGAATCGTGGGACGGCGGTTCAGTTGGGGACGCACGGACACGAAGCCCTGAGGCCTGGTTCCCGTTTGATGTTTCAGCCCACCAACTCCAGCGCGCGGATGGTCTCCTTGCGTACGGTGAGCCGTTCGACGAGATCCGTGCGCACTTCATAGCCGCGGCCTGGTGTGTCCGGAATCGCGATTTCGCCTTCAGGGGAGACGGTGACTTCGGGCTCGATAATGTCATCGGCCCAATAGCGAGCCGAGGCCGAGACGTCGCCGGGCAGAACGAAGTTTTCGAGCGTCGAGAGAGCGATGTTGTGCGCTCGTCCGATTCCCGATTCCAACATTCCGCCGCACCAGACCGGGATTCCGCGTTCCTGTGCGGCGTTGTGAACGGCAATGGCCTCAGAGAAGCCGCCTACGCGCCCGAGCTTGATGTTGATGACCCTGCAAGATTCCATCTCGATGGCCGCGAGGGCATCGCGCCGGTTGCGGATGGATTCGTCGAGGCAGATGGCGGTTTGAAGGCGCTTCTGGAGCATGGAGTGGTAGTAGAAATCGTCATGCCAGAGAGGCTGCTCGATCATGAGCATGTCGAAGGCGTCGAAGGCGGTGAGGTGGTCGGCGTCTCTGAGGCGATAGGCCGAATTGGCGTCGCAACTGAGGGTGATGCCGGGCCAGCGCGAGCGCACTTTTTCGAAGACATCGATATCCCAGCCGGGCTGGCACTTGAGCTTGATGCGCTGGTAGCCGGCGGCAAGCTCCTGCTCGATGATGGCCATCAACTCGGGAATCGAGGACTGAATTCCGAGCGAAACGCCGCAGGGGATGCTCTCGCGCACGCCGCCGATCAACTGGGCCAACGAGACGCCCTCGCGCTGCGCCTCCAGATCCCAGATGGCGTTTTCAAGAGTAGCCTTGGCCATGCGGTTGCCGCGGAACTTGGAGAAGTTGCGCTGGCATTCGCCGCCGTGCTGCGGGGGGGTGGCGGCGAAGAGTGGGGCCAGCTCATTCACGATTACCTGCCAGGCGCTGTCGGTTGATTCCTCTGAAAAATTCGGGTGTTCACCTGCGGTGCACTCGCCCCAGCCGATCAGCCCCTCGGAGCGGATTTCAGCCAGCAGAATGCGGCGGTTGCGGGTAACGCCAAAGCTGGTCTGGAAGGGGCGCACCAGCGGCATATGCAGCTCACGCAGAACGATTGCATCGATTCTCATAGGGTTCCAGTCCTTAGCATTCGGCACTCAGTCCGGTTGGGTGGGGAGACCCAGCTCGTAGACTCCATTTCCTTCTGGATCGCGGGTGAAACCAAGTACGGTCAACCCTTTTGCAAAGGCTTTTTGAAACCTGCCTCGGTTCTCGACCTGAACCGCAAGAGCTTGGTCCCGGCCAGCATAGGAGGCCTTCCACTGGTAGATGGAGGCCGGAACCGGGATGCATTCCTCGAAGGTATGCTCGGCTGCCTGACGGCGCTCGATAGCCGCCAGCACGCGGGGTGAGTTGAGCCACCATTCGGCAACGAGACGATCCGTGGGCAGCCCACCCTGCAGACGAGAAGAGGATACACCATAAAAATCCACTTCGTACCTGCAAACAACCGCGCCCAGCTTGTGAATATTCAAATATGCGTTCTTGATCTCGAGCGGATCGAAGGTCCACTCGATGAGTTGAATTCCCCGGCTGATTGCTTCAAGGCGCTGTTCCAGCTTGAGTTGCGTGCCGAGGCCCTGGTTGCGGTAGGGCTCGCGCACCGCCAGCATGTGGGAGTGGAGGTAGGCTCTCGGCTCGTGGGCGGATTTTTTGATTCCCGGCAAAGCAAATAGAAAACCAACCAGCGACTCGGGGCCATTGGCGGCGAGCTCAGAGTCATAAGCGCCGATCACCTGCCCGCCGATCTTTTGCGCCAGCAGGAATGTCTTGCGGGGAACGATCTCGCTGGCATCCATGCCCCATGTTTCGGTCTGAAGCTGGACGCAGGCCTCCAACTCTGCCAAGCCAGAGCAGGCGCGGATCGCGATCATCGCCGTTTCTCCCCTGAGGAGAGGGCGAGTTTGCGCTTCGCCTGAATCCACAGCTCCTCAAGCTCTAGGGCTGAGAGCTCTTCCAGCGGCCGCTGGGAGACCGTTTCCATGGCGCGGAACCTTTGGCGGAAACGGAGATTGCAACCGCGCAGGGCCATCTCCGCATCGACGCCGAGGTGGCGGCCGAGATTCACAACGGTAAAGAGCAGGTCTCCTAGTTCTGCCTCGACGGCCGGTCTGCGCTCCGGATCGTCGGAGGCCGCTTCAGCCTCCAACTCCGCAGTCTCTTCAACCAGCTTGGGCAAGAGGTCGCGCCAACCGAGCCAGTCGAAGCCGGATTTGGCGGCCTTGGCACCCAGCTTGGCGGCCTCGGCGAGAGCCGGCATCGCGCGCTGGACGGAATCCAATCTCGATGCTGGAGGCTCTTGCCCCAAAGGCACCCCCGCTGCATGCAATGCCTTCTCCGCGGCCTTGATCTCCTCCCAGTTGCGGAGAACCGCAGCCGAAGCGCCTTGCACATCGGAATCGACGTCGGCCCGGTTGCCAGCCGCCCGCGAAGCTTCCTCGCCAAAGACGTGGGGATGACGCCGCACCAGCTTGTTGTTCAAGTGGTCGAGCACATCGGCGATCGTGAAGTGACCTTCATTGGCGGCCATCTCGGCGTAAAACAGCACCTGGAGGAGCAGATCGCCCAACTCCTCGGCCAGATGCGGGAAGTTGCGGCGCTCGATGGCGTCGAAGACCTCGTAGGCCTCTTCGAGAGTGTATTTGCGAATGGAGTCGAAGGACTGTTCGCGGTCCCATGGGCATCCGCCGGGGGCCCGCAGCCGCGCCATGATCTCAACCGAACGCTCAAACAAGGCCGCTGCCCGCGCCGGATCGGAGTCAATCGCCGTCGGTGGAGCGGTATGAGGATACTGTGGACTCTCTGCGTTTCGGCCAACGTCCATCGTCACCAGTTTAACTCCAGGATTCATGGCGGGTACTGCATGGCGTCAACAGGAGGGGAAATTGTGAAACTCACATGCCCTGGCATCGGCTTTACACCGTATACTCAAACACGCCCATGATGCGCATGCTCGCGACCGTCTTTGCCGGACTCTTCGGCTTGGCCTTTGGCAGCTTTCTGAATGTCTGCCTGAGCCGATGGCCCCATGAGGAGAGCATCGTCCATCCCGGCTCGCATTGCCGCCAGTGCCAGCGAACCCTCGCATGGTGGGAAAACATCCCGGTCATCAGCTGGATTGCTCTGGGTGGCCGCTGCCGCACCTGCCGCGCCTGGATCGGTTTGCGTTACCCGCTTGTGGAGATCTCGGTGGCGGTGTTGTGGGCCGCAGTGGCGTGGCGGAGCATGAACCCCCTGGACGACTCGGAACTGGCCTCGACGCATGCCCCGATGGCTATTGTTGTGGGAATCTGCATGATGATCTTCTGCTGGCTTCTGGTGGCCCTTGCCTTCCTCGACGCCGAAGATCTCTGGCTCCCCGATCGGCTCACCCTGCCAGGCGCGGCGCTTGGATTCCTGCTGACCAACCTGCGAGTCGATCTGGATGAGAACCACTTGCGGGCTGGCATGAGCATGGCCTTTACGGCGGTCACTTCGATGCTTTCCATCCTGGCCGCCGCAGGGTTCATTCTGCTCATCCGCTGGGTCTACTGGCTCATTCGCCGCCGCGAGGGTGTGGGACTGGGCGATGCCAAGTTGATGGCGCTTCTCGCCGCCTGGCTTGGTCTTCCGGGCGCCATCGTCGCATTTGATCTGGGAATCCTTTTGGGCGCATTGGCAGCCGTTTTCCTGTTGACGGTTCCTTCATCGAAGGCCGATACGCGAAGCTGGTCGCTGCGTAGGCTCCCCCTCGGAACCTTTCTCTGCGTGGGCGGTATTGTGAGCGGCTTATGGGGACGGCAGATTATCGATGCCTACCTGCGCTGGTCGGGATTTTAGGGATTAGCGGAGGCGGCCGCGGGAGCATTGGCAAGGGCAGGGTCCTTCAGCTCTTTGCGCGCTAGCTTGCCGTGCGGCGAGTCGGGATCGTAGTCAAGCACCTTGAGATAGTTGGCCTTTGCATTGGCAAGGTCGCCCAGGCGATGCTGCGCCTCCGCCAGGCCCCAGTAGACCTCCGGATTCTCCGGGTCGAGGACCACGGCCGACTCGAAGCGGGAGAGAGCCGCCTTCCAGTTCTTGGTGCTGAGATAGTATTCGCCCACCTGGATATCTTTGGCGGCGAGATCTTGAATCGAGGGCTGTTTGGCGGAAGATTGACTCGTGGCCGATCTCTTCTTCTTCTTTCCCTGGTCTTCGTAATTATCGGAGGGTAGAAGGCGCTCCAAATCCTTCAGGCTGGAGCTCGATTCGTCATCCCCGCCGGTGGCAGCTGGCTGCGGGTCCTCGGGACTGCGCACCGGATCGTAATCCTCGCCGGGCAGCGGGATGGGCGCGATTTCGGGGGCGCGAGAGGCGGCATCGGGCGCCGCAGGAGCCGCTCCGGGGGTCATGATGGGAACGTTGCTCGTGTCTTCGGGAAAGGGATTGGCTTCGGCGGCGGCTGGCTTTTGCGTTGGATCGGCCGGCTTGTTCTTCTCAGCTTGCGTCGCATCGGGATTTGCCGGCGCCTGTGCCGGCAGGCCAGCTGCAGCCGCCAGGCAGCCCGCCAGCAGAAGCCCGATCGAGAAAATGGGTCTCATTCAGCCTGTCCCCAAGCCCGCAATGGTAGGATGCGGTCCATAGAGTTCTTCAGAGTCCTTCCAAAGGAAAGCATCGCACATTCGCATGGCTCTCATCATCCGCTCTTCCGCAATTCACGCCGCCGGCTGCTACACCACGACCGCGATTCGCAAAGGCGAGCGCGTCGCGGAGTATTGCGGCCACCTGATCACCAAAGCCGAGGCCGACGCCCGCTATGCCGAGTCGCCTGTGACCTACCTGTTTGGACTCGGCGATGGGTCGGTGGTCATCGACGGGCACTCGGCGGCGATGTTCATCAACCATAGCTGCGACCCTAACTGCGAGAGCAGCGAGGAGGAGGGCCGGGTGTGGGTGACCGCGATCAAGAAGATCGCTGCGGGCGAGGAGATCACCTACGACTACTGCCTTTACGATGGCGGCGACGACGAGGCCATCTGCAACTGTGGCGCGAAGAAGTGCCGGGGCACGATGTATTCGCGCGAGGAGGTGCGCCGCCGCAAGGCCGTCGCGAAGAAGGCGCTGAAAGATACAACGACGAAGGCGGCCAAGAAGAAGCGTGGCAAGCGCAAGGCGGGTAAGACTACGCTCCCAGTTCCGATGCAGGCTGGATAGGAGCGGGAGCCTGAGTGCTTTTCGGCGACTGGACGAACCTGGCAGTCGCCTCGGTCATTACAAAGTGGACTTTGAGGGCTTGGCGTTGCAGCGCGTGCACCAGTTCGGCCGCCTTGTATGGCGGCGATTGCGGCTGAGACAGCGATTGTAA
>Ga0302321_100002855_pt1 | contig 14850 bp, 9 predicted proteins | sample Fen_T0_1_FD_202505 | JGI IMG/M metagenome (GOLD analysis project Ga0302321, IMG submission 202505) | Peat permafrost microbial communities from Stordalen Mire near Abisko, Sweden - Fen_T0_1 | ecosystem: Environmental > Terrestrial > Soil > Wetlands > Permafrost | place: Sweden: Abisko...
ACTGCCCACGCTGTTGAGCGAAGCGGTAGATGCTAAGATCATTATTCTTTGCTGCTAAATATGGTGGATTTGCCAGAAACAGGTCAACCTGCCCATTTATATGTCCACTTTGCGTCCAGGGCAGCGCCAGCCCATCGGCTTGATGAATATGAAATTGCCCTATCTCTGCGTTGTTGTGGCGATCTGGGCTGCTATTGTCTTGTGTTGTGCCTGTCTCACTGCGGGAGCCAAATGTGCTATATAGCTGCATCTCTGCCAGAAAACAAGCTACCGGGTCAGGGTCGAAGCCCCAGATATTGTGTTGCACTAGCTTGAGAATGGCCTCTTCAGAAAGTGCAGCTTGCTTTCCATAGGTAATGAGCCGCTGAGCTGCTCCTGCTATAAAATTGCCGCTACCGCAGGCCGGGTCCATTACGCGTACCTGTGATAGGTCATGTTCAGGGGTGTAGTTGCAGGCGTTCAGGATCTGTGCAACAAGATGGGGTGGCGTCGAGAAATGACCTCGCATCTTACGTTCTCGTGCTGGTAGATTCGTTTCATACCAATCCAGGAGATTATTTTGTATCATGAAATGCTTAACGCATATCTTTCTTTTGTAATTCTTTTAATGCTTCATGCGCGGCTAAACGACCTGCCTCTTTAATGCTAGAAGCCTGTCCGGTTCCAAGTAATGTTTCATGTTCAAAAACACCCACCAGAAAGACGCGATCGTTATGTCGCCCGCTCTGTTCTAAGACACGATAGCGTGGTAAGGCACCTGAGCGCTGCAGGATGAACTTTTGTAAGCGTCCCTTTGGGTTCGTATCGATGGCGTGTGTGCTGACTAGATCGACCATTGGAAAAATATGTTGCCGGACAAAGTCTCTTGCTGCATCGGTGCCGCAATCAATATGAATAGCACCCACGATAGCCTCAAGCACATCTGCACACAGTGAATCACGAGAACGCTCGTTGAAAGTGCGCAGGTTCGCTACGTCGACGCAGATATAGGGAAACAGCCCTAGTTTTTGCCCAACTTGTGCCAGCATCCGGCGGCTCACCACCTCTGATTTTATGGCGGTCATTTCTCCTTCAGATGCTTCGGGAAAGCTGCGATAGATATGTTCGACGACATGTGCGCTTATAATGGCATCACCCAGAAATTCGAGCGTGTCATATGAATCTCGTATCGCTGTATCAGGGCAGCAAGAGTGATGGGTAATTGCCCGTTGTAAGAGCTTGCGGTCGTGAAATGTAACCTGGAGCAATACTTCTAAGTCGCCAGGGTCATCTATAACATGTGTGTTATTCATATACGGTCATTATATCATGTATGCGCTTATGCAGTAAGTTTGAGAGAGGTTTTGTGTGCATCTGGTTTGATTTTAACACCTTAATTGATACCTTATAGTCATTTTACTACATTGAAGAGAAAATGGTGTAAGCGGTTTGAAATGGTCTGTCTTCTCATTGGTAATGTTAATTGCGCTATAATAAAGGCAGAGTAGGTTTGTGGTAAAGAATACGCTACCTATACCGGTTTGAAAAGCTATTTTGCAACAATTTGGGCCTTGATCGTAAGTATAGTAAACGCTTAATATAGAAGTGTCACATATGAACGAAGATTATTGTAGGTATCCCAAAAAGATGACTGCAAAATTGAAGTGCTACTATTATGATTGAGGACCGGGAATGTTCTATGTCCATGTCACCTTGCTCGCACTTGCTGCACAATCTAAAAAGCCTGCGCCTGCTTTTTCTTACGCTCCCTCTGGTGTTGGTCTTGTTGTTGTTTTTTCCTGCTGTAGCTGATGCTCATGCCATTCTGGTAAAGTCAGATCCACCTAAGGACGCGCAGCTGAAATCCGTTCCCGACCAGATAAAGATGTGGTTTAGCGAAGACTTGAACCCTACGTTTAGCTCCGCTGTGGTGGTGAATGCGGAAAATGTCGCTGTCGATGAAAAAGATGCCCATACTTTGCCCGGCAATCCACGTGAAATGATTGTTTCTTTGCAGCCCAACCTGCCGCCCTCTGTCTATATTGTTGTGTGGCGTACACAATCTTCTGCAGATGGTCATATCTTACGCGGCTCTTTTCGCTTTACGGTTGAGCGGGAAGATGGTAGTATGCCTTCTCTGAGCGGCAATACCATCCCTGGTCAAAATGCCTTGGGGGGAACTTCTGTTTCTGGTGGTGCTGTGACTGGCCAGCTAGATGGGCCAGCTGTATTTAGTTTTATCATGACTACTCTGCTTGACCTGGGCATTGTATTCTGGGTTGGTGCTCAGTTGTGGCGTGCTTTTATCTTACAATTGGGGTCAGAAACAGATCTATCACAGCAGCGTGAAGCGGATACGCGTGCTGAACTCCGCTTTGAACGCTGGTTTGCGCTCCCAACGTTGCTAATAATGGTACTTGCTAATATAGGGGTGCTTGTTGGGCAGGCTTTATTATTGACTGCTGGCAATATAGGCCAGGCGCTTGCCCCAACGCTACTTGCAAGCCTTGCTTCGAATGGTCACTTTGGTACCTATTGGACTGTGCGCCTGTTTGTGCTCTGTGTGGCCTTCTTGCTGGCCATTTTTATGTTTATACAACGCAAGCGCTCACCTATGATAGAGGAGGCTCTTTCGTGGGTTAATCTGATCCTGAGTCTGGTTTTGCTTATTGCTATGGCGCTTTCTGGCCATGCGGCTGCTGTCAGTGGCAATTTAGGTATATTCGCCGTGCTTAGTGATTGGTTACATCTGCTGTCTGCTTCGCTCTGGATTGGTGGTATGCTCTATCTAGCCCTTGTCTATTTGCCTATACTCAGTGGGACGAATACTCAGCGCACACAGGTGTTGCTGACTGTCCTGGCACGCTTCTTTCCTATGGCGGTTGCCGGGGTGGTGATTATGGCTGCGACTGGCCCCTTTAATGCGACCATACATATGACATCATTTAATCAATTTCTGACGACTGCTTATGGCCGCTCCTTGTTGGTGAAGATTGTGCTGGTGGTTGCGCTACTGTTGACAAGTACATTTCACCTGGGTCTTTTACGTCCTCGTCTGACAAGAACGATGCAGAAGTATGCTGCGGTAGATGCAGATATGCAGTTAGCTACAACGCCGGAAGCAGACTCTACCCCAATAGCAGAATCAAGTACGCAAGAGATTAAGTTGATCGAGAATAGCATCGCGCAGCAGCAGCAACGTTTGACCACTGTGTTGCGTTGGGAGCCCTTGCTGGGTGTGGGGGTGCTGATCTGTACTGGTTTGTTAACTGTCTTCGCTGGCACCTTGCAGCCCACTACTATCCCTGCTAATACATCCTCTTCCCAGCAGACGTTGGTGCCGTCGGCGCCGTCGCAGGTAGCTGTGAAGCCATTTAGCGCCACGATAAAGACAAAAGATAATCAGTTTACCATCAAGCTCACTGTCTCTCCGAATCGTTTTGGCACAAATGTGTTTACGGCAAGTGTGCTCGATAGCAAAGGCGCGCCAGATACAAATGTAGGTATTACTATCTACACTCAGATGATGGATATGGATATGGGGACTGATACGGTCAATCTCCAGCCGGATGGTAAGGGAACTTTCAGTGCTCAGGGTGATCTAAATATGGGTGGTCATTGGCATCTGCGTATTCAGGTACGTACTCCGCAGAGCACATTGCACGAAGGGGGAGTCGATCTATATACGCCATTTTGATGTTACGCTATGATCGATGTCAGGTTAATAGTTTGAATTACAGGATTTGCCATGAAGTTTGATCACACCAACTGGCTTTATAAATTCTTAGCCGCTCTTAACCCTATAAATCGCAGTAGACGGCTGTTTTCCTCTCTCCTGCTGTCTAGCTGTCTGTTTGCTATTGTCTTCTCTGCCTGTGGTGGTCCTGATAGTACGAACACTCCTGCTGAGAATCCGCCAGAGCAGCGAGTCAATGGTTTTGGGACTGCGCAGAATCATGTCCACTCTTTTTTAGCTTTTCCCTCGCATGTGCTGGTACTGGCTACTCACTATGGTCTCTTTCGTTCGGCCGATGGTGGTGCTAGCTGGACACTGACGGCTGCCGGGCCAGGCCAGCTAATGGATGGCATGATGACGTTTTCGCTTGTGAGCAGCCCCTTGAATCCACGTCGTTTGTATGTGTTGACCCTGCCCTCGATAAATAATCCTAAAGGTACCCAGGCATTGTATACCAGTGCTGATCAGGGCGTTACCTGGCAGATGGGTATCAAGACAGCGGGTACAGGTTCTATGTATTTTGTTGCAGCTGGCAACGATTCTGCTGATGAGGCATATGCCTATGTTACAAATGAAGGTGCGAATGGTTTTAAAGTGAGCAAGGATGCTGGGAAGCATTTCATCTCTCCCGGCCCTTTGCCTTTTGGACGTATCCTGGGTATGCTCGCTATTCCTGGCGCACCTGGAAACCTGCTTGTCTACAGCAATGATGGCGTTGCGCGTAGTGTAGATGGTGGTGCTCACTGGAGTACTGTGCAAGGGGTAGAGGGGGCTGTCTACGCTATGACGACTGCCGCTCCTCATGGTCCGATCTATGCCGCTGGCGATGCAGGCATCTATTCCTCGCAGGATAGTGGCAAGTCTTTCAAGCTTGTTTATAAAGATGCCAGCTACGGAGCGCTTACGGTTTCACCTGTGCAACCCCAATTGCTTTATGGTAAGACTGGACGCCAGATCTACAAGAGTACTGATGGGGGGCATACCTGGCATACATTGCCACAAATCAAAGGCAACCTGGAGAGCCTGACGCCTGATTTTAACGATGCCGCACGCGTCTATCTAGCGCTTTCGTACCCTACAGAAGTGTATCGTTATGACCAGGGACAGTCTGCGTGGGTTTCGCTCACGCCAAAGGCCTGATACTTAGACCTGTTCAAAGAATCATCTAAGTATGAGAGAGAAATTGAGGGTGTAATTGTGATCTTTTCGCGTTTATCTCGATATATATATTATTACTTGTGTCTGGGAACGTGCCTGCTTCTGGTGGCTCTTGTGTCGCTACTGGCTTCGTTTGTTGTTTTGCCTGTTGCTTACGCTGATGGCGGGGCTCCAAATCTGGCTTATGTGGCTGGGACGCCGAAGGGCGTGAGCGTTATTGATGTGCAGCAACAGAAGGTAACGAACACATTTTCTATCCCTGGCGATCCGCGCTCTATTTCATTAAGCCTGGATGGCCGCTTTCTCTATGTGACGCAGCCACAGCTTAATAAAGTCTCTATTATTGCTGCAAAGACGGGTGGGCTGATCTGCTCCGCGGTTGTGCCCGGCCAACCCGACTTGCTGGTCTTTGACTCTGGCCGAAATGTACTCTATGCGGCTGGCGATAAAGCAGCAAGCGTGACGGTGCTTGATGCGACCAATTGTAAAGTCAAACAGACTATACAGACGCCTGGGCCGGTCTTTGGCCTGGCTTTTGCTGCAATTGCTCCCGCCGCCTCTGGCAACACAGGTAACCAGGTCTGGGTTGCCAATGCCACTTCAGTTAACATTTTTGATGATATCAATGGGAAGACGCTGGGCACCGTTCCTCTTCCCGATGGGCCACGCTATCTCTCCATTCCGCCAGGGGCTACGATCTATGCTGCAACGGCGAAGGGGACTGTCGTGGCTATTGATCTCAATGCGCCTCACGCTGTCACTCCATTGCTTTCCGGCGGTACCTATGGCCCGATGGACTATGATGCAACAACTGGTCAAGTCTATGTGCCCGATCAAAAAAACAATCAGTTTGTGGTCTTGAATCCGGTCGATGCGGGCTTCAAGGCGCCGAAAGAGCCAAACCGAGTTATAAAGCTTGCCGCGCGTCCTCAGTCAATCGCCATTACAAATGATGGGCAGCTTGGCTTTGGTGCGCTTGATAATGGCTCGGTTGCTATGTTTGATCTTCCTGCTCGCCAGCTGATAACGACGGTCCAAACGGGTGGTTCACCCGGCTTTATTATTGCAGGGGTCTATCCTCCTACCTTTGGTACGACTCCTCAACAGGCTTCGTGGTTAGTAAATGTGGCAAATATTGCTGGCTATCTCATTGTCGTAGCCTTGCTGGCTGTGCCGATCATCTTGTTCCGCCGCTATGCGAAGCGCAGTGACCCCAACGATGAGAAGAAGGCTACTGCAACGACTGATGAAGCGCAGCCAGTTGCCGGGAGAGAGGATCTTGATAAGAAGCTCTGACCGCTTTTATTCTTTTGCGACGGCCGCTAAAATTTCGGGTGCTCTCTTGAGGATGCGGGGCGCAACGAGCATGGTGATTGCAACATAGATGGCTCCGCTGTAGAGCAATGCCAGTGGTAAGGTGATCCACCAGAGCCATTGTAGCTGGAAAAACATTGGCAATGCAACTGCAGCGGCAACAGGGATCAATACCAGCAGCATCGTATAAAATGCTGCAATCGACATTAGCGTGCGTAAACATCCGCCCTCTGCTGATGTGTTCGATGTTGTCTGGAAACCTCTTTGCCTGAAGCGCATCTTCTGTGGGAAAAAGACTGATGTGAAATTGCCAATGCCGAGTATCACTCCAATTCCAGAAAGGCCTACGACAAAGGCTGGGAGGACAAAGTACCATGCCTGCGTCGTAATTGCTGCCAACAAGATGAGGATACAAACTTCTATCAGGCCGACGATGAATATCGCGATATTCTTACTCCATAGTATGTACCTGGGCTCTATGGGAAAGAGCAGTAGGGTGGTCAGACTTTGACGCTCAAAGCCCAGTACATTGTATGTAAGCGTATAGAGTGATAGCAATATCAGTGCTGGCGCAATCACGACCGCCCAGGGGCCTAGTGTTGATAGAAAGCGTCCGTTGCTGCTGGCGGTATTAAAAAAGGTGAAGCCAAAGTATACGATTAGAAAGACAATCGAGACGAGCGACTGCAAGAACATTGCCTTAAGCTGTGGATCGCGCCAGAAGTATTTCAAGTCTTTAATAATTAATGCATACATCTGCGGCGGCATTATACGCTTTATAAGATTTGTCTCAGCCGTTGGCGATCCCGTTGTCGCTATAATGGCCGGGTTTCTGTTGTTTCTGGATCTCTTGTTTACTGTCCCACCGCTATCTGCTGTTGTCAGGCCGCGTTCGACTATCAGCTGCCATAAGAACAGAAAGGCTACGGTAAGAGCGCTCAGAGCCACTAGCCATAGTATGCTCGCGACCCAGTTGCCGTAGTATGCTTGCTGAATAGCCCGTGCTGCCATTCCTGGTGGCAACCATTGGAGATAAGGCGATATGCTTGCATGTTCAAGATTATTCACAAAATCTTTATCGAGCAGTGCACGAAAGGCAAACTGGCAGAGATAGCCTGATGAGGAGAGCAGGACGATAACGATGATGCTCAGATCGCGGAAACGGCGGCTTTGCAAGATTGGCTGTAGTAGTGCCAGCACAAGCTGACTGATAGCGACGAGCTGTACATAAAAAATAAGCATAGCGAGCAATGAGAGCAACGCCAATGGGATTGATAGTGCCCAGCCTGCCACGACAGCCCCTAGCGCTAGCACGAGACCTATGGTGGGAATATCCAGTACTGTAGAGAACAGCAGACTCAACATGAGCTCTTCACGTGTCAAAGGGAAAAGTGCAAGCTTCGAGACATCCAGTCCCTCATTTGTTGAGAACTCTAAGAGTGGTAGGATAAGCCAGAGGACATAAATACCAGCCAGAACAAGGAAGAGCAGTTCTGTATTGATTGGCCTGGGTGCAAAGCGGTAGCCAAAGAAGGTGGCTGCGGCGACTCCTCCACCTATTATCAAAACAAAAAAGCCGAGAAAAACAGTCCCGATAATACGTGTCACACCTTTACGTGTAAAACTACGCGTAAACATTTTCCAGCGCAGCCAGAAAAGCCAGCGTAGCTTGTCTAAGTGGACAGTCATAGTCTTGCTCCTACCTATTACTCAAGCCAACTTAAATTGTGGTTTTCATTTTGTGCCCCAACGACGTTGAGGAAAATGTCTTCTAGCGTGGCATCTCTGGCGGTTCCACTTGCACGCTGACGTAGTTCTTGTAATGTGCCTTCAGCAACGAGTATGCCCTGGTTAATGATGCCTACGCGTGTACACAGGCGCTCCACCACTTCCATAATATGTGATGAAAAGAAAATGGTTGTACCTCGCTGTGTGAGATCGCGGAGAATGTCACGAATAACGCGTGAGCTGACAGGGTCAATGCCCTCAAATGGCTCATCCAGGAAGAGGACATGCGGATTGTGGATAATCGCCGCCGCCAGTGCAACTTTTTTGCGCATGCCAACTGAGTAGTCTACAATCAGCTTATCGGCGTCGCTGGCAAGACCGAGCACTTGCAATAATTCTTCTCTTCGTTGCAGGATTGTAGCTTCGGGAACTCCGTACATGTGGCCTGAAAACGTGATGAACTCACGACCTGATAGCCGCTCATACAGGTTGAGATATTCAGGCAAAACACCCATCAGCGCACGTGCGTGCAGAGGATCTTTCCATACATCAATGCCACCAACCCACACACTGCCTGAACTGGGCCGTAGTAATCCAACCATCATTTTTATGGTCGTCGATTTACCTGCGCCATTAGGACCAAGAAAACCAAAAAATTCGCCTGAGCGTACCTTTAGATTGAGATGATTGACGGCCACCTTCTGGTCAAAAACGCGTACAAGATCATGGGCAATAACTGCATCTTGTATGGGAGTTGGTTGGACATGACCGTTTTTGGTATCTATAGAGGGAGGAAGCGACGAGTTCGGCTCCGGATGCGCTGTCATGCTCACATTCCTTTGTTTTTAAGATCGGCTATAATTGTTGAAAGCGTGTGACACAATTATTATACGACAATGCGAGTGGTATATACTTGATCTTATCCAGTGCAGAGCTAAAGGTGAACACGTGCTAAAAAACGACAAGAGCATGGTAAATTAATTATATATGCAGCTCTTGTCGTTTCTTATTATGATGTGAAAAGAAAAAGTGATTTTATATGGACCAATAGTGCAATCCTCAATTCATCCATTCACCAGGTTTGCCAGTACGAACATGTACACCTTCTTTGCTGCTCTTCATGGTCTTGCCATCTTCTGCAATCCGTTTGGGTAGTTCGGAGACATTTATGCGATGCCAGTAAGCAGCTGGGAACAGCCCAATGCCAATAGCCAGCGCGGCCGCGATCTCTGCCTGGTTAATTGGCAAACTGGGTGGTAGATAGAATGGCAATTTTGAAATAGTACCAATATGTACCAGTAGAGCCAGCACTAATATTACAAGTTCAACGCCACAGGCCGCAAAGTAAGAGACAACCTCTAAGCGAGGATTTTTACGGAAAAGTATGGCTAGCACGATATTTAGCAGGCACAAAAACCCTGCTAGCCAGAGCGCTATAGGGACGAACAGCCGCGTTGTTGCTGACAGGCCCGTCTCGATAAATGTCACAGAAATTTGTAAGTTTGTGATAGCTGTCAACGATACCTCCACCCATTTTAGATGATCACCCAGAATAAAGAAACTGTTTTTTATGGCAGCCCGACCAGCCGGAATTTAGTAAATGCCACTTCGCTACCTTGCTGGTTTACTCCCATGCCGAGCGACCCGGTTTCTGCATATTTCGTGTCCTGTGCAGTCCCCACCTGCTTGCCATTGACAAGAAATGTGAAATGGCTGCCATCTACGATAATCTTTACAATATTTGGATCATTTCCTTTATGTAGCTCGTTACCTGCTGCATGCTCAAAGGGAGTAGCAACCCAGGGGTTTTGATCCTTTGGTGTATGCCCATCATATCTGCGAAACTGATATTTGCTTTGACCTTTATCATTGATAATACTGAAAAAATAAAATGTTGGTACTTGTTTTTTGTCCTCGCTGTATCTTAACAGTAATCCATAAAAGTTGAAAGGGGAATTTTGATCTCCTTTGACTTGCTGCATGGTCAGGCTGTAAGAATACTTTGTAGGCAGCGGTAAGTTAAATTGTGCGGCCAGGGTAGTCACTTTAGCATCATTACGGACATGATAGGCGCCATCCTTGAATTCATAATGTTGCCCCTGGTAACTACCTTGTCGCCAGTTATGGATATTCTCGTTCAGAGGATCATCCTGAATCAAGTTTGTTTCCTCTACTGTTGCAGTTGCGTTTATGCTGGCGGTTGCAGTTGCATTGGGATCGTTGGTCTTGGTCGTACCTGCTGATTGCTTTGTTGTGTCTGTGTGCGTCACTGGTGCTGGGCGCGTCAAGGCGTAGATGCTGGAGGTCAAGATAATCGCCAGTATTGCTATTACAAGAACGATGATTTTGCCATATTTTTGGGTTTTACTCTTTGGTGTTGTGTCTGTATGCGCTGGAGGTGGCAGGGCCCCGGTCTGTGCCTGTGGGCGAGGAACTACTTGCAAAATACCCGTCATATATTGGCCTGGCTGACCAGCGATAGGTACTTTAACCACCTTGACTGGCTGATACAACTTAAGCATGCCCGTGTCGCCGCTATACTCGCCAGCCGGATGTTGTAGATTTGTAGTGCTTCCGGGAACCGGGAGCATACCTGTAACAGGGCCGAGCTGCCTCGTTGTGCGTGGCTGTTGACCATTATCAGGGGAGAAAGTATTTGTGTCGAGCTGCCTTGTTACCAGGCCTCTTTGTTCATCTGGTCTATTGGCAGGTCCCAGCGGTGCTGTGCCAGGATTTCTTGCCCCTAAACCATTTTGCTCATTATTGTAGTTTTTGGGAACTGCACCAGGCTGCACTCCTGGTATATTGTCAGTCTGTATCGCTTGCACTGGCGTGGTTTCGCCATCAATCTGTACTGTTTGTACTGGCGTGGTTTTGCTATCAAGGTTGTATTCATGGAAACCAGCAGGCCCTGTTGGCGAGAATTGAAAAGGTTGTGCTACTTCGTTCGTAGCTCTCTCAGTCTGAGTTGGCTGTGCCGTTTGTTGTTGGAAAGCATACTGCCCAAAGCGTAAGCGTTGCGGCGCGTTTTGCCCATTCTGCATATCCGCTGGTGTGGGCGGCGTGGGTGTATTTGGAGCGCGCATAAAAGATCTGCGTTGCCCGTTTGGAGTAGGCGCTGGCGAGATCGGTTGCTGAGCGTTTCCCTTTGCTTTATTCTGGTCCTGGTGTGCCACCAGGAGTTTCTTGGCCAGCTTCGTAGACGAAGGGTGAGTGTTGGTTGAGGACGGCGTGGACGCATATCCATCGGCTGAAGGTTCTGTAAACGTATCTACTAGGGTGATCATATCCGCCATCTTGCGCCCGGCAGGCGGACTTGCCGGAGAGCGGTTATCGCTCGCTTGTTCAGGCGTCACGCTCCCCTGCCAGACTGGATCAAACAACCCGCGTGGACGATTACCTGCGGCATCATCGCTGTTCGCAGGGCCATTGGCCCTATCTTCTACCTGTACTCCTGCCGCTTCGAGCGCTTGCCGAAAGGCATTTGCTAGCTCATATGCTGATGCATAGCGGCTGTTAGAGCGTTTGGCGAGTGCACGTAAAATAACTTCTTCTGCTTCGGGTGGGAGATCCGGGCGGAAAGTACGTGGTTGTGGTGGTAACGTGTTCAGATGTTGGAGGGCAACTTTCATAGGCATCTCGCCCTTAAATGGCACTGTGCCTGTGACCATCTGATAGAGTATGATGCCTAATGAATAAATATCGGCGCGTGCATCTATCTCTCCACCTAACACCTGCTCAGGTGCCATATAGTCGGGCGTGCCTATTGGTAATCCTGAATCAGATAGCGGATTTTGTGTTGGTTGACTTCCTGCTATTATCTTTACAAGGCCGAAGTCGGTGAGCATCAGGCGCTTATCGGAGGTCATTAAAAGGTTTGCAGGCTTTATATCTCGATGGATGATGCCCCTCTTATGGGCGAAATCGAGGGCAGCTGCAATCTGGTCGAGATAGCTGACGGTACGTGTTAGTGGCAGCTTGCCCTCTTTTTCTAATTCATCGCGTAACGTTCCGCCGCTTACATATGGCATTACCAGGTATGCCAGGCCGTTGCTTTCTCCACATTCATGTACTGGCAGTATATTTGGGTGATCTAACGAGGCCGCCGCATCGGTCTCTCGTCTGAAGCGTTCTATAAATGCAGCCTGCTGGCTGGGTTGTAGCTTAGTTATGGGAAGGAGCACTTTGACAGCAACTTGACGTCGTGGTCGTGATTGCTGAGCCAGAAATACTGCTCCCGTACCACCCCGTCCAATCACTTTTTGTAGTGTACAGGTGCCTAACACTGTTCCACTCAATACTTCTGCGTTCATCAAATTTTCCTTTTTGTCGTCAATGTCTGCCTTTGATATATTTCAAGCCACGACCCTTCTCTGCCTCCTCCCTGCTGCTTGCCTGAAACTATTTTTATTTACGTGTGAGTAACAAATTGCTAAACGCGACCTCTGTACCGTCATTATTGACAATCATGCCAACGGTGCCGGTCTTCAGTGCATTATCCTGAAAGGTCTTTGCCAGTGCTTTGCCATTGACTGTTACCGTGAATTTATTGCCCTGCATGAATATCCTGATCGTATTTGCGGCTTTCCCTTGATGATATTCATTGCCAAGTGGCATCGTTTCATTGTTGATCCTGGTCCAGGCGTTGTCTTTGTTGCTATCGTCGTAGCGCCAGAATTGATACTCACCACCTTTGACGTTGACGACCTCAAAGCTATAAAAGGTGGTAACTTTTTTCCCGCCTTTTGTATCCTGGTTAAAGCGGAAGATCATACCAAAAGTATTTTTGGTGTTGTTATCGTCCCCTTTTATCTCCTGGAACGTAAGTGTGTAAGCCAGAGGATCATCAAAAGTTCTTGCGGGTAGTGCGACTGCTGCTCCTGTGTCTCCATGGTCTGTGATATGGTATGCGCCATTTTTGAAGGCATAGACATCAGCGGGTGAGGTCAGCCAGTTATGGATATTTTTGTCCAGGGGATCGCTCAGGATAACGTTGGCCTGTGCCGTTGCTGTTGCCTGGATCTGTGCCAGTGCCTTTGGATCAGGAGTGCTAGCGGCTGGTTGGTTTTGCTTCTGCTGCGCCGCGCTCTTTGGACCCGTCAGGCCCATGAGTAGTCCGCCCGGATGCGTTATAAACACGAAAGCTCCGGCCGAGCCAAGCACTATGATAAAAAGTGCCGCAATCAGGCTGATCTTGAGCCAGATCTTTTTGCCCTTTTTCTTCTTGCCGGCCTCTTCTTCTTCTTCTTGTTTGAAGGGCAGCAGGCCGGTAACAAACTGCCCTGGTTGGCCGGCAACTGGTACTTTGACTACCTTGACCGGATCATTCAATTTGACTGTGCTTGAGCTTTGAGCCGTATCAACTCCTTGCCATAGTGAGCTTTGCAAGCGAGGAGCCGTCGTGGGTGGTTCTTTGGTCCATGTAGAGGAAAGCAGGCCGCCCCCTGCTTCTGGCGGTGTTGCTGTCTCATTGCGTTTGATCGGAGCCATTGCGCCCGTGCCTACCATAGGGAACTGCCCTGTTTTGGAGAGCAAGCCACTACCCTGCTTAAGGGATGGCATTACGCCTGTGCCTACCATAGGGAACTGCCCTGTTTTGGAGAGCAAGCCGTTCCCTGCTGCATTTTTATCCTTCCCGGTTGCTTGCATTGAGCTTTGCGTGACAGAAGGCATCATACCAGTGCGGCTCAAAAGCCCGCCACCCCCCCGGCGCATACCATCGTTTTGTGGCACATTTTGTTGGCCTTGTGCTGCGACCTGTGCGGTCTCTGAGCGCATAATCAGGCTGTTCCCCTGGTTTCTACCCATATTGCGCTGCGCTAGATCTGCTGTGGTCACTTTGGGTATGGCTGCGGTCTGCCTGATTGGCTCAAACTGCCCTCTTGGTACTGGCATGCGTGCAGAAGTTGAGGCACTCAAAAGGCCTGCCCACATCTGTACTGCGTCCAATCGTACGCCAGAGTTTAGCAGGGCGGTCCGGAAGGCGAATGCCATCTCTTGCGCCAATGAATAGCGATCGTCTGGACGCTTAGCCAGCGCCTGCAACACGACCTGCTCGGCTGACGATGGCAGGTCTGGCCGTAACATTTGTGGCAATGGGGGAGGAACCTGTAAGTGTTGCGCGGCTATCTGCATTGGTGTTTCGCCCTGGAATGGGGTCGTACCTGTTAGCATCTGATAGAGTATGATACCAAGCGAGTAGAGGTCTGCTCGTGGGTCGATGTCATCTCCGATTACTTGTTCAGGAGCCATATAATCGGGGGTGCCTACAGGTGCACCTGCTCCCGTCAGACGCGTTTGTGGGGTTTGCCCCTCAGAAATGATCTTCACCAGTCCAAAGTCTGAGAGGAGGAGACGCCCTTCGGCCGTTATCATAATATTGGCAGGCTTGATGTCTCGATGTATCACGCCATGTTCATGAGCGAAGTCCAGCGCGGCTGCCATCTGCTCCAGATAATTGACTATCTTTGGTAGTTCTAATTGCCCTTCACGTTCTAACTCATCACGTAGTGTTCCACCACCTATATATGGCATGACAAGGTATGCTATTCCATCCTGTTCCCCGTATTCATGGACAGGCATAATGTTTGGATGCTCTAACGATGCCGCCGCGTCAGTCTCACGTCGGAAGCGTTCCAGGAACGCGGCAAGTTGATTTGGGCTCAATGGTGTCATCGGCAAGAGCACCTTGACTGCAACCTGCCGTCGTGGTCGGGATTGTTGAGCCAGATATACTGCACCCATACCACCCTGCCCAACTAGCCTTTGTAACGTGCAGGTGCCCAACACCGTTCCAATCAATGCTTCTGCGTTCATCAAAGCTTTACCCCTCTTTTGCTGCTGACGCCTATAAATAATATGTCAATGTGTGTAATGCTTTACCCGTCTTCCCATGCCAACCCTTACCTGTGCCTGTTACATATGGTTACATGTGT
>Ga0302321_100002856_pt1 | contig 14850 bp, 18 predicted proteins | sample Fen_T0_1_FD_202505 | JGI IMG/M metagenome (GOLD analysis project Ga0302321, IMG submission 202505) | Peat permafrost microbial communities from Stordalen Mire near Abisko, Sweden - Fen_T0_1 | ecosystem: Environmental > Terrestrial > Soil > Wetlands > Permafrost | place: Sweden: Abisko...
TATAATTAGTAATGCCCGCATAATTTATTCAATTTTGTTGTAAGTGTTCACAACCTGAAGTAAGCACAATTTTTCCTGAATCCGGAGTTGAGGAGTAAATAAGTGTTATGGGTTAGTTTTTGGGGTTGATTATAACCGGAAATGAGCAAATATCTGAATCAAATGATTGGATCCTGACAAAAGTCTTTTCGCTTACAAGCTTTACAGTATTTGCCTAACCAGACTTCATCAAACTGGGTCATAATCGGCTCAATTATTTTCGGATCAGTTGTAACAAACCCCGATTCAAAATTACGAGTATTGTTACTCTTAATGCCTAAGCCTGCACCGGTAAGATTTGCCGAACCTGAATAGGCAAATTTACCGTCAATAATGATATGCTTAAAATGAACCCTCGGACAGAGTTGTCTTTCCATATTATCCCATAATAATGGATACTTATCAAAGCTTTTTCTAAAGTTTGGACCTGGTTCCTTTGCATGTAAAAGACGAATGGATATCTTCCTTTTTAATAAACTATCGAGTACAGCTAAAAATGACTGAACGGTTCCTTTGTGGTGCACATGCAGATCTTTAATGTCTGCGGTGCCTATCCAAACAAAGGATGTTGCGTTTGCAACTGGCTCAATAACCTGTTTATACAATTGTTCGTTTGTAATAAAATTCAGGCTCATGGAATCACATGAAATGATATATGAAAACTATTGTCCCGTCCAATGCGGTTTTCTTGTTATCCAGAATTTCTAATGAAACATTGATTTTTGCTTTGGTGATTCCTCTGAGGTCAATCAGTGAATTCAGGCTTGCTCTGAGTCTCACATTGCTGTTGACTAAAACAGGTTGATTAAACCGCAGATTCTCAATACCGTAATTTACTGTCATTTTTACATTATTCACCTCAACGATCTGACCCCATAGATATGGCAAAACAGATAAATTTAAGTATCCATGAGCTATTGTAGTTTTATAAGGGCTTTCTACTTTAGCTCTTTCCACGTCCAGATGGATCCATTGATAATCCAAAGTAGCTTCTGCAAATTTGTTTATGTGTTCCTGTGTAATAGTCAGATAATCGGATACACCTAATTCCTTACCAATACATTGCTCAAATTCCTTAAAGCTATTTATGATTAATCTGCTCATCATTATTATTAATTGGTTAATAGTAATTGCCGGTAAAGGTAATCGTGTTTTGTCAATTTGTTTTTCAGCATTGGGGAATAAGTCAATTTTAACCACACATTATTTTGATTTCTGTACCAGCTCCCTTAGCTCCTTAAAGGTCGAAAAAGGCACATTTTTAATAAAGGGGTTTGCCAGCCATGCCGGGATTAACCCTCCGGGTTCTACATGCATCTGATAAGTTACAGCGGTTTTATTAGTATCAATTGCGGTTAAAAGCCAATAACCATTCGCTTTTGCCATTCTGACGATTCCTTGTTTTGGCTGAATATAATCAGGGATTCCTGTTACAAGGACTTTAACCTGCCCGCTGTCACTGTCTGTATATTGAAAATGGTACACCATATCCCGGTTTTGAAAGGGTAAGGGTAAAGAGGTTTCGATATAATAGAACTGGTCATTTCCCATCGTTTCGAGTAATTTTACACCCTTGCAGTTAACAACCCAGGAGTTAATGGTATTGGTGTTTTTTAAAACATATAGAATATTCTCAACTTTGCAATCAACCTGCATTTCAGCTTTAAATGCCTTATATCTGGAAGCTGATTCTGTTTTTGTATATACTTTGATACCGGCATCCTCTTTCACAAGATTCCAGTTTTCCTGGCCGGACATGCTGATTTTTAAAAAGAATAAGAGCAGTATGATCCATAATAATCTATGAAACGCGGTTTTCCAGTCTGTCATTTAAATAACTCATTAATTGAATTATACAATAATTTTGAAATAATGTTTGAAATCAGAGCGTTATATGAGTTGTCGAGTGCGGCCCTGATCATATACTTAGGAAGTGGCCTTTATTGTCTTACGTTTTTTTTACTTTAATTACAATCGTTTCTGCGATCCTGTCATGAACAGTCCGCCTGTTAAAATCAATGAAATATTGCAAAAATCCAAAACCAAATTCCAATGATGAAGCATAATATCCTAAAGCTCTTTCTATTGAATGCCAGAGAGTCAGATGCTTATGATTAGTGGAAACAATTCTGGTCCGGAGAATACGTTTACCAAAAGTGTAACCATTTGTAAGACAGGTGATCAATCCAAAATACAAAACAGGAATCAGTAATTTAAATATAATTCTCAGATACTCAGGCACATCTATATGAGTATTGTTATTTACCAGTGGCAGACCCTCAATCGCTTTGTCAGAACTGACCTGAATGCTGAAACCGAAATTGATTAATCCAAAATAGTCAAGTATTATTCCAATGACATATAAGATTACAATAAGCAAAACCAAATCAATTAATAAGGCAAAAAACCGACGGGTAAAACCTGCAAGTTCCGACCTTCCAGTTTATTGGAATGCATTAATTTTGAACTGTTATAAAAATGTGCTACAAAGATATTTTTCATAATTATTCTGTTTTATAAGTATAAGGCAGCATGTCTCCGACACGTCTGTTCATCATATCTCCTTCCCAGCTGATGCCCTGTCCAGTCTGATCGAAATAGCCATCCCTGGCAAAGTAAATTTTCTCTTTAAGAAATGACATTGTAGTTAATCTTGTATCATAATATATCTGCAGTGTTTTAGAATATTTCAGGAATTTTGTGGGATTGTTAAGAGAATCAGTCAAACTATCTTCTACAATATCTTTATATTTGAGATCTTCATTATTCGAATTTTTGAGCAAAAATCCGGATGATTCCAGATCATTCTCCCATAATGCCCTTAGAAAATGCATTCTGGATCCAAAATAAGTTTCTTTTCTTCTCTGTTCGTATATTTTTTTGCGCGATTTATCAATTGCTAAATCTTTATTGAAGATCAGGCTTCCTGCAAAAAACACAGACCCGTCTTTTTTACAATACGCAAACCGATCGAGATAATAAGTCATATTGTATCCTAATGATTGGTTATTAATAAGTATTGGCTTAAAAGCAAATGCCTTCAGGGTATCGCGGTCATTTTCATAGTTGAAGGTTATGTCGTTTTCGTTGAGTATTATACAGTTCCGTGCATTTTTTGTTGATCCCAGAAATACTTTTTTAAATAAATTCAGATTAGCTATTCTTCTTTTGGCAAGTGATTTAGAAGAAATCACTACCTCCTTCACTTCATATACCTTTGTGGTCATATAAATAATCAAAGGTTTTTCTGTCAGAAAATCATTCAGAGTAACTGAATTATATCCTACAGAGCTTATTGTTAGCGGCATTAAAGCATTTTTTGAGATGTCAAGCTCAAAATTTCCATTTGAATCTGACAGAGTACCGACGAATGTTCCGTTAAAATAGATAGTTGCAATAATCGGAATATTAGTTCCATCTTCTAAAACGCTTCCTTTAACAACCTGATTATAAGCAACTATACAGAGATTGGCAAGTAGAAGGATCAGAATGATTTTTTTCATATAAGGCTTGTATAAATCTTATCCAGAGTCGAAACGGTTCAAGCATTGGGCGAACTCATCGATTAACAAGATCGTGCGAAGATAAAATTAATAAAATAGACGGAATAAACGGAGCCTCTTTGCCCGGTTATTGAATGACCTGCATGGTAAGTGCCGGTTTTTTTGGTATAATATTAAGAATATAGAAGCTGTAAAAATTTCAGACCCTTAGCGAGCCACGGAAGCCTCTTGCAGCATAGTAAGAATCTGCACCGTTGTGATACACAAAGACAGTGTCATAACGACGATCACAAAAGAGAGCGCCTCCAAGTCTCCTGACATTGGGAGGTGTTATTATCCAGCTTGATGTTTTCATATCGAATTTCCCAAGATTCTGCAGCTCTCTATATTGTTCTTCCTCCAAAAGTTCAATGCCCATGGAAGCTGCCAGATCCACAGCGCTATTTTTTGGTTTATTTTCTTTCCTTGCTTCGAGTGCCTCATTATCGTAGCAAAGACTTCTGCGCCTTTTTGGACTTTCTTCCGAGCAATCGAAAAAAATGTATTCACCTGTTATGTTATCATGACCAACTACATCAGGTTCTCCGCCGCTCTTTTCCATTTCATTGAGTGACCATAGTTTATTACTGTTTGCTTCAATCCTTGACTGTACTTTAGGCCATTCGAGATCTTTATGACGGTTAATGTTTTGCTCAAATCGCATTTTTAATACTCTGAGTAATTCCTGATGTTGTTATGGTGATAATTTCATTTTCGCTCCTTTTGACATTATTTAAGGGTTAATAATTATTCAATTTAACAATGAAGCAGGTGCTGTGTTCAATTAATTATATTATCTTAACGTGTAGGAATGGCTGATTCAAAAGCATGGTTGTTCACAGATTAAAACCATATATTAAATAACAAGTGGTCATTTAAATTATCAATTTTTGCCAGATCCAGCATTTCCAGGTCATGCTTATTCTGTTTTCGGTAGATCCGTGCTCTGAATTGATATAATTCAATATCCAAAGGATTGATTTTTAATGCCTGATTGATAATGCCTAATGCTTTCTCTGTCCTACCTCTCCTTAAATACTTAAGGCTCTTATCCTTCTTATAAAAGAATGAGGCTGTTTTTGTAAAGTTGAAGCCACAGATATACTTTTTATCAAACCGTATACCATCAAAGTTGCATGGATTCCATTCGCCAGAACTTTTATACAGGGCATCAAGTGCAGTGCTTTTATAAAGTTCGCCCGGGTTATTTAAAATTTGAATGCTATCTATTTTGCCATCTTTCCTGACTATGAAACTCAAAAAAACGTTGCCATCTCTACCATCTACATTTGAACTATACGGAAAGTGCATGAAGAATATCCAGGCGTCCTGGTTATTAATTTTAGCTTCTTCGAAAACCGCTTCACTGAAAAGGGAATCATTTTCAGGTTTATTTTGACAATATCCAATATGAAATGAATTAATTAGGATTAATGCCATTAAATACTGTTTCATCCTAATGTGCTTAATGGTTCAAAAATTTATTTTGAAGTTTCTTTCCTGAAAACAGAAAGAAAAAACATAGGTTTACCGTTAGTCCCGAATGATTCGGGATAGCCATCACCCTGTAAATTATAGCAAATGGTTAGCTGGTCGTTTTCGTATTTATAAATTGCGGTAAAATGCTTTCCTGCATTCACTCCTTCTTTTCCAAAAATGTCCATTTTATCACCATCATACTTTACAGTTCCTTTGTCAATACTCTCCGCTTCAACCGTATAAGTACTGTCTGTTAAAATAAGTCTCTGGTTAGAAAAGGCTGTATTTGGCAGAATTGTACCCCCTATTTCCTGTTTTATTGGTGTCCAGGTACCATTGAATTTACCTGTTTGCAATATATTGAGTAATACGAGAGCAAGAATTGAAATTAATCGCATATGTATTTATTTTTAAACACTTTAACAAAGAGCTCTGTGAAATTGTTCAAAATATCGCGTATCAAATATCCTGAAATTAAAGCTCAATTGCCTGTATATTATGAAGCTAACATTTAATGTACACATTCCAGGAAGAGCCTTTGCAGGATGTTTAGGGGGCAGAAATTAAAAAGAGTTGTCTCCTGATGGAACAACTCTTTTATAAAAGGTTGAGTGATCTGGCTATTGACAGAATATCACATCTTCCCTTTATGCATCTTGTCGATCTGATCGCTGGTGAATTTGTCGACTTTCTGGATCTTGGCACCTGCCTGTAAATCTTTCGGTAACAAGGCTCTTACATCTGCTTCCGATTTTCCTTCAAGAAAAGCATATGCAGTGTGATCACCTGACATGCATCCGAATTCAAATTTCGAGAGGAACGGGTCTCCTTTGCTTTTCAAATCAGCCAAAGTGGCCATACACTGTTCGGGAGTGTGAGGTGCCTGAACAAAATAAACGCTTGTTTTAGCAGCAGCAGCCGGGGCACTCTGTCCAAATGATACTATACAAAGTGATAACAAAAAGAGCGATGAAATAACTTTTAACGTTTTCATAATTACTGGTTTTAGTTAGACATTGATTAAAAACTAACAGCATTAGGAAATCGTAAACAGTAAAATCAGGCTGATTGTTCAATCATCCGGTAAAATTGATGAATAAACAGATAAATATCAGGTTTATGTGCACTGACGTTCAACAAGAACCAGGGTCAATAAGAAGAGTAAAAGTGAGTGATACATTCTACACAGATTGCCTTCCCGACCTTTGCACATTTTTTCCGTGCTGAATCTTCTTCTTCGCAGGAAAATTCATTTCCTGAACTATCGGACTTCACCATTTTCCCACAAATTGACAACTCTTTTGAAGTGCAGCCTTCTGCTGTCATTCTGCCCTCGAATAAATGATATTCCTGAGAGCCCTTTTTCTTTTTTAGTGTATATGCAATCATAATATAAGCCATTGTAAAAATAATGAATTAACCGCAAATCCTGATAAATTTCCTTACACTAATGTCAAGCAAAGAACAAAAACCGGAGGATGTAAAATAATTTAAATGATTGTTTTATTTAATAGTATACGATTGTTTATATTTTATATTATATTTGTATACTTATTTCATATTCGTAATGTTATGGAGAAAAGATCAGAAAAACGGGAAGCCATAGTAACAGCTGCAAAAACTCTATTCTGGAAACATGGCATAAGAAGAGTTACAATTGAAGAAATATGTGAGACTGCAGGTGTAAGTAAAATGACCTGTTATAAATATTTCGAAAATAAGACAGCGATTGCCAGGTATCTTTTAGAAGACATGTTCGAATCAGGAACTAAAGCTTATAAAGAAATTTACAAAAGTGATTGCTCTTATGAAGAGAAAGTAAAGAAATTACTTGATCTGAAAATAAGCAACACTCATGAAATGAGCCAGGAATTACTGGACGATATTTATAAAAATCAGGATGAAGAATTATTTGAAACAATTGAAACCATCAAAAAGAAAATGATAGGAATTTATCTTGATGATCTACGTATATCTCAGAAAAATGGTGAAATCCGGGACGATATAAAACCAGAGTTTCTGCTGTATTTCCTGACTAATTTAACAAAAATGCTTATCGATCCACAACTTGTCTCTATTTATCCCAATCCGGAACAAATGATAGTTGAGGTTTTAAGCTTCTTCTTTTATGGAATAATGCCACGAAAGATCAAAAAGATTTGATGGGAAATGGCAACTATTAAATATAATATAATTGGGTATTTGTTTCTCCTGCAAGTATCTTTGAATGGTCAGGGCAGTCTCTTTCAATTCAAGGGCCAGGCTGATACTTATGGCGGTTTAAATTTCTCTTCTCCGGTGCAGGTTCAAACAGGAGCAAGATTCCTGCCTGTTTTATCCATCGGTAAGACCTTTGAAAATAAACTTAAATTCGACTCTGAAATCTCATTTGACAGCTATTTAAATTATCACTTCACCGATTGGAGAAATGACCAGTCTGATGCCAGAATCAAGGCATACAGGTTATGGGTAAGATTAAGCAGCAACCGGTTTGAGCTCAGAGCCGGATTGCAGAAAATCAACTTTGGGTCAGCAAGCATGCTTCGTCCGTTAATGTGGTTCGATCATCTCGATCCCCGTGATCCTCTTCAGCTCACAGACGGAGTATATGGGTTTTTGGGAAGGTATTATTTTCAGAATAATGCAAACGCCTGGCTCTGGGTCCTGTGGGGAAATGATAAAACCAGGGGCTGGGAAATAGTTCCCACGGATCGAAAAATACCTGAATTCGGGGGGAGAATGCAATTTCCTGTCCCAAAAGGTGAGGTGGCTGTTACTTACCATCATCGGACAGCAGATCTGAGTGCGTTATTAAGTCCTGTCCTGTTACCTGGTTCCCTGACCTACCCAGAAGATAAAATCGGGCTCGACGGGAAATGGGATATTGGTCCGGGAATCTGGGTCGAGTATTCACTCACACACAGCAGGCTGGATACTGCATTCCTTAAACCCTGGACAAAGTTGTTTACAGTTGGATTGGATTATACATTCGGTCTTGGTAACGGATTGTATGTCGCGTCTGAGTTCTTCAGGTACAGTATGTCGGGAGAAATTTTCAATTCAGGTACTGATGTGACATTCTCCACCATCACTGCAAATTATCCAGTTGGTATTAACAAGCTAGGGACAATAATTTACTACAACTGGAGCGATAAAACCTGGTACCGTTTTATCAATGTGCAAAGGCAGAGTGACAACTGGACTTACTATTTGTTTCTCTACTGGAATCCGGCAAAATTTGCGATCTATAATAACATATCCGGTAATAGCATGTTCTCAGGGAAAGGTGCACAGCTGATGGTAGTTTTTAATTTTTAAGATGAAAATTACATTTCTGAAATCCTCGAAACGGGAACTTGAAAATCAATTTTTATTAATAATGTAATTGGTAACAAATACAAAACATTTTTAACAATACAGATCAATGGAAAATTCAAAAATCATTTCAATTGAAGGCCTTAAAAAGCATTTCAATATGTCAGGAGGTAAGTTCACAGCGCTGAATAGTATTGATCTTCAGATAACCAAAGGAGAGTTTACAGGCGTCGTCGGACCAAGCGGGAGCGGGAAAACCACGCTTCTGAATATTATTGGCTCACTCGATTCTCCTTCGGAGGGGAAAGCAATTGTGCTGGGCCAGTCAATAGGCGAGCTTAATGTGAAGCAGGCAGCAATGTTGAGACGATCGAAGCTTGGCTTTATCTTTCAGAGCTATAATCTTCTCCCTGTGTATACAGTTTTTGAAAATGTTGAGTTTCCGCTTCTCCTGCTTAAGCTTGATGACGGTGAGCGCAAAAAAATGGTATTGGAATCGCTTGAATGGCTGGGGCTCTCGGATAAGATAAAATCAAAACCTTCACAGCTTTCAGGGGGTGAATGCCAGAGAGTCGCCATCGCAAGGGCAATGGTAAAGAGACCTGAAATTGTTCTGGCTGATGAACCAACAGCAAACCTTGATGCTGCCAATTCGCATCACATACTAAAAACGATGCTTCAGCTGAATAATGAATTTCATACTACTTTCATTTTCGCCACACACGATGATAAAGTAATCGGATATCTCAGAAGAAAAATTTCCCTGGTCGACGGGAAAGTTGCAAAGGATGAAATCTCTAACAATTAATTCGTTGAAGTATGAATCTGCTAATTAAACTTGCAGCAAGAAATCTCATAGGGACAGGAAGGAGAACCTGGCTCAATGTGATTGTGCTATCCTTTTCATTCCTGATTATTATATGGCATAAGGGGTTACTTGACGGATGGGACAGACAGGCAAAAAACGAAACAATCAACTGGGAAACAGGCGGTGGTCAGTACTGGCAGGCCAATTATGACCCTTATGATCCCTTTTCATTAACTGAGGCTCACGCTAAAATTCCTTCTGAGTTTGATGCCCCTCTCTCAAAAGGAGATGTCACCTCCATACTTATCACCCAGGGTACAATTTATCCGCGGGGCCGTATCCAAAGTGTACTGATAAAGGGTATTAATTCCAATCAGACACTGCTTAAAATCCCAAGTTCATTATTTCTTAAAAGTAATGATGAACTACCGGTATTAATTGGCAGAAATACCGCAAATGACAATGGGTTAAAGGAAGGAGATTTAATCACGATCCGATGGCGTGATGTACATGGAACATTTGATGCCACGAACATGAAAGTAACTGGAATTTTCGATACTGATGTGCCTTCCGTGGATATGGGCCAGGTATGGGTCCCGCTTGATCATTTGCAAAAAATGATGGGAATGCCAGATGAGGCAACAATCATTGTCAGAAATAAATCGAAGGAAGCAAATATTAATATTGACGGATGGAAATTTAACAGTAGTGAAGCACTTCTGAAACCGATAACAGATATGATTAAGATGAAATCAGTAAGTGGTATGGTACTGTATATCATCCTATTAAGCCTGGCAATGCTTGCAATATTTGACACCCAGATATTATCCATCTTCAGAAGACAAAGAGAAATAGGAACCTACATTGCACTAGGAATGACTAAATCCCAGGTTGTAGTTTTGTTTACTATTGAGGGAGCCCTTATTTCAGTACTGGCTGGACTTCTTGCTGCTCTCTATGGAATCCCGTTGCTGGCAATGCAGGCCAGGAATGGCATGTCTATACCTGGCGGCAGTAAAGGCTTTGGATTAGCTGTTGCAGATAAAATTTATCCGTTTTACAGCCTTGAACTTGTGGTCATGACTATTATTGTAATAATGATTACCACTACAATCGTAAGCTATTTGCCTTCAAGAAAGATTGCAAAAATGAAACCAACAGAAGCATTAAGGGGGAAATTACAATGATAAGATTTCTATTGAAAGGTATTCTCCGGGATAAGCAAAGAAGCCTCCTGCCGGTTGTGATTGTCATAATTGGGGTAATGCTTACTGTTTTTATGTATTGCTGGCTCAGCGGTATCCTGAATGACAGCATAGAGCTTAATGCACGTTTTAATGCAGGTCATGTTAAAATAATGACCGCATCATACGCAAAAAACATTGACCAGACGCCTAATGATCTCGCACTGATTGGTGTTGATACAATGATGACCAGGCTTAGGAAAGACTTTCCTGAAATGAACTGGGCACAAAGAATCCATTTCGGCGGATTGATAGATGCTCCGGATTCCAAAGGTGAGACCCGTACCCAGGGACCAGCCGTTGGCTTTGGAATCGATCTGCTCTCAGGTGACCGCTCTGAAATTGAAAGATTCAATCTCGAAAAATCAATACGCAGAGGTAAACTTCCTGCTCATTCACGAGAAATTCTGATGAGTGAAGAATTCTCTCAGAAGCTTAAGGTTAATCCCGGTGATACAATAACTCTAATCGGGTCAACGATGAATGGAAGTATGGCAATGTATAATTACACAGTAAGCGGGACTATCGTGTTTGGAACTGGCCCTATGGATCACGGGTCTGTTATTGTTGACATTGAAGACATACGTAATGCTTTGGATATGAACAATGCAGCAGGAGAAATACTTGGATATCTTAAGGATAATTATTACAATGAAAAAAGGATAAATAATATGGTTACCCGGTTCAATACCCTGTACCCTCATTCTGATGATGAATACGCACCGGTCATTGTAACTCTGCGGGAACAAAACAGTCTTGGAAAAATGATGGACCAGATAAAAGGGCTCGGAGCTTTCGCAGTCTTTATTTTTGTTTTGTCTATGTCTCTGGTCCTCTGGAATGCAGGGCTGCTGGGCGGATTAAGAAGATACAATGAATTCGGGATACGGCTCGCCATTGGTGAGGATTATTCTCACATATATACATCCATGATTTATGAATCAGTTTTGATTGGCATCATAGGTTCAGTAATAGGTAGTTCCATTGGCCTGCTGGGATCTCTCTATCTTCAGCGTCATGGTTTGGATCTCAGCAATATGATGAAAAATGCAACGATAATGATGCCGACAGTTTTTCATACCAGAATTACCTCCTTTGCATTTTTCATAGGTTTTATTCCTGGACTTCTTTCTACGGTTACAGGGACGATGCTTTCCGGGATAGGAATTTATAAACGCAAAACAGCACAGTTATTTAAAGAATTAGAAGCATGAAAAAACTAATAATACCATTGTTGATGGCTTGTGTTACATTAACCGCACAAACGCCTCAAGCCAGGGAAATTATTGAAAAGGTCGATAAAAATATGTCAGCCGATTCCAGGGTATTTACTTCACGGATGATAATCCATAATCCAAGAAATACCAGGACAGTAGAATCCAAATCGTGGAGTCTGGGAGAAAAAAAATCATATACAGAGTATTTATCCCCGGCAAGGGAACAGGGTACGAAAATGCTTAAGCTTGAGGATCAGCTCTGGATTTTTTCACCTGCTACCGACAGGATACTCCAGATTTCAGGACACATGCTGAGACAATCAGTCATGGGTTCTGATCTTTCGTATGAAGACATGATGGAAGACCCGCATCTTCTTAATCATTATGCCGGGAAAATCGATGGTGAAGAAAAAATCGGTGATCGCAACTGCTGGGTTATAAGTCTGATGGCCAACAGTGCTGATATTGCTTACCAGACTCAAAAATTATGGATTGATAAAGAACGCTTTATTCCTCTGAAAAAGGAACTTTTTGCGAAAAGTGGCGTTTTACTAAAAAGAATGGAGCTGTCTGATGTGATACAGATTCAGGGAAGATGGTACCCCAAAAAGATACGCTTCAAAGACGTATTGAAAGAAGGTGAAGGAACTGATTTTGAGATGACGGATATAGAGTTCAATACCAAAATTCCTGATTATATCTTTTCCAAAGCCAGTTTAAAAAAATAGATAAAAGTCTCTTAACACTGAGTCATAACTGTTGTATATCTAAATTCGCAGAGACACATCTGAGACCAGTTTCTACAATACATATCGGACCTAATGAGCTGCCTTGATCATTGAGTCTGTAACCACGATAGTTTTGGTTGAGATAGCTGCAGCTCCGAAATAACCAAGGGCTCCGTTGCTGAGGTTACTATTTGGATTTGCGGGTGTAGATCCGAAGAAGGGATTTGTAAAAAGCAGGTCGCCGAGAGTACGGTAATAACTATAGGTTGCTCTGTCAATCGAAAGTAATTCAACCCTGTAAGTATTACCCGCCTCAGCACTGGAGACACGAAGTTCAGTTTCACGTCCATTCGTATACTGATCGTCGTACAGCCTGTAACTCTGGGTATTGATTGAATCATTTTTAAGAAGCCTTATCCTGTAGAAGTTTTTTTCCGGAGGGTCTTTGAAAAAACAATGAATTTCAGTGTGCAGTTCATTCGGGTTACTCCCGCTAAAATTGAAACGGCCGATCTCGCTTTTGTACAGCCCCAGTGAATCAATATTTACATGCGAAAGCATGGAAGAAGTGCCTGTATACTCAACTTTATCAGAATTCACATTAAGAGTATAGGTTCTGCCAGAAATACCCCTGATCCTTGAAGTAAAATACACACCAGGAACTGCTTCTTTCAGTGAATCAATATTACCAAAGTCATCGGCTATGGTAACTGTGGCGCCAGATACAGAGGGCAGGGTTGGCTGATTAAAATAACTTCCTGAACGTGTTAATGTTACGGTGTATGGTCCACGCCTGTCGCTTATCAATCCTTCAATTACAATCTTCGGAGCGGCTTCATTCAGGTCAACATTTATTACTTTCTGGCAACCCTCAAAGAGCTGGAAAGGCATAACTGAGGAAACAATAAGTAGCAGATATTTTAATGAGATGTTTATTCTTTTTACCATTCCGGGAAGTTCTAAAACTTGAAATTATAAGATATAGCAGGAACAAACCTGAACAGAGACAACCGGACAGCCTGCATCCTGGTAGGGTCATTGGGATCTTGCTGGAAATTGATAGCGTAGGCATTTGCCCTGCCATATACGTTATAAACAGAAAAGGTCCAGTCGCTCTCAAATTTCTCAGTTTTCTTGTGTTGTAATGTCATACCGATATCCAGCCTGTGGTAATCGGGCATCCTGTACCCGTTCCTTTCGGTGTAATAAGGAACAATGTTGCCATCGATCAGATACCGTCCGCTTGGAAATGTGACCACATTACCGCTTATATAAATCCAGGTAGCTGAAAAAGTGATTTTAGAATTCAGCTCATACATTCCGACAATTGCAAGATTATGTGGTCTGTCCTGCTTGGCAAGAAATACACTTCCTCCGTTAATATCGGGAAACTGCCTCTTTGTTTTTGAAAGAGTGTAGCTGATCCATCCTGTCAGTTTGCCATATTTTTTACGGATCAGGAATTCGGCGCCATAACCCCACCCTTTCCCAAATACGAGTTGTGATTCCACTTTGTTATTCAGGATCAGGTTTGCCCCGTTCCTGTAATCTATCTGGTTACTGAGTGTTTTATAATATAGTTCAACCGATGTCTCGTACATATTGTTTGAGAAATTCCTGAAGTAGCCCAGCGTATACTGATCTGCAATCTCAGGCAGAATATTTATATTACTCGGAACCCATAAATCGAAAGGGGTAGTTGAAGTAGTATTCGATAACAAATGAATATACTGACGGGTTCGGGCATAAGAGATTTTAATTGAGCTTGAATCATTAATTATATAGTTCACAAGCACCCGGGGCTCAAATCCGCCATATGAATTGAAAATTTTCCCTTTACGATAAGTTGACGAGTCAATAATATCAGCCACCTGATCATAGGTGTAGACAGTTCCCGGACCAATTGAACTAAAAATAGAATAACGTAAACCGTAGGTTGCTTTCAGGTGAGAAGTTATTGTCTGTTCATTTGATATATAAATAGCGTTTTCGAGTGCATACCTGTTATCCATTGATCTAACCCTGAGGAAAGCGGAACTATCAACTTTACTGGGCACAAATGTATGATAGATGGAATTGAACCCAAACTTCATCGTGTTTTTTGAATTGATGTAAAAATGCAGGTCCTCTTTCAGGTTCCAGTCTTTAATTTCTGAGAGTACCCTCATTGTCAGATTACCTACAGCCACATTAAACTTATAACTGTAGCGGTTAAATATCAATACGGTGTTTGAAAATATCTTATCGCTGATGATATGGTTCCATCGTGTTGTAGCTGTAACATTTCCCCAGTTCAGTCCAACAGTGCCGCCAAGGTTGAAGTTATCACGGCCCAGATAGCAGGAAAAATACAGTCTGTCTTTATCCGAGATCTGGTAATTGGCTTTCATGTTTAAATCATAAAAATATAGCGTCGACTTACTGGCTGTCGAATCTGCTCCGTGGCGTGGCAAAAGCCTTAGAAATACATCAGCATAA
>Ga0302321_100002857_pt1 | contig 14846 bp, 13 predicted proteins | sample Fen_T0_1_FD_202505 | JGI IMG/M metagenome (GOLD analysis project Ga0302321, IMG submission 202505) | Peat permafrost microbial communities from Stordalen Mire near Abisko, Sweden - Fen_T0_1 | ecosystem: Environmental > Terrestrial > Soil > Wetlands > Permafrost | place: Sweden: Abisko...
CGTCGCCCACAGCCATAATGCGCAGGGCGAGCAGCCTTACACCCTCACTACATCCACTCCATACCAGGTATATAGCGCACCCACAAGCGCTAGCGGAAGCGCCAATAGCACAAAGACGACATTTACGATGGCTATAAATCCACATAATGTCGGAGCATTCTTACGCCGCACCTTTGACTATTGTGTGCCCAATCAGCGGGCGAGCATCACTATCGACGGTCGCGATGCAGGCACGTGGTACGATGCGGGCTCTGCCAGTGATCGCTCTGGCCTACAGCGCTGCTGGCGCGAGGAAGATTTTCCGTTGCCAGCAGCGCTCACGGCTGGTAAAGCCGCCATAACGGTTAGCATCACGTTCCTCCCAACCATAGATCCACCAGATCGCAGTTGGACGGCGTTTCGCTATCAACTCTACAGTTTTGTGCTTCCGCACGTATGACATCATGATTTTCCCTTTCAAGATGGTCCTATAGTGGAGCTATCACGTGCACTTTTTCATGCCCTTGCTTTCTTTTCATCCAGATATGCCAGCACATGGCCCTCCTCCTCCTTCGAGAAGAGTGCTCCGTGTGGCAGGACCAGCTGCTTACTTGCCAGCACTTTGCTACGGTGGCTCGCTTTTGGACTTGAGGTATTGAGTACCTGTAAGGCCTGACCGATATTGGTGGGGGTCAGACCTTGCTTCAGGAGGATATATCCATCTTGCTGGTCCTGAACGCCGTAGTTGCCATTCTGTAACACATCTCTGACCGCGATCTTATACGCTGCCGTGCTACTAAATGGATATGAATAGCCCTTTACGTCAAGCAAGATGTAGTCGGCATCGTCAATTGCATAAGGGAAGAGATAGATGGCGGGACGTTGGCTCATGTGCGGGGCCAGGGCGGTCTGGGTCGAAACAGAGGCCGAGGGCGGGATCTGCTCAATAAACTGATACGCCATCTGGGTATGGGCGCTGCTATGCGGCCAGAGGAAACCAGCGGCAAACGGCATCGCACTATAGACATTGTAGCCAGTATCGGCCCGCAAGACACAGAAGAGGAGAGAGCAGAAAAGCAAGACGTGTAGCCCCGTCTGTATCGAGCGTCCATGTAGCTTTGTATACAGGCTCAATCCTGAGCGCACGGCCAGTCTTTGACGCTCGATCCACCACTGTAGCTGCACCAGCGTCCAGCGGAACAGACGGACAAGCAGGACGGCGGCCTCGATTGTAGAAAAGATCAGAATAGGGATGATCTCGGCGTTATACTGGAATTGACCGCTATACATATTCGCATCAGAACTCAACAGGTTGAGCAGTAGCGTTGGGCTGGCAAGCAGCAATATCCATGGTGCGAAGAGCGGCAGATAGCCAGCCGGGACCAGCAACTTACGTAGATAGAGCGCATGAGCAGGCTCCAGGAGATAGTTTTGCACAAAAGAGAGGGGGTGAAGCAGCAATGTCAGGGCAATATCAGCGGGGCTACTGCCAACTTGCTCAAAACGAGATGCCAGCAATGAGTGTCCAATTGGGCTAAAGAAGTGGATAACGCTCAATCCCAGACCAGTCCAGGCCAGCGCAAGCATGACCAGAGCCAGTCCACTACGCCGTCGTTGTTGAAAGAGCACCGACCAGAGGCCAATGCCTGCTATCATACCCGCTATCTCCTCTTTGCAGGCCATGCTAAGCAGAGCAAAGACGAAGACCCAGCCCATCTGACCTCTATAAAGGAAGTACAACAGGAACATCACAAACGCAGATGTCAGCGTCACAGCATGAAAATCGAAGTTGACGGCATATTGCAAGGATGGATAGAGCAAGTACAATAAAGCAAAGATCAGGCCCGCAAACTCCTGGCGCAGACGCAAGCGAGCCAGCCAGAAAGCGGGGAAAGCTCCGCAGGCCACCACAAGCACCTGGATCACCAACAACGCCTTTGGATTCGGCCAGATCAGATAGATCAGCGCAAACGGAAACAAGATCGGCTCAAAGTGAATGGAAAAGCGGCTGATACCCTTTAAGCCAGCACAATTTGTATCAGTGAGCGAATTACAGATGGTCTGATGCAGCACAGAGCCATGCCAGGTATTCCAGAGCGCCTGATCCATAATGCCAAGATCTTGTGCATTCGTGAGAAAGGCATCATGTTTTGCAATCGTTAACATGCAAAAGTAGCAGCAGAAGGAAAGGACGGCGATAGTTACGAGGCCAAGCGCGACCCCAAAAGCTCGTGTATGTGGCAAGGGCCGATAGGGAGCATAGCAGAAATATCGCTTCCAGCGAGTTGCAAGGCGGTGACACCATATGTGACAACCCATACGGGTGATCCTCATTTCTATAAAACAGGCAACCGATAGGCTATAGCGGCGCGAAGAGCCTATTAACAAGCTTCACGCATCGGAGAGGCACAACGTGGACTTCCCTCTCTCTATACCTATCTTCGAGCGATGGGCACTTTTCCTGTGTGGTATTCCATCTCAGTACGCACTACAACACAATCTAGCAAAAAAATGATGCGATGTCTTCAAGAAACCCCTTAGAAACCTTCAAGAAGGCATCAAGATTTTGTTATCTCACCCCTCCTCCCGCTCGCTAGCATCAATAGCTATCAACTGGCAGCGAATTTATACTTACTATAACGGACGAAGAGCGTTATGATGCAAATAAATATTTATCTGCATATATCTATATTTTATTTATTACAAAATAAAAAGAACACATTGATGCAGTCAGGAGTCTCAGGACGGAAATTTGTATCTACCGGCAATCTCTGGTATGCTTTTAAAGGGGAAATCATATCCACAGGATAGATCGGCATGAAAGCAGCAACAAACACGAAAAAAGGAGTAGCAGGTGATGACAGGAATTGTAATAGCGGTGAGCAGCAGCCCAACGCACACGTTTTCTAAACCAAACAAGAAGAGTATTCAGCTTCTAACGGGGCTGGGAGTCGAGGGAGACGCGCATCAAGGCGAGACAGTCAAGCATCGCTCACGCGTGGCACGTGACCCCAGCCAGCCTAATCTGCGTCAGGTCCACTTGATCCACACCGAACTTCATGATCAGCTACAGGCCACTGGTTTCAGCGTGCAGGTCGGGCAGATGGGCGAGAATATTAGTACGCGTGGTATCGATCTGCTTGCACTCCCAACCGGCACACGGCTCCATCTCGGCAATACAGCAGTGGTCGAGGTGACCGGACTGCGCAATCCTTGCCGCCAGCTGGACGCGTTCCAGTCGGGCCTGATGGCTGCTGTCCTGGGACGAGATGAGCATGGAGCCCTCATCCGTAAAGCTGGCATTATGGGTATCGTTTTGACCGAAGGTTCAGTGCAACCGGGTGACTCGATCACCGTCGAGCTGCCATCAGGGCCGCATCAGCCGCTTCGACCAGTCTGAATCTTCTATCAACACTACAAAATTAGTACGCCATAGTGTAATATAGAGATACACAGGCAAACAGAAATAATAGCTATCGCTGTGCCAAACACAAAATGGGAGGTGACACAAGCTTATTAACGGTTTTGCACTCGTCTCAGAAAAAAGCAGACGGGACTTGTATGTCGTCCTTGTAGAGTATCTGGACTTATCCCCTCGCATCATGGCAACGCACTCCTTGAAATAATATCTATTTTACACCTTCAATGAAATGAAAGGCAGGTAAAAGCTGCATGGAAGTAACTACAGGTGACAGCGACCAGAGCGTCTTGCGCTCCGAACGTATTGCCGGCGGCATCCTTCCCAAAGTGCTTAATTCATTTGATATGGTAGCTATTTTTGTCGCGATTGTCCTCTTCGTCAGTAACGCGGCAGTTATGGCAGGCGGAGCAGGCCCGGCCGCCTATACTTTTTGGGGCTTGGGTTTCTTAACATTCCTCATCCCCGGCGCGATTGTCACCGGGCAGCTCGGCTTGATGTTTCCCGGCGAAGGCTCTATCTATATCTGGACAACGAAGGCGTTTGGTGCCTTTGTTGGCTTCTTCGCCGGTTTCTGCGCATGGTGGCCTGGCATCCTTGTAATGATTGCGACCGGGGATGCGGTCGTCTCACTCATCCAGCAGTTAAATGCGGGTTTTCTGACGGAGGCCTGGCAACAGGGTCTGGTGATTATTCTGGTGATCGCGTTCTCTCTGTACCTCTCGATCCTGCGCTTCAGAGTGACACAGAATTTCGTCAATATTGTTTTCGTAGCGTATGGCGGCGCAATTGTATTGATCGGCATCGCTGGCTTGCTAGCACTTTTTACCGGTCATGCGGCCCCTGTGGATTACTCTGCACCACACTGGCTACCAACGCAAGGCAATATTACGTTCTATGGCACGGTGATTCTGGCGCTGCTAGGTATCGAGGTGCCACTCAATATGGGCGTCGAGATCAACCAGGTACGTTCTATCACGCGCTATCTCCTCTGGGGCTCGGTCGTTGTGATGGCTGCTTACCTGATTGGAACATTCGGAGTGATGGTTGCGGTGCCGCTGAAAGACCAGGGGAGCCCGTCAGCTATCGCGGAGGCGGTGACGCTTGGCTTCGGTCCGGTCGGCCCGTTTCTTGGCATTCTCGTTAACATCATCTTTATTGGTTTCTTTCTGTTCAACACTGCCGTGTATAACTATTCGTTTGGTCGCCTGCTTTTTGTCTCAGGTCTGGATCGCCGCCTGCCTGCATTTATCAGTAAGGTGAATGCAAATAAGGTTCCCTGGGTGGCGGTGCTGGTGCAGAGCGTGATCGCTGCGTTCTTCACGGCGGTGGCGTTTATTATTGCGCCCTATGTGTTGAATACAGGCTTAAAAGCGACGGACCTGTCGACGGTTATCTATGATATCTTGCAGGCTTCGGTGACGGTTATCTGGTGTATCTCGATGGTGATTCTCTTTGTTGATGTTATCATCATTCGTTACAAATTCCATGAGGCGTTCACTCGTGCGCGGCTGGCTCCTGATTGGGTCTTCTATCTCTGTGCGGCGCTGGGCCTGATTGCCAGTGCCTTTGGGGTCTATGTCATTTTCACTGGCCCCTGGACACCGCTCGTCTCCTATGAGCAATGGCTGTTGTGGATCGGCGGGATTGGGCTACTGTCGCTGATCGCCGGGATTGCACTCTTCTTCGTCGGTCAAGCAACGGCAAAGACGGATGCGAGCGATGAAGAGATCATTGCAGAAGTGACGGGTTCTTAAAATAGCATCATAGCTCTCTTCTTGCCCGTTGTGTTTGGTATGCCAGACATAACGGGCATGACTTCTCCTCTACGAATGGGTTATTTGCACCATGACAACCACTGCCCCAATTTGTTAGAATTGATTATACCGTAGATACTTACGGCATTCATTCATTCATCCCTTTCATATCGTTTGGAGAAAGTCATGCGCGCTCTTTATCGCTTTTACCTTTACACGGTTTTCATTCTCCTCAGTGTATACGCAACGTATACCTGCGTGCAATTGCTTTCAACGCTTTTGCTACTCACACCACTCCATAGTTCATATGAGACAGCGCCTTCATCACACGATCTAGTGCAGGCTATCACACTTGCACTGGTCTCATTGGTCGTGATACTGCTTATCGGTGGCTTGCATTATTGGCTGATTCGCCGTGATATTGCACAAAATGCAGAGGCGGCCGCGAGCCCGATCCGCTCTTTCTTTCTGTCCATTACCGAGGGGATCGCTGCAGCCCTCGGCCTGCCCACGTTAGGCTATGCACTTTTGAGCCTGGCTTCTTCTTATGGCTTTAGCTCCTCGTTTGCTTTCGCGCTAGCTACTCTGGCACTGGCACTCTTGCTGGAATTAGAACGACGCCGTGTTGCTACTCCGACCACAGGGGCGGCCGCAATCTTCCTACATATCCATAGATATGGCGTGCAAACTGTTCTACTCATCGTACTTGAAACCGGTTGGTCACGGGCGCTTCTCCCTATCATTGATGGCCTTGGCTTTGGCTCGCGGGCTCGGGCTGAGAGTTGTGGCGGCATCGATCAATGCCCTCACGATAATCTCTGGTTTCTGGCTCTTGCGGGGATCTGGTTTGTTGGGACCTGGCTCTTCTATAGCTGGCTGACCAGCCGCGATTCCTCACGCGTCCTCCGTTTTGTCTTCCATGGCATTGGCTTTGCGGCCGGTATTGCCACTTTCCTTTTCGGCCTCCATAACCTTTTTACGGTAGTTACGCTTTTCTTCTTCCACAGGCCGGTTGCACTTAGTACGGTTCTCAGCGCCTATGCATCCAATGATTTTGTTGGACTGCTGACATTGGGTTTGCTGATTGCTTCTGTGTACCATAGGTGGATGCGGGCAGGGGTACGCCAGGGAAGTTTGCTTACGCTGGCGAGATTACATATTATTGAGCTGGCTATAGCATCCGTTCTTACCGCTATTCTGTTCTGGTGGGGCATCGGCAACCTGCTCTATAATAGCTTTGTGCTGCTGTTCAAGTTTCCGCAACCGATGGATCTGGAGAGCTGGGTCTCCGCCGGGGCTTTTGCGCTGACTGGCTGCGTGAGCATTGCAATCGAATTCTACTTGCGGCGCAAGAATCGTAGCGAACCAGCAATTACGGCCGGGCCACGCCGCGCTCAGGTGCTTGCTCTGTTGGCGATTGGCACGCTGACGTTCGCCGTTGCCATCGCAACGACGCTGTATATTGGGCTGACGACTATATTAGGCTCACCCATAACGAACTGGATACAGGTCCTCAGCTTTGGACTTGCAACGCTGCTGGTCGGTCTCCCGCTCGCTGGCTTCTACCTCTACATGGCTCTCAACGAGCGTCAGTTCAATCAGCCAGCAAAGCCCATACCTGCAGATCTTCCTGAAGCAGCGCCACCAGCTAAGCTTTCATCCCCTACAGATCTGCCAGCAGCAACGCCTGAGACAACGCCAACACGGCAAGGCGAGCTGGCTGAAATCGAGACGATCTTGAATCAGTTGCTGGCTAACGAGATCACTCGTGCTGAGGCCTCAACAAAACTCTATGACCTCATGCATATGCCTGATATACATGAGGTCAAGTGACGGGCGGATCGTTTCTTTTAGTGTAGCAGGCTAGCGACGGTCTCGCCATAGCGTTGAACGGCTCGAATATGTTCGGCGGGTGAGGTGAAGCCTGCATTCATGGTGTTGATGGAGATGTGGGTAGCACCCAGTTCGCGCCATGCTTCGGTCTGGCGCGCCTGTTCTTCAAGGTTGCCGTCACCAGCATTGACGCGGGCTTCGATGCCGACATCAGCGGTGTTACGTCCCTCTTCCTTTATATATTGATGGAGCTTTTCAATTGTTGTGCGCATAGCGGCGTCGGGCTTGCCAAGCGGAAACCAGCCATCGCCCAGGCGTGCGGTACGTCGCAGCAATACGTCGGCGCTACCACCCGTCCATATGGGGATCGAGCGGTGGACGGGGAGGGGATTTAATCCAGCTTCGGTAATGGTGTGAAATCTGCCCTGGTAGCTTACAATTTCCTGGCTCCACAGCAGGCGCAGGACCTCTATCTGCTCCTCAATGGCGCGTCCACGTGTTTTGAAGTCCATGCCCAACCCTTCGTACTCGACGGCGTTCCAGCCGACACCTACGCCCAGCCTGAACTTTCCTCCACCGGTCAGTACATCGATCTCTGCAGTTTGCTTGGCGACCAGGGCGGTCTGCCGCTGCGGCAAGATCGTTACTGCGGTCGCGAGTTCAAGCCTGGAGATTGCGGCCAGGAAGCCGAAGAGCACAAATGGCTCGTGAAAGAGATTCTTGTGAGTATAGCCCTGCCAGCCGGGCCGGTTGCGCGGGTCCGCACCCAATACATGGTCATAAATAACAAGGTGCTTATAGCCCGCTTCCTCAACCGCTCTTACATATTCGCGAATAACTGTCGGGTCGCTCCCGATCTCGTTCTGGGGGAAAGTAACTCCTATTTGCATGGTCCGTTTCCTTACTCTTGCTCGCTTATTTGGACAAGAAAGAGAGCGTCTATTGTGTTCTCGCTCTCAACGATTCGATCACTCTTTCCGTTCAATAGGTATACATGTGTAGTATGAGGATGCTACTCATATACACGTACACCTTCATGTAATGGTATCATATAATGCAGCGAGTATATGTATCACTTGCACAATGACGTTCATGAACACGGAAAGGACCGGGAAGCACATGAAGCTTACAAGTCGTTTTAACGCACTTATCGCTAGCAATGAACAGCAACCAGCCGGCGTTATTGGACGCCTGGTCGGCGCGAGAATGGCCCATCAACATCGACCCGAAACGGATTGGACGATCTCGCTTCTTGAGATTAAACCAGGCGATCATATTCTTGAAATAGGTTTTGGTACTGGCCGCGCAATCGAGATTATGGCCCGGCAGGCTGCCAGTGGACATGTCGCTGGCATTGATCTCTCACACGCGATGTTGCATGCAGCAAGCCATCGCAATGCCCAGGCAATTAAAAATGGACGTGTAGAGTTGAAGTATGGCGATGTGGCCGCGCTGCCCTTCACAGATATGCAATTTGATAAGCTCTTGAGCATTCACAGCCTCTATTTCTGGCCTGAACGCGCCGACATTATGGCTGAAATCGCTCGCGTCCTCAAGCCCGGTGGCATGCTTGCTCTGACGCTTAGCCCCGGCAAAGTCGGCGCACCAACCACTGGCTTCTATCAGAGCATGGTGGAGGAACAGGTTTTACCTGCGATGCAGCGCCTTGGCTTCTCATCTTCTTATGTCAAGCAGGGTCCGCATTCCCGCCAGTATCGCTCCGTAGCCATCGTGGGTATAAAATAGCGCCTTATGATTTTTTATACCAGTAATTATTTAGTGGTTCTTGTTGCCATAAACTCTATTGGAGTTTTATAGCGCGCAGCAGGATCTTTTACCAGCTTTTTCTACAGAAATTTATCGAAGTATCGGCATCGTGCAAGAAGAGGAAAAACATGGTAATCGCTCATTTTCCTTGTTTTATAACGCACAAAACAATCCAGCAGCTTTTCATATTTTAATTCCTGTACATTTTATATACACAAAGGTCTATTGAAGTTTGCTTGATTCGTATTAGCTCGTTCATATATTTTATACAATATATACAGCTGTATCACCTTGATAAAGCACCCATAAAGAGGTGGTCATGGTAGTTTCGGGCTAAAATAGAGGGGGGTTGGCAGCATCTTCTCCTTCTTGCGTTATACTACCCATACAAGGGTTTAAAACAAGAGTGCAGGTTCCTGGAGAAAATATTTGAAACGGTCGCCCCTAATACGTGAGATTATTGAGCTTGTCATGATCGCACTCGTGCTGGTCCTGGTTATCCGCTTTGTCTGGCACGGGTACCATATGCAGGGCACAAATATGAAGCCAAACATTTCAGCCAACACGTATGTGATGGTAAATCAGGCATCCTATCTCTTCGGGCCGCCAGCACATGGCGATATTGTTGTTTTCCATTATCCCTTTAAGACGAGCGTGGATGTGATGGCACGCGTTATCGGCTTGCCCGGCGATACGATCAAGACGGATAGTAGCCATATCTGGGTGAACGGCGCTTTGCTAAAAGAACCCTATATCAGCGCGCCCACCAACCCGACCGCCCGCGAATGGAAAGTTCCCCCAAACGCTTTCTTCCTGCTCAATGATAACCGCCAGAACTCCGATGATTCACGCAATTGGGATTCGTTGCCGCGCAATTTTATCGTGGGTAAGGCTATCCTCATCTATTGGCCCACTGCCGACTGGCACTTCCTCTAACCGATCTTTACAACATAACCTCAGAGCACTGGTCTGTTCCAAACATGATGTTGTCACAACAATTATACTGATAGTATGGTGGTATGAGATACAAATAAGTATATAATCAACTGTAGTTTTTACATGCTTCGCTCTCCGCTTTCCCTCTGAACTACGAAACGCGGGAAAAGAGGCATGTGAGATCAGCGTACTATGCTTCAGAAAAGAGCAATGTATGGGTACAGTCACAAGCAAGAAACGCAGACGACCAATAAGCCTGATTGGGCAGTTGAAATATCGCTTGCTGACCATCACAGGTATCTTCATCTTCCTTCTCACCTTTTTTTTCCCCGCAACCATGCTGAATGCCTACCACCAGCATCAACAGGATGAACTCGCCATAAACCTCCAACAGGAGCAAGCGACTATGTTCCTTGGCATGGTCAATCAGGAGACTGGGTTGCGAGGATATCTGGCCACAGACCACACCATCTTCCTTGAGCCATTTACTCTTGGTCAATCACAATACCAGCTTGCCATGCAACAGATGAAGGCTCAGGTCCAGGGTAGAGTCTTTCGACGGACGCTTTCTGCACTTGTTCAAGCGAATGAGCAGGCCATGATCTGGTCTCGCACCTATAGCGAGCCACAACTCGCTACTATGCGCGCTGGCAAGGTAACGCTTGCTCGTTTGGAGGCCACCAGGGGCATAGGCACAACGTTATTTGACCAATTCAAGAATTCGATGGCTCACCTCCAGACGGTCAGTGAACACGATCTCAGCAACCTCCAGGCTCGGTTAGATTTCGAGAACAAATGTGTTCTGATCATTACCCTCATAGTGTCTGCCATTGCTCTCGGCTGTGCATGGTTCACGTTTGCCTCCTTCACTAGAGCATTTCACCAACTGACAACCCTCCAGGCCGCAGTCAGTCAGTTCGGAGATGGGCACTTTTCTGTCCGGGTCGGGGATCTCGTCTATGACGAACTGAACGCTCTAGGCATGACTTTTAACCAGATGGCTGAAGACCTGAATACGCGCGATCTTCAACTCGAAGAAAGGAGGCAGGAGGCACAACAACGGCAGGATACCTTTTTAATCATGGTCAGCCATGAACTCAAGACACCTCTTACCTCTATGCAACTGCTCATCGCCTTCTTTGAGCGCGAACTGACCGATGCAAAATACCACAAGGGCATTATCACCATCAAAAATCAATTGCAGCGCATCACAAGGCTCGTCAACGATCTGCTTGATATGTCCCGCTTCAAAGCTGATCAGATCTCTTTTGCCTTTGTCCCGTGCGATGCCATCGAGATTGCACGCGAGGCCATTGCCAGAGCCCAGATAAACACCAGCTCTCACCAGCTCACTCTGACGGGAGACACGACGGCATGGGTCCAGGCTGACCCCGACCGGCTCGAACAGGTCATTGTCAACCTGCTCACCAACGCCATCAAGTACTCCCCCGAAGCCGACCATATCGATATTCGCATCTCTGTGAACGCACACGATGTCGTCTTTGCTGTGCAAGACTGGGGGATTGGTATCAACAAAGAAGCACAAGCGCATGTGTTCAAACAATATTATCGCAGCATTGAAGCGACTCACTACAAGTATCCAGGACTTGGGATCGGGCTCTATATCACCAGTGAGATCGTCAAGCACCATCAGGGTCAGATCTGGGTCGAGAGCGAGGAGGGCAAAGGCTCAACATTTTCGTTCTCCCTGCCGCTGCTGGAAACAAACAAGGAGAACGAAATATGAAAAAATCTCTTCCACAAGCAAAAAGGTGCCAGAAATTTCTTGCTGGATCGGTTTCATCTTCACTCATCATTCCTGGTCCTGAGCCATCGTGTAGATGGCTCAGTCAGGTTCGTATTAGTTAGCAGAGAGTCGAAAAGATATTGACCTGGGTTACTTTATACCAGGGTCCATTTACTCTCGCATTATAGGCGTTAACTTTTACACCAGAACTCCCATTGGTTTTGTACGTCATAAACCACGCATAAGCACAGTTGGTGGAAACAAAATCGACATTATAGACATTCGGGTTGATTCCTGTATATCCAGCAGCAGTATAACAATAATAACCCGAACTTGTGCTATGAACCATTGCCTCCCACGCACTGTTCGAACAAGGAATAGGATTAATTTTAGGGTTCATGCTGTGCGCCGATGCGCCACTAGTGAAACCGAAGCTAAGCAGCGTCACGACAAGCAGCAAGGATGTAAAGGACTTCACAAACATTGTACGCATAATTGTCTTTCTTTCTTTCTGCGTTCTTCCGAACACGTCGATTATCAGTTTCATAGATGTATTTGCTCATATGAAACTAAAGGGAAGATGCCCTGTCAAAGTAGAGATTCGTGCTAGCAGGAACAGAAATTTGGAATAGAGATCCTGCAAATGGACTCTCAAGATCGAAAGCTTCGTGGCCTCTACGTTCATAGTTTTAGGCAGAATGAATAGATCTCGATCTTCCCTTTTCGCAGCTTCTGCGTCCATGTTTTTCTCTAGTAATGGCAGGTCCAGTAATAATTGTCCTGGTACGGATAAATATACCTTTACAACAGATGAAATAGGAATAACAAACTTATCATTATGCTTATAATCTTCTTAATTCACATAACAATTTACTCGTTTTGAGTGTATTATATATAAGTATATGCCTGGTTTTTGCATAGATAAACTTGTATAGGTAGGATTATCACGATGACAAAAAAGTCACAACAACACTTTGCACAACGACTACGTGATGAGCGGCTTCAGTGCCGCTGGTCACAGCAAGAACTAGCTGATCATTTAGGTACCACTCCGGTGACTATCAGTCGTTGGGAAAATGGTGCGTCAAAGCCTTCGCCATATTTTCGTCTGAAGCTTGCGAAAATCTTTAATAAGCCCTTAGATGAAATTATTGGAGGGCTAGACGGGGAGAGCAGCAATGAGCAGCAAGCGGATGTGTCAGAACAAGACTCCCTTCTGCTCAATACAACTGATAAAGACGTTTCAAAAGATATTCCTACTTTGTCTGAGAATGAAAAGGAACAGGCGCTTCCGACGGAAAGTATGTTGCTCTCTCCTCAGAAACCCTGGTTTTCACGACGCAAAACAATTATGAGCCTTCTAAGTGGAACTGCGTTGGTGAGCCTGGGGGGAGTGTGGTGGATGGAGACATCGTTCCGTCAAACGCCTCCTACTTCTGTTTCTTCTTCACCAATAAGGATGGTCTATCGATACAGTCCTGGAAATTTCGTTGGTGTCAATTACGTTACATGGTCTCCATATGGAAACTTTATCGCGTGTGCGAATGGAAACAAGACAGCTCAGATCTTGGAAGCGACGACGGGGATGGTCAAGATGGTCTATCGAAGCCATACCGGGTTTGTTAATTGTGTCACGTGGGCTCCAGATGAGACGCGTGTTGCTTCTGCCAGTGCGGATAAAACCGTCCAGATCTGGAAAATAACGACAGGTGAAAAAGTTTTCACCTATTCAGGGCATACGGCAAGTGTTTACGTCGTCAGTTGGTCACACAATGGCACACTGATAGCCTCTGGTGGGGCAGATAAGACAGTGCACATCTGGGATGTATTCTCTGGAAAGAGGCTACAGATATATACAGGTCATACATTGCCCGTGTGGAATATTGAATGGTCACCTGATGAGGAAAGTATTGCTTCTGGTGGCGAGGATGGAATCATCAGAATCTGGAATCCAAAGACGGCTCTCGCAAGTCAGACGTTTGTTTATAAAGGACCAAAAAGCAGGATCAATGAGATTTCCTGGTCTCCAAACGGGAAGTTTATTGCCTCTGCACATATTGATGGCACAGTTCGTCTCTGGGATGCTCTAACTGGAAGCGCCATCCTTACCTATAATGGTCATACGGCTTCAGTCATTACTGCGAGATGGTCTCCAAATGGTCGATTTATCGCATCGGGCGATCTTGATGGTTTTATTCACGTTTGGGATGCATATACAGGTATAAATCGGATTTCCTACAGAAAGCAGACAGATGAAGTATATGAAGTATCCTGGTCACCAGATGGGAAGCAGCTTGCCTCCGCGTCTGCAGATACGACTATGTATGTGTATAAGTTTGATCTCTAGTGAGAACGACTATAATAGCGATGTTGTCCACAGCGCAACAAGATATGTTTCAGTAGTAATACAAACGGAAGAGCAGGGTGGGAGCTAATCCTCACCCTGCTCTTCCGTTTGTATTACTGAATGGAGCGGGCACTTATTTCTTATTTACTGCGCCGCGAACTATTCGGCCCCTGCGGCCTTTTGGCACCTGCATATTTCTGCGCCATTTTTACTCTGGGCATCTTTTGCGTCTCGTCATTAAAATCCTCTTCTGCTAGCTTCTTAGCTTGCGCTTCTGGACGCTCTAGCGGCTTCTCCTCAACTTTCCCCTGAACGGTCTCCCCCTCTACGAGTTGGGGTTCGATCTGTGCCTCCGCTTGCGTTGGTTGCACTTGAGCTTCTGCGGGCTGTTTCCCGTATATGATGTAGGCTGGCGGAAATTCTAGTTGCTCAGGCTCAGGTGACGTATATGGAGTGTAGAGAGAAGGCACTTCAAATAGTTGTTTATCTTCTGCCTGTATTTGTTGCTCTTCGGCTAGCTGAGTAAACTGCTCTTGCGCAGGTTGCTCTTCAGCTAGCTGTAACGGGTGTTCCTGCATCAGTTGCTCATATACTGACTGCTCTTCGGCCAGCTGTGGCTGTTGCGCTTGTGCTAGCGGTGCAAATTGTTCCTCCACAAGTTGCTCTTCAAACAGTGTCGGCTGTGGAGCTTCCTGTACGGGCGATTCCTCAGTCTCGATATGCTCCATAATTGATGGATGCTCAAACTCGACCGGGTCACTCTGTATGTCCGCTTCACTTACTGTCTCTAGCGCAGCCTGCTCAGGCTCAACCACCAGGATCTCTACCTCACTTGCCGCCAGTTCAGGCTCATCAAGTAAGCCGATCTCGCTTTCTTCCTCCATCACCAGCGGCTCTGGCTCGACCATTGCTATCTCGCTTGCCGCCAGTTCTTGAGCCTCTTCCTCTGCCGCCTCACCTTTTTCCTCCATCACCAATGGCTCTGGCTCGACCATTGCTATCTCGCTTGCCGCCAGTTCTTGAGCCTCTTCCTCTGCCGCCTCACCTTTTTCCTCCATCACC
>Ga0302321_100002858_pt1 | contig 14842 bp, 9 predicted proteins | sample Fen_T0_1_FD_202505 | JGI IMG/M metagenome (GOLD analysis project Ga0302321, IMG submission 202505) | Peat permafrost microbial communities from Stordalen Mire near Abisko, Sweden - Fen_T0_1 | ecosystem: Environmental > Terrestrial > Soil > Wetlands > Permafrost | place: Sweden: Abisko...
TCCTCCAACGCCTTCAGCATCGCCAAAATATTTTGCTTCGGCATTCCCGGACTCGTGCCGCCGCCGACGGATAAAATCATTCCGCGGTCGCCGCCTTTTTCGAGCACATCCAGCGTCGCCTCGCGCACCTCCTCCACCGTGCCGCGCACACCTACTTCGAGCGGATTCACATTTCCCATCAGGCACATCCGGTCGCCGACCCGGTCCTTCACCTCGGCGATGTCAGTTTGCTTGCCCCAGTTCAGCACGTTGAAACCGCAGTCCGGCAGGTGATCCAGGCACGCCTGCACTTCTGCGTCGTTGTGATACAACTTCACCCAATCCTTCGGGAACGCGTCGCAAATGCGCTTGAGATACGGATGACAAAATTCCTTGTAATGTTCCTCGTTCACAAAACCCACGATGTCGTCCAAGACAAAAATGCCCTCGGCTTGGTTGCCCATCGCCTTCACTTGGGCCTTGAGCCAGTCAATCGTGAGGCGCGTCGTGAGGTCGAGCAGCTTGTGCGCCCACTCCGGTTTTTCCACGAGGTCAATCATCAGGTCCGTCGTGCCGCGCACGAAGCCTGCCGTGCACATCGGCCCGCGCGACGTGACGAACGGTTGCACTTCGCCGAGATCCGCGATGCGCTGCCGGTGCATCCGCATCCGGTGCAGCGTCATCGCCATGAACGCGTCGTTCTCCACTTCGTATTCGGGAAATTTCTCAAGGTCCTCGATGTGATAAAGCGTGTGGTATTCGCTCGGCGTGTTGTCCGCCCAGAATTTGATTTTTGCGCCGAGCGCCGAAGGTTCCGCCGCCATGCCGTATTCCATCCACCACGATGGCACCATGATGATGTCGGGAAACTCCTCGTTGACTCGCTTGTTCGACTGGAACCACAACTCCGGGTCGAGGAAATAGTCCATGTGTTTGATGCCGAGGTGGCCGGGAATCCATGGGCTGTCCACGATCATGGCCAGAGGAATCTTGTCGAGTTTTTCCATCCGCGCGGCGCGTTTGAAAATATCCCATTGTTCAGGTCTCATATTTTTTATGTTTGATTAAATCAGGTGCAACGCCGTTTTCATGCCGCCCCGGTCGGAGATTCCGGCGGATCCGGGATTGCGAACGTTCGGCTGGCACTTTTCCAACCCCGCTTTCTTCCCCGGCCCGCGGGTCAACTTATTGCCTTCGCCGGACACCCGAAGCTCGGGCGTCTCGCGTTTTATAATCAACAAGTCCGCTGCGGACTTACTTTTCCCTTCAAATGCGATCGGCTCAAGCTAGAAATCCATTATTGGAGAATTCTCCATGCAATTAATAATATCTTCCATTCCTAGCCTGCCGCTGATGCGGTTTATTAACGGGTGCCGGATTTCAGCGGGAGATGTGGCCGCTCATGGAAACCACCTTGGTTGACGGTGAAGTCGCTTTCCGACAACATCGCGGCGGACACACGGACGCGCCGAACTGGCCGGTTTTTTTTAACATGGGCGGACAAATATATCTCCGTAAAGCAAGCGCAAATCGATTCGCCAAAATAAATGTGAACGCTTAGAATTTGAAACGCAAATCCACAACACTCCCACCACAAAAACCAAAATGAAAACCATGAGATCGCTCCTGCTGCACCCGAACTTTTTTTTCCTCGCCGCAGTTGCCTCACTGCTGCTGGCCGGCTGCCAGTCCGCGCCGGAACATCCTGCCAACCAGCCGGCACCCACGCCCTTGCCTGAAAAGGCAACCGCGCTTGTGCCGGTCGTTGAGCAAAAAACCGCACAGCCGGCTATCCGCATCAAGGCGGGGGCGAGCGAAGGTTTCACCGACAGCAGCGGCCACGCCTGGCTGCCGGACCAGGGATTCGACGATGGCGAGACGGTGGAGCGACCGGACCTTGCCATATTGAATACCACCGACCCGCGCCTCTACCAAGCCGAGCGCTACAGCATGACGAAATTTTCACAGGCGCTGCCCAACGGCAAATACCTCGTGAAGCTGCATTTTTGCGAGACCTTTGACGGGGTCACCGGGCCCGGTCAACGAGTTTTTTCTTTCAACGTCGCTGGGCACGAATTCAAGGATTTCGACGTGTGGACGAAGGCGGGTGGAGCGATGCGCGCGTATGTCGAAACCGTGCCAGTGGAAATCACGGACGGAAAATTGGAGATCAGCTTCGCTCCGAACATTGAAAATCCGCAGATCAACGCCATCGAAATTTTGCCCGCACCCTGATGAATCAAGCTCGGATTTTTCAAAAGTCGCGGCTGGCCGCGCTGACGTGGGTCTTGATTTCCTGCTGCCCAACGGAGGCAGCCCCCTCCGGCGCGGCCATGACGGGTGTGTATCGAAATGTGTTTGCCGAGGCCGGACATTCGCCAGGCGAAATCAAAAATAAAATTGATTCCGCCTTCGCCCAGTTGTTTCACGGCACCCCGTCAAATCAGGCAATTTATTTTTCCGCCGGGGGCAACTCAAACGGCCCGCTGGCCTACGTCACCGACATCAAACATAACGACGTGCGCACGGAAGGCTTGTCTTACGGCATGATGATTGCCGTGCAGCTGAACAAAAAAGCCGAGTTCGATGCCCTGTGGAACTGGTCAAAAACCTATTTGTACCACACCTCCCCAGCGCATCCATCCTGCGGCTTCTTTTCCTGGCAGGCGAAAACAAACGGTGCAACCATGAGCGAATTCGTCGCCCCGGACGGCGAATCCTATTACGTCATGGCGCTGTATTTTGCGGCCAACCGCTGGGGTAGCGGCACCGGCATCTACAATTACAAAGCGCAGGCCGATGAACTGCTGGCGAACCTGCGGCATCGCGCCGTGATCACGGGACAAATTTCCATGCTGCGCGGAAATACGAACGTGAGCCAGACCGTTTCCGCCGGACCGCTCTTCGAGGCTGACCATAAAATGGTTCTCTTTTCCCCGAGCACGGAGCGCGAGCGGTTCACGGACCCATCGTATCATCTGCCGGCCTTCTATGAATTGTGGGCGCGCTGGGGACCGGCGGTGGACAGCAATTTTTGGATGGAGGCGGCCTCCGCCAGCCGCAATTTCTTTCCGCGCGCGGCCAATCCGGTCACCAGTCTGACGCCCGATTACGCCCATTTTGACGGCACGCCGGTCGCGACGAGCTGGAACCAAGGCGCCGCCAACTTTCGCTTTGATGCATTTCGCACCGCGGGGAACTGGTCCGTGGACTGGTCTTGGTGGGCGAAAGATCCGCGCGAATGCGAATTGAGCGACAAGCTGCAGGCGTTTTTTGAATCCCGGGGCATGGACACTTACGGCTGCCAGTTCACGCTCGACGGCAAACAGTTTGACGACCGGCACGCGCAGGGCCTGGTGGCCATGAACGCCGTTGCAAGCCTCGCCGCGACCCATCCGCGCTCCAAACAATTCGTCAAAGCCTTGTGGAACATGCCAACCCCAGACGGCCTCGAGCGTTATTATGAAGGTTTGCTTTACCTTTTGGCCCTGCTGCATTGCAGCGGTGAATTTCAAATCTGGTCGCCAAAATGACCGGAGTTTCTTGCCCTCAACGATAAATCAACACGAATGAGAAATTGGATTTGGATTGCCGCCGGCCTTGGTCCGGTCCTCTTTTTGACGGGATGCCGCAGTGCTGACGTTTCCCAAAATCGCGGGGCGATTGCCACCGGCCATTACCGGAATTTGTTCAGCGAGGCCGGCCATTCGCCACCGGCCGCGACCGCGAAAGTGAACGCCGCCTTTCAGCAGTTGTTCCACGGCAATCCCGGGACCCAGGCGGTTTATTTTCCGGCGGGCACCAACGCCGGCGGGGCGCTCGCCTACATCCACGACCTCGGCAGCGGCGACGTGCGTTCGGAAGGCATGTCATACGGCATGATGATCGCGGTGCAGCTGAACCAGCAGGCCGAGTTCAACGCGATTTGGAATTGGGCGAAGTCATTCATGTATCACGGATCCACCAATGATCCCGCCCACGGCTATTTCTCGTGGTCCATGACGACCAACGGCGTGGCCAATGACAGCATGCCCGCGCCGGACGGCGAAGAATATTTTGTGACGTCGCTATATTTCGCCGCCGCGCGCTGGGGCAATGGCGACGGCATCTACAATTACCGGGCCGAAGCCGACCGGCTGCTGACCGACATGCGACATCGCCGGTTAATCACCGGGCCGACGGTGAAAGGCCCGATGACCGCCGGCGCTTTGTTTGAGCCGGAGCAGAAAATGGTCCGGTTCACGCCGGATGTCGCCAATTGGCACCACACCGATCCGTCCTACCAACTGCCGGCATTCTATGAGCTGTGGGCACGCTGCGGACCGGCGGCTGATCGCCTCTTCTGGGCACAGGCGGCGGCCGCCAGCCGCGAGTTTTTCCAACCAGCGGCCAACCCCGTCACCGGCCTCACCCCGGATTATGCAAATTTCGACGGTACGCCGTGGGCCGCGCCGTGGAATCCGCATAGCGCGGATTTTCAGTATGATGCCTGGCGCACCGCCATGAACTGGTCGGTGGATTGGGCCTGGTGGAACAAAGACGTTCGCGAAAAGGAATTGAGCGACCGCCTCCAGGCATTCTTCGAATCCAAAGGCATGTCGTCCTACGGAAACCGCTTCACGCTCGCTGGCCGCCAATTTGGCAACGACCACGCTACCGGCCTGGTGGCCATGAACGCGGTCGCCAGCCTGGCCGCGACAAACCCGCGCTCCAAACAATTTATCGAAGCCCTTTGGAACACGCCCGTGCCGGCGGGTCACAATCGCTATTACGACGGCATGTTGTATCTGCTGGCCCTGCTGCATTGCAGCGGCGAGTTTCAAGTGTGGATGCCCAAATGAAACCGGTCACTTTTATGAAATCATTAATGGTCACGATGCGCACCGTTCTTCCGGCAGTGCTCCTTACCCTCCTGGCGGTTCCCCGCACCGGTTTTGCCCTTGGTCAGGAGCGATACGTTCAAGATGCCGCGACCCTCGGTGGTTTTCCCATCGTAAAAGAAAAGACTGCGGCGACGGTTTATGTGGATGCCCGGGATTTTGCCGGCGTGGTGCGCGCGGCGGAAGATTTGAAAACGGACATTGCTCGCGTTACGGGTGTTTCTGCGGAGACTTCCCACGGGGAAAACAATCCTGGAAAAAACGTCATCGTGATCGGCACGATTGGGAAAAGTCTGTTGATTGACCAGCTAATCCGGGAAAAGAAAATTGATGTGTCGGGGATCGCCGGCAAATGGGAATCGTTTTTGATCCAGACCGTGTCGGAACCGTTGCCGGGCGTGGACCGCGCCCTAGTCATCGTCGGCAGTGACAAACGCGGGACGATTTACGGTATTTACGATTTGTCCGAGCAGATGGGCGTTTCGCCGTGGCACTTCTGGGCGGATGTGCCGCCGGCGCATCACAAGGAATTGTTCGTGAAGGCCGGAGCATTTGTGCAAGGGCCGCCGGCGGTGAAATACCGCGGCATTTTTTTGAACGACGAAGCCCCGGATCTGAGCAACTGGATTGCGGAGAAATACGGCATGGTGCCAGCCGGCACCAACCCGCCGGTGCCGCCCGGGGTGGCCAATTACGGCCGGCAATTCTACACCAACTTGTTCGAGCTGATCCTGCGGCTGAAAGGCAATTACCTCTGGCCCGCCATGTGGAACAACGCCTTCAACGAGGACGACGCTAACAATCCGGTGCTGGCGGATGAATATGGCATCGTAATGGGTAATTCGCATCAGGAGCCCATGCTGCGGGCGCAGAAGGAATGGGATCGCCGCTATCAAAAAACCTTGGGCAGTTGGAATTTTGCCAGGCACCCGGATGTCGTCTCCAATTTCTGGCGCGAAGGCATCGCACGGAATAAAAATTACGAAAGCATCATCACCCTCGGTTTGCGCGGCGCGAATGATACACCGATGGCCGAAGGCGGACCGGAAACAAACAAGGCCCTGCTCGAAAAAATCGTGGAAGTGCAGCGGAAGATCATCGCCGATGAAGTTAATCCCGATGTGACGAAGGTGCCGCAACTCTGGTGCCTATACAAGGAAGTGATGGATTTTTACAACGCCGGGATGCGCGCGCCCGACGACGTGACCCTGCTCTGGGCCGAGGACAATTGGGGCAACGTCCGCCGGCTGCCGACCGCCGAGGAACGCCGGCGCGGTGGCGGCGCGGGGGTTTATTACCATTTTGATTACCATGGCGGACCGCGAAATTATCAGTGGCTCAACACCAGCCCGATTGCCAAGATCTGGGATCAGATGTCGCTGGCGAAACAATATGGCGCAGACCGCATCTGGATTGTGAACGTCGGCCACTTTAAGGGCTACGAATTTCCGCTGGAGTACTTCATGAACCTCGCGTGGAATCCGGATCGCTGGACGAATGACAATATGAGTGAATTTACGCGGCTTTGGGCGGCACGCGAATTTGGCCCGGAGCATGCCAGCGACATCGCCGACATCCTCGGCAAATACACGAAATACAATGGCCGGCGCAAGCCGGAGATGCTCGCGCCCGACACTTACAGCCTGGTGAATTATTCGGAGGCGGAAACCGTCGTAAAAGATTTCAATGCCATCGCCGATCGCGCCGGGGAAATTTACGCCCAACTTCCGCCAGACCGGCGGGACGCCTTTTACGAACTGGTTTTGTTTCCCACCAAGGCCAGTGCGCTGGTGAACGAACTGTATCTCGCCGCCGGAAAAAATTCTTTATATGCCCGACAAGGCCGGGCGAGCGCCAACGACTATGCGGAGGAGACGCGGCGGCTTTTTGCGGCCGACACCAACTTGATGGCTCACTACAACCTCACATTGGCCGGCGGCAAGTGGAATCATTTTATGGATCAGACGCATCTGGGTTACACCAGTTGGAATGATCCACCGCATAACAGCCTGCGCGCGATCAAGCTAACGGAAATTGACGTACCCGATGAGGCGGCCATGGGCGTGGCCGTGGAAGGTTCAGAATCCGCCTGGCCCGGTGCGACGAATGAAGCGGCGCTGCCGTCGTTTGACATTTTTAACCAGCAGCGCCATTACATCGACGTTTTCAACAAAGGCAAAACACCTTTTGAATTCAACGCGATGGCTAGTGAGCCTTGGATTGTTTTAAGCGAAACTAGTGGCACGGTTGAAAAGGACAAGCGCCTGTGGGTCGAATTTGATTCGAGCAAGGCACCGAAAGGCGCAGCCAGCGGCACGGTGAAACTCACCGGCACGACCAACGAGGTGGACGTGAAAGTGAACGTCTTCAATCCAACGGAAGTCACGCGCGGCACGTTTAATGGTTGTTTTGTCGAAGGCGGAGGTTTTGTTTCCATCGAACCCGGACACTTCACACTTGGCTCTGATGCTGGTTCCAATCGCTGGGTTAATATCCCAGATTACGGACGCACGCTTTCCGGCATGAGGACGACGCAACCGGTAGACGCGCCGAGCGCGACGCCCGGCAAGGATTCGCCGTGCCTGGAATATCAGATGTATCTGTTTAGCACCGGCGCGGTTCAGGTCGTTACAATTACGTCACCCACTTTGAATTTTGTGCCGGGACGCGGATTGCGGCTGGCGGTTTCGTTTGACGATGAGACACCCCAGGTCATCACGCTCGTGCCGGCTGATTATAAGGCGCAAAACGGGAACCGCGACTGGGAAAAAGTTGTTGGGGACAATGCACGCTACGTCACCACCACACACACGCTGGCCAAACCCGGTCATCACACACTGAAATACTGGATGGTGGATCCCGGTGTCGTGCTGCAAAAAATCGTCGTGGACTGCGGTGGCGTAAAACCGAGTTATCTCGGCCCGCCGGAAAGTTTTCACCGCGATTGAGCGGGTGCCTGTAGAATTCTCCATGCGTTTGCGGTTGAAATGCAGCCCGCCATTTTGGAAGGTGATGGCCGTCCGTCCGAACCAGTTTTGATGAAACGTCGCATGAAGAAAAAATCCGTCGTCCCGGTTCCCCTTTATAGAAATCCGGCCGCCTCGGCCACCCGGCGCGTGCAAGATCTGCTTTCGCGCATGACCCTGGAAGAAAAGGCCGCGCAGATGATGTGTGTCTGGCAGGAGAAAACGACGAAACTTCTGGACGCGGCCGGTAATTTTGACTTCAAGCAGGCCAGGGCCGCATTCAAAAAAGGCCACGGCATCGGCCAGGTCGGCCGGCCCAGCGACGCGGGCAGCACCCCGAGCGACGCCGGCGTCGGAATAAAAGCGCGGGAAACGGCGGTGCTGGCCAATGCGATCCAGAAGTTTTTCATCGAGCATAGCCGGCTCGGCATTCCGGTGATGTTTCACGAGGAATGCCTGCACGGCCACGCGGCGATTGACTCGACGAGTTTTCCCCAGCCGATCGGTCTCGGAGCGACCTTCAATCCCGGTCTGGTTGAGCAACTTTATGCGATGGCCGCCGGGGAGGCGCGGGTGCGCGGCGCGCATCAGGCGCTCACACCCGTTGTGGACGTGGCGCGGGATGCCCGCTGGGGTCGGGTGGAGGAGACGTACGGTGAAGACCCGTTTTTGAACACGCAGCTGGGCATGGCCGCCGTGCGTGGATTTCAGGGGGATGCCTCGTTCAAGGACAAAAAGCACGTCATCGCCACGCTCAAACATTTTGCCGCCCACGGGCAGCCGGAATCCGGCATGAACTGCGCACCGGTGAATGTTTCCGAACGCGTGCTGCGTGAAACCTTTTTACATCCGTTCAAGGAGGCGATCCAAAAGGGTGGCGCGATCAGCGTGATGGCCGCTTACAACGAAATCGATGGCGTGCCGTCGCACGCCAGCGAATGGCTCCTGCGGGATGTGCTGCGCCAGGAATGGGGTTTCAAAGGTTTCGTCGTTTCGGACTACTACGCGATCTGGGAATTGCACCACCGTCCGGACACGCACGGTCACTTTGTCGCGAAAGACAAAAAGCAGGCGTGCGAACTCGCCGTCAAAGCGGGGGTGAACATCGAGTTCCCGGAACCGGATTGCTACTTGCATATCGTCGAACTGGTGCGTAAAGGCGTGCTGAAAGAAAAGCAACTCGACGAACTGGTCGCGCCAATGTTGCTCTGGAAATTCAGGATGCGGTTGTTCGACGATCCGTATGTGGATCCCGACGAGGCGGACCGGATCGTTGGTTGCGATGCGAACCGCCAGCTCGCATTGCAGGCCGCGCGCGAAGCCATCACGCTGCTCAAGAATGAACACCAGCTCGCGCCGCTCAACCCGGCGAAGCTGAAAACCATTGCGGTCATCGGGCCAAATGCCAACCGCAGTCTGCTCGGCGGTTACAGCGGTGTGCCGAAACACAATGTCACGGTGCTCGACGGTATCAGGGCCAAGATCGGCGACCGCGTGAAAGTGCTGCACAGCGAAGGCTGCAAAATCACCGTCGGTGGTTCTTGGAATCAGGACGACGTGACGCCGAGTGATCCGGTGGAAGACCGTAGGCAGATCGCCGAGGCCGTCGAAATTGCACAGCAGGCGGACGTGATCGTACTCGCGATTGGCGGCAACGAACAGACTTCGCGCGAGGCGTGGAACCTGAAACACATGGGCGACCGGACGAGTTTGGATCTGGTCGGCCGGCAGGACGAACTCGTTCAGGCGATGCTGGCGACGGGCAAACCGGTGATCGTATTTCTGTTCAATGGCCGTCCGCTCTCGATCAATTACGTGGCCGAAAATGTGCCGGTAATTTTCGAGTGCTGGTATCTCGGCCAGGAAACCGGTCACGCCGTCGCGGACGTGTTATTCGGCGATTTCAATCCGGGCGGCAAGCTGCCGGTTTCCTTTCCGCGTTCGGCCGGGCATCTGCCGGTGTTCTATAATCACAAGCCGTCGGCGCGGCGTGGGTTCTTGTTCGCCGACGCATCGCCGCTGTTCGCCTTCGGCTGCGGCCTGAGCTATACGAGTTTTAAACTCAAAAATGTCCGTTTGAAGAAAAAGCGGATCGGCTTGCGGGGTTCGACTCAAGTCTTGGTGGACGTGACCAACACCGGCAAACGGGCCGGCACCGAAACCGTGCAGCTCTACATTCGCGATCTCGTGAGTTCGGTCACGCGGCCGGTCAAGGAACTGAAAGGGTTCCAGAAGATCTCCCTCCAGCCGGGCGAAACGAAGACGGTTTCACTCGCAATCATGCCGGATTCGCTGGCGTTTTACGACGTGAAACTGAAATACGTGGTCGAGCCGGGCGAGTTTGAGATCATGGTCGGCAACTCCTCGCGCGACGGCGACCTGCACAAGGTGATCTTGACGGTGACGAAATAGTCCCGACCCACAACCTTTATGGCCGAACCACATTTCCAACAGAAACTTTCGTTCTTCGAGAAGGCCGGTTATAGCGCCGCCGACTCCGCCGCGAACTTCGTCTTCATGACGATGATCCTGTTTCAAACGAATTTTTACACGGATGTTTTCGGGCTGACGGCGAGCGCCGCCGCCGCCATTCTTCTGTGGCCGCGCTTGTGGGATGCCGTCGCCGACCCGATTGTGGGCATTCTCGCCGACCGCACGAGGACGCGCTGGGGCAAATTCCGTCCGTGGATCCTGTTCACCGCCGTGCCGTGGGCGGTCATCATGATCCTGGCCTACACCACGCCCAAAGGCTGGAACATGGCCTCTTTGATCATTTACGCCGTCGTCACCAACACGATGTTGATGACGATCTACTCGATGAACAACATGCCTTACGCGGCCTTGGGCGGCGTCATGACCGGCGATGTCAACGAGCGGGCAAAATTGAATTCTTTCCGCTTCATCGCGGTGAACGCCGCGCAGTTCATCGTGGGCGGATTCACGCTGCCGCTCGTGGCCAAACTGGCCCGGCACCACGCGGCGGGCCGGCCAGTTGGAATTGAAGACCAGCAATACGGCTGGCAGATGACCATGACCATCTGGGCGGTGCTGTGTCTGGTTTTGTTCCTGATCACTTTCTCGACGACGAAAGAACGCATTCAGCCGGTCTCGAAGGAAAAGACCTCGCCGAAACAGGATTTTCTTAACCTGCTAAAAAACAATCCGTGGAAGGTCATGTTTTTCATGACGCTCTGCCATTTCTGCATTCTCTCATTTCGTGGCGGGGCGCTTTACAATTATTACCATCACTACGCCGACCGGGCGGCGCTGTATGACTGGGTGCAACAACTCGGGCTGGTGGTGCCGGCGGGCGCGAAGGCATCCGGCATTTTGGAGACGCTGGGCTACATCGTCCACGGCGACCGGGCGGATCTGGCAAACTCGAACGTGGCCGACGTGGCCAACAGCATCATCAATATGCTCGGCACCGGAATTACCATCATCGTCATTCTGCTGTCACCGCCGCTGGCCAAAAAATTTGGCAAAAAAGCCGTCGCCGTCACCGGTTTCGCGTTCGCGAGCATTGGTTCGTTGGCGTTTTATTTCCTGTCGCCCACCAATGTCTGGGGCATGGTCGGGCTGACGGCCTTGATCGCGGTTGCCTATGCGCCGACCATTCCACTGATCTGGGCGATTTACGCGGATGTGGCGGATTATTCCGAATGGAAGACGGGCCATCGCTTCACCGGCATGGTCTTCGCGTCCATTGGGTTCGGCCTGAAAGCCGGGCTGGCGCTCGGCTCGGCCTCGTTCCTCTGGATCATGGCCGGGCTGTTTAATTATGACACGAAACTGCCGGACGCGGCCCAGGCCGTGCAGGGTTATCGCGTCTGCAGCGGCATCGTAGTCGGCATCCTGTTTGCCGTCTGCACCGTGCTGTTGATCGCCTACCAGCTTGACAAGAAATTAACCATCCAGATGGCGGATGAATTGGCCGGGCGCCGGAAACAATTTGCGGCCAAAACCGCTTAACCCTGATGTTCATGAACAAATGCACGATACAGGTTTTTTTCGTTTTCGCCGGACTATTCGCTGGTTGCGCCACCAGCCACAAGGCGGGTTCATTGACCCTCCAGGAGGCCTGCAAAAATGATTTCATGATCGGCGTGGCGATCAACCAGAAACAATTCACCGGCGAAGACACCCACGGCGCGGCCATCATCAAGACGCAGTTTAATTCCATCTCGCCAGAGAATGCGCTCAAATGGGAAGTCATCCAGCCCCGACCGGGCGAAAACGGATATGACTTCCAGCCGGGCGACCGCTACGTCGAATTCGGCGAGACGAACGGAATGTATGTCGTCGGCCACACCTTGGTCTGGCACAGCCAGACGCCGAAATGGGTTTTCCTGGCCGATGACGGCACGAATTATTGCGACCGCACAACGTTGCTGAAACGCATGCACGATCATATTCAGACCGTGGTCGGCCGTTACAAGGGCCGGATCAAATGCTGGGATGTCGTGAATGAGGCGTTGCAGGACAACGGCACTTTGCGAAAATCCCCCTGGGAAAGAATCATCGGCGACGATTACATTGAAAAGGCCTTTCAATTCGCACATGAAGCCGACCCGGACGCAGTTCTGCGCTACAACGATTACTCGCTTGAGAACGAACCCAAGCGCAAAGGTGCGCTTGCCCTGATCAAGAAACTCCAGGCCGAGGGCATCCCGGTCAGCGCCATCGGGTTGCAAGCCCATGTCAAGATGGATTGGCCAACGGTGGAACAAGAAGACGCGACCATTTCTGATTTCGCCAAACTGGGTGTCCGGGTGATGATCACTGAATTGGACGTGGATTTGTTGGGACGTAGCCATAGCGCGGACATTTCGGAGATGCAGCGGGAGATCACCTCAAACAACTATACTAACGGCCTTCCCGACTCGGCGCAGCAGGCGTTGGCCAAACGCTATGCCGATCTTTTCTCGGTGTTTATCAAACACAAAAAGAACATTTCACTCATCACATTTTGGGGTGTGACGGACGGAGATTCGTGGCTGAATCGGGGACGTATGAACTACCCGCTCTTGTTCGACCGCAAATGGCAGCCTAAACCTGCATTTGGCGCTGTGATCAAAGTAGCAAACAACTGATCTGGTAATAAATAAAGTTTTGGCAACCAGGTTAAAGATTTAGAATAACAAAAAGTAAAAATTATATGACTGAGACATTCCCCCAGATTTCAAGGATCACGTACGAAGGCCCGCAATCAAAGAATCCGCTGGCGTTCAAGCATTACCATGCCGGTGAAATGGTTGCGGGCCGTACGATGCGCGAGCATCTGCGCTTTGCGGTGGTGTACTGGCACACGTTCCGGGGCACCGGCAGCGATCCGTTCGGCGCGGGCACGATGCAGCGCCCGTGGGACGACGGCTCCAATTCCGTGGCCAACGCGCAGAAACGGGCGCGCGTCGCCTTCGAGTTCATCGCCAAACTGGGCGCGCCGTATTACTGCTGGCACGACCGCGACGTGGCGCCCGAGGGCAAAACGCTTGCCGAATCCAACCGGAATTTTGACGCGGTGGCGAAGGTCCTGAAGGAGGAACAAAAGCGCACAGGCATCAAGCTGCTCTGGGGCACGGCGAACCTGTTCTCCCACCCCCGGTTTGTCCACGGCGCGAGCACGAGCTGCAACGCCGACGTGTTCGCCTTTGCGGCCGCGCAGGTGAAAAAGGCGCTGGAAGTGACGCATGAACTCGGTGGCGAGGGCTATACCTTCTGGGGCGGCCGCGAAGGCTACATGACGCTGCTCAACACCGACCTGAAACGCGAGCAGGAGCATCTGGCCCGGTTCCTGCACCTCGCGGTCGCCTACAAGAAGCAGATCGGATTCAAGGGGCAGTTTTACATTGAGCCCAAGCCGAAGGAACCGACCAAGCACCAATACGATTCCGACGCGGCCGCGTGCCTGAACTTTTTGCGCGAATTCGATTTGTTGCCGCACTTCAAACTGAACATTGAGACAAACCACGCGACCCTGGCCGGCCACACCATGCAGCATGAACTGGAGGTGGCGGGGGCCGCCGGGGCGCTGGGTTCGATTGACGCGAACACGGGTGACGAACTGCTCGGCTGGGACACGGACCAGTTTCCGACGAACCTTTACCTGACGACCTACACGATGCTGGCCATCTTGAAATACGGCGGCCTGAAAACCGGCGGCGTGAATTTCGACGCGAAAGTGCGGCGCGAAAGCTTTGAACCGGTGGACTTGTTTTATGCGCACATCGGCGGGATGGACGCCTTTGCCCGCGGTCTCAAAATCGCCGCCGCCATTCGCAAGGATGGGCGGCTCGGCGACTTCGTCAAACAACGCTACGCCTCGTGGGATGGCGGCCTCGGGGCGCGGATTGAATCGGGCAAAGCCTCGCTGCGGGAGATCGAAGCTTACATCCTGAAAAAAGGCGAAGTTTCGCCCAACATCAGCGGCCGCCAGGAATTCCTCGAAAACCTCATCAACGAATTCATCTGAAAAAGCTGTGCCAAACTTGCAACATCTGGCGCGTCACGCAGCCTCATCGTAGCTAAAAAGTGGTTCTTCGCGCATCGGCATGGCCAATTACGCGGGCTGCTCAATGCGGCCGAGGCCGCCGTGGTTGCACCGCCGGACAATTCTGGAAAGGCAGTTGGAGCATGAACCGGACAATTTCCATGGAACGTCAAACAACCTCTACCAGCCGGCTTCGGCCCGCTTGCGTGGGCATGGAAGAAGCAGCGGCGATTTTCGGTTGGCCGAATTATTACCTGCCGTTCCTGGTGCGGGCCAGACATCTCAAGCCGCTGGGCAAACCAGCACAGAACGCCCGCAAGTGGTTTGCAACCGTGGAAATCGAGCGGATGAGCCAGGACCCGAACTGGCTGGACAAGGCCAGGCCCCACTCGCGAAGCTTGCCAAGCGGACGGCCGTCTTTGCCGTCTCCGCACAGAAAATCAAGCGTGTCCTTGTGTTCAGTGAAAATCAGCAACTTCATTTTTGGGTCGGCGAAAATGCCGTGCTGTTTGATGAGTTCGCGTAGC